>Ga0118677_10000132_pt1 | contig 150221 bp, 143 predicted proteins | sample AliMusrvi5mmetaG_FD_86154 | JGI IMG/M metagenome (GOLD analysis project Ga0118677, IMG submission 86154) | reverse complement strand
GTGACGGGGTGGGCGTGGACTGCGGCTCCGACGGCGCGGTTTGTTCCGGCGTTTGCTCGCGGGGAGGCGCGGGCGCCTGGGCTTGTTTCCCGGCCGTGTAGTCTTTGTTGGCGAGTTCCAAAACCGGCGATTCCCGCCCGTCGAGCGATGGCACCGGGGCTGATCCACCCGGGGCCATTTCGCTGGCGGCCCGGGTGTTTTTGTCGGATTCGAACGGCGCATTTTTCGGTGGCTCCGGGGCGTTCTGCACGGTTGTGTTGACGAAGGTGGGTTCCTGGGGCTTCGGCGCCTCCATGGGAAGAACCGTCATTTCAATCGGGGGTTCTTCTTTCTCGACTGGGGACACAGGAAACTGCCAGGCGGGCACGGTCAGAGCCAATGCCACGCAAAGGATGAGCAAAAGATGGAGCAGCAGAGACGCGAGCGCGGCCAGAACCGTCTCGCGGCGCGAATCTGTCCATTCCAGCGAAGTCATCGGTCTATTTTGTCAAAACCCTCGCCCGATGGAAGAGGTATTGTTGGACGTAGCCCGCGTAGGGCCCGAGTCTTTTGCGGGCATAACGGGACAGTTGGGATGCTGTTCCGCCCCTGCCCCGCCGCATGGCGATCAGGACCCGGCGGATCCAGACATCGATCGGGACGGCATCCAGCCGCTCGTAGGCAAAAAGAAGAACGCAGTTGGCAACCTTGACGCCGACCCCGGGCAGCTTCACCAGCGCTTCGCGCAGGGCCGGGGTCTCCAACTCTGCCATCGCGTCCAGATCGAACTCTCCCCTCGCGATCAATCGGGCGGTTCCAAGAAGATTTTTCGCCCGATAGCCAAGGCCGCAAGCCCTAAGGACGCCTTCGTCGGAAGCCGCCAGCATGGCCGGCGAGGGATACGTGTGACCGTATTTTGTCGGCCTCCCAAACGACTTTCGCAGGGCCAGGGACATCGAGCGGATATGCGCAACCTGCTTCATGGACGAGGTGATAAATGTCGCGAGGCATTCCCAGCGCGGCTGGCGAATGATGCGCAAGCCGCGACAAAGCGCCAGGGCCTCCACACTCATCGGGTCGGATGGAAATGCCGCGTAAATTTCCTCCAGCGGATGGTCGAGCGCAAAATAGTGTTTCGCGAGCACTGCGCCTTCCTTGGCCACCTGCAACGCCCCATTCCTTTCAAAAACTCGCACGGGCGTTTCGCCGACAAGCCCGGCCCACGATCCATCCGCCTGCTTGTCCCAATGGAAAACCTGCCCGCTCCGCAAAGTCAGATCGAGCGAAATGGGGCCGCCGGCAGTCAACAGGATTGGCATTCTGATTTGGATAGGCAAATAGGGTCGGGAGGAATTTCTATGTCATTTGCCAAGCTCGAATCCCATCTGGGGCGCCCGTGCTGCGGCATTCCCCGCCGTCCCTTGGCAATGCTGCCGGATCCACCACCAGCAAAACACCTGGCCCCTGTTGCCATCTGTTGATCACATGGACCGCCAGGGTTTTTTCACCGACTTGACGACCCGCCATTGACCGGATTGAGAATCGAATTTCGCGACGATCCGGAACAAGCCTTCGACATAATCGAGATCGTCGCCCTTGGCCACGATGGAAGCTTGGGAAAACGCGTCTGCCTCGATAGCGTCGTCGTCGATCCAACGGCGGGTGGAGAAGATATCCGAGATGCGACGTTGGCAGGTATTCGCAGGCAGACCGAGTTTCTGAATCTGCCGGAGCTTCTCTTTGGCGGGATATTCGCTGAGGACGGCTTCCGGATCAGGCATTTCCCGGAAGGTTTTTCCATCCCTGCGAAATAAGCTGGTGGTCTCGTAGCCGCCACCCGCGACGTAGTTGATGGCGAGCCGAGTTGAGTCTTTGGACCAGACGACATGGACATCCTCGACATGGGACGTGGCCACTGACACCGTTTCGGGCAGAATGAAAATCGGATGGCCGGCCTTGGTTTCCACGACCGCAAGGGTGTATCCCGGGTCACGCTTCGCGAATTCGGACTCTTGGTCATCCAACAACCGGAACACAAGGCGCCCGTCTGGCGAGACCGCCGGAATTGGGATGCCGGGTATTTTGATCTCTTCAGCAGAAAGATTCCGCGGAATGGCGGCGAGCAACACAAGCGCTCCCAGCGCGGCTTTCGGATAATGCTTCATGCCGATTTCTTAATCGATTCCCAGGCAGGATTCCACATCCAAAACGAGTGCCCGGCGAGGGGCCGGGGATGGCGGAATCCCACTCGATTTTCCGAGGGTTTTCCAGCACCGCTGAGTTGGTTCAAGAGCCGATAATGCGCGGGACCGACCCCGGAAGGATGCCGGGTTTTTGCGGCACCCGCATGATGCGCTTGGGATCGTAGCCCTTTCGGGCGAGATCTCGGATCGTGTTGTTGTAATCCGTGTCGGACATTGTCGGCTTGCGGCTCATGATCCAGACAAGGTCGCGTGACGGGTGCCCGATGACGCATTGGCGGTAGTCGTCGCTGAGGCCGATCACGAGATAGGGAGCTTCAAATGGCCAGATAAAGCGCACCGCCCACTCCGCGTTGGACTTCTTGTTGACGACTCTTGCGACCGCCTTCCACTCCTGGCGCGGCGCTTCGAGAGACTTTTTGTGGAACACGTAGCGAACGTCAATTTTTCCGTCTTTGCGGAGTTCGTAGATGTCCATCGTGCCGACATTGTTCTTTTCGACCATCCAAGGAATCGTGCCGATGACATACCATGAGCCCATGAATCTTTGAAGGTCCACCGACTTCACGGTTTCGAGTGGCAAGAGCTTGGGTGCGGTCGAGCAGGCGGCCATGGAGAGAATCGCAACGAGCAGGAAGGCGGATTTCATGGGACAACAATACACGGAAAATCGCGAATCACACGGTTTTGGCCCTACAACGCGCTCGATTCGAGGAGGCGATGATTGATGAAAACAATCAAAAGCGAGGCCACGAGCAACGAAAGGGAAGGCAGCATTTTAAAGACCGGGTTTTTTACCCGCACATGAGTGGCAAATGCGCAAGCCATCAGCGCCGCGACACCCCAGCCCCCGATGATGGCCATTTCAGGTCGCTCAATGCCAACGAGCAGCAACAATGCAAGCGCCAGCTTGAAAGCCCCGACCGAGTCACGCAACCAATCGGGCAGCCCAAAATGTTTAAACTCGACGATGATATTCTGGTAACGCACCACCCAGACAAAGAAGATTGCGGCGGCCACGAGAGCCTGTAAACAGATGGTCAAATTTTGCATGGATCCACGCTATCTGAAAACTCCTGGAAGAGGTAAACAATCTCCTGGCTGGTAAAAATAATGGCTCAGGAGGCGGAAATTCTCAGTCCAGCTTCCCGTAAAGCGTGGACGGGCTGGCGCGTTCGATCCTCAAGTCGAAGATCTGCCCGATGCAGTGCGGCGCTCCCTCGAACACGACGATTTTGTTCGTGCGCGTGCGGCCGGAGAGCCTCTGCGGGTTGTTCCGGCTGGCTCCCTCGCAGAGGATTTCCACATGCTGTCCGACGAGCGCGCCGAGGTGCCTGGCGACATGTTTGTTTACGACATCGAGCAGATCCTTGTTGCGCCACTCTTTGACGGCCTCGGGAACCTGTTCGTCCATCGTCGCGGCCGGAGTGTTCTGACGGGGCGAGTAGCGGAACACAAACCCATTGTCGAATCCCACCTCATCGGTGAGCGCGCGCGTGGCGGCATAGTCCGCATCGGTCTCGCCCGGGAACCCGACGATGATGTCGGTGGTGATCGCAATCCCCGGACGCTCGGTGCGGAGGCGGTCAACCAGCCGGCGAAATGTGTCCGCAGTGTATCCCCGCCGCATGATTTTCAAAATCCGGTCGGATCCGCTCTGGAGCGGAAGGTGGACATGCTCGACGAGTTTCGGGAGCCGTCCGAATGCCGAAATCAAATCCGCCTTGAACCCGGTCGGATGCGGGGAGGTGAAGCGCACCCGCTCGATTCCATCCACCCCGCAGACCGCCTCCAGAAGCTGAACAAACGGGCTGGCCTCGTCCCTTTGTGGAAATTCATGCCGGCCGTAAAGGTTGACGATTTGACCCAAGAGCGTGACCTCGCGGATCCCGCGTCCGACCAGCCCCCGCACCTCCGCGACGATCTCCTCAATCGACCGGGCGCGCTCGGCGCCGCGGGTCTGGGGCACGATGCAGAACGCGCAATGCATGTTGCAGCCCTGCATGATGGAAACGAAGGCCGCGCATTGCCCGACAGCAAGTTGCTGGTCGCGGATCGCCGCCTCCGAACCCGCCTCCTCGTCCACATCGACAATCGGAATCCGCTGGTCGTCGATCCTCGCCTCCAGGCGACGGCGCAGGAGACCATCCACGTAGTCGGCGACACGGTGGAATTTCTGGGTGCCGACCACCAAATCCACATGCGGAGAGGTTTTTGTGAGCGAGTCACCGCGGGCCTGTGCCATGCAGCCGAGGTAGCCGAGCACGAGGTGCGGTCGCGCCTGCCGGAGCTTGCGGAGCATCCCCATTTTCCCGATCGCCTTCTGCTCGGCCATGTCGCGGACGCTGCACGTGTTGAGAAGGATGACATCCGCGTCCGCCTCGTCCGACGTCATCCGGTAGCCGCGCTCACCGAGCATTTGGGCGACCTGCTCCGAGTCGCGCTCGTTCATCTGGCAGCCGTAGGTTTTGATGTGGACGCTGGGCATTGGAGGCAGGGCAAAATAGCGGATGAGCGGGGAATTTCCAGTCTTCATCCGGGAGAGCCGGGTAAAAAAGCCGCGCGGTGAGGCTTTCAGGAACCCGTGAGTTCGCCTACGAATGCGGGAATGTCATCCGTTCTGTTATCCGCAAAGGACCTCAAACTCGCCTACGGCAACCAGGTTTTGCTCGATGGCGTCTCGCTGGCTGTGGCCCCCGGCGAGAAGGTCGGCCTCGTCGGGCGCAACGGCTGCGGGAAGACGAGCCTTTTCAAAATCCTGGCCCGGGAGTCGGAGGCGGACTCCGGCGACATCTCGCGGCGGCGCGGCTTGCGCGTCGGGTATCTGCCGCAGGAGTTCGAGTTGGACGGCACGAAAACCGTGCTCGAAAACATCGAGGCCGGGGCGGCGGACCTCGTCGAAGCGATCAGGCGATACGAGGCCGGGGACGGCCACGACAACGAGGGCTTGCTGGAACTCATCCAGCACGCGGACGGCTGGAACCTCCAGACGAGGATCCGCGCCGAGGCCGGATCGTTGGCCGCCCCGCCGCTCGATGCCCTGGTCGGGCCGCTTTCGGGCGGAGAAAAGCGACGCGTCGCGCTCTGCCGCGCGCTGGCCTCGCAGCCGGATCTCCTCCTGCTCGACGAGCCGACGAACCATCTCGACTCGGAGACCATCCGCTGGCTCGAAGGCTTCCTGCGCGAGTTTCCGGGCGCGCTCATCTTCGTCACGCACGACCGGTATTTTTTGGAGACCATCGCGACGCGGATCATCGAGATTTCCGATGGCCGGGCGTTTTCGCATCCGGGAAATTACACCGCGTTTCTCGAAGCTAAGGCCCTCCGGCGGCAGATTGCGGAACAATCCGAGCGACGCCGGCAGCGTTTCCTGCGTGCCGAGCTGGAATACGTCCGCGCGGGAGTCCGGGCGCAAAGATCGAAATCCAAGCACCGCCTGGATTCGTTTTACCAGATCGCGGGTATGGAGGCCCCGCCGGAAGAGCGCGAGATGGATCTCCTCATCCCGCCCGCACCCGAGATCGGCAACACAGCCGTCGAACTGGCCGGGGCCGGCATGCGCGCCGGCGCGACAGGCCGCTGGCTTTTCCGAAACATGAACCTCTCGCTGCGGGCCGGCCAATGCACGGGAGTTGTCGGAAGGAACGGCGTCGGCAAGACGACGCTTCTCAGGCTGTGCCTGGGCGAACTGCCTCCCGCGGAAGGCACCGCCACCGTCGGAAAACGGGTCGTCTTCAATTACATCGACCAGTCGCGGATGCAGTTGGACGGAAAAGGAACCGTCATGGACGAGGTCTCGGACTCGGGCGAGATGGTCGCCTTCGGAAACCAAACCCTCACCGCCCGCGCTTACTTGCGGAGGTTTCTGTTCGATGAATCCCGCGTCAAAGAACGCGTGGACAAGCTCTCCGGCGGCGAGAGAGCCCGCCTCCTGCTCGCAAAAGTCCTGCGCCGCGGAGGCAACGTCATCATCCTCGACGAACCGACCAACGACCTCGACCTCGCCAGCCTGCGCATGCTGGAAGAAGCGCTCGCGGACTTTGACGGAACGATCCTCGTCGTCAGCCACGACCGGTATTTTCTCGACCGGATCTGCGACCAGATCGTCGCCTTCGAAGACGGCGGTGTTTTTGTCCAGCCGGGCAACTATTCGTATTACCTCGAAAAGAAAAAGGAGCGCGACGCCCGCACGCGCTCGGCCCAGGCAGCGTTCTTGCCGCCCGCGCAGCCCGCCAAACCCGCCCAGAAACCCAAACGCCTGAGTTACAAAGAGCAGCAGGAGCTCGACCGCATGGAGGAAACGATTCTCGCCGCAGAAAACACCGTCAAAGAAATCGAATCGACCCTGAACGATCCCGCGTTCTTCGTCTCCCGGGCCGCGGAAGCACCGGCGCTGGTCGAAAAACTCGCCGCCACAAGGACCGAGGTCGCACGGCTTTACGAAAGGTGGGAGGAGCTGGCGAAGACAATTTGAACGCCCGCATCCCCGGCTCTGTCAGATAAGGCAAAAGAAGGTATGAAAAACTATTACCGCAAAATCAACCGCAGCCATTACTCGCTCGGCGACCTTGTCGCCATCGTCGGGTCCTGCGCCCGCGACAGCAAAGAAACCCTCGCCGCGCTCGCCGACCTCTTCGAAAGCGGCCGCGTGATGGTCAAAAACCACGGCCAGTTAAAACGCGTCAAACTCGCCGCCGCCAGATAAGCGAGTAAAAAGGCGGGCTTTTCAAGCGGGGGAATATCTGATTGGCTTTGCGGCATGGCCCGCGAAGCAAAAATCGAACGCAAGACATCCGAGACATCCATCGCCCTGCGGCTGGTGGTCGATGGGAAGGGAGATTCCAAACTCGTCACCGGGATCCCGTTTTTCGACCACATGCTGACGCTGTTCGCGAGGCACGGGCTCTTTGATTTGGACCTCGACGCCAAGGGCGACATCGCGGTGGATTTCCACCACACGGTCGAGGACACCGGGATCACGCTCGGGCAGGCGCTCGTGAAGGCGCTCGGCGACAAGGCGGGGATCCGGCGCTACGGGTTTTCCTACGTTCCCATGGACGAGGCGCTCGTGCGCGTCGTCGTGGATCTGAGCGGGCGCCCCTATCTGGCGTTCAATGCCCCGAAAAACGTCGAGCCGATCGGAGGGAATTTTTCCTTCCAGCTCGTCGAGGAATTTCTTCGTGCCGTCTCGGTGCACGGGGGGATGAATCTGCATGTGGACGTGCTGGCCGGCCGGGATGCGCACCACATGGCGGAGGGGGTGTTCAAAGCCCTCGCCCGCGCGCTCGACCAGGCGACGGGGGTTGATCCGAGGGTGCAGGGGGTTCCGAGCACCAAGGGGATCCTGTGAAATCAAGTTCTATCGGAGTCGTGGATTACGGCAGCGGCAACTTGCGCAGCGTGTGCAAGGCGCTCGAGGCCTCCGGGGCTTCGACGGCGCTTGTTTCCGACGCCTCGCGGCTCGCGGGCTTCGATGCTGTGGTCGTTCCGGGCGTGGGGGCATTCGGGGATTGCGCGGCGAACCTGCAAGCGACCGGGCTCTGGGGCCCGCTTCGCGAATGGATCCAAGCGGGACGGCCCTATCTCGGGATCTGCCTCGGATACCAGCTCCTGTTTGAATCCAGCGAAGAATCTCCCGGCGTGAGCGGCCTCGGCGTTTTGCCCGGGACGGTGGTCCGGTTTTCCGACGCCGGATTGAAAGTGCCGCACATGGGCTGGAATTCGCTCTCGGACCTGAAAGGCCCGATTTTCGAGGGCCTGCCGGAGGAGACCTCGTTTTACTTCGTGCATTCGTTTTACCCGGTGCCGGCGGATCCCGCGCTGGCGAGTTCCACCTGCAAATACGGGTGCCGGTTCGCGGCCAGCATTTCGCGGGGCGCGCTCCACGCCACGCAATTCCATCCGGAAAAAAGCCAGGCTGCCGGGCTCGCCGTGCTGCGGAATTTTTTATCCACCTTATGATCCTGCTTCCAGCCATCGACCTGATGGGCGGTGAAGTCGTGCGCCTCAAGCGCGGGCGCGCCTCCGAAAAAACCGTCTATTCGTCCGACCCGGTTTCCTTCGCGAAAAAATGGGAGGACTCCGGGGCCGACTGGCTCCACCTCGTGGATCTGGATGCCGCATTTTCCGGCGAGCCGGCAAACCTCGCCGCCGTCGAAAAAATCTGCGCGTCCGTGAACATCCCGTGCGAGCTCGGCGGGGGGATGCGCCGCGTCGAAAATGTCAGCGCGGCATTTAGTTGCGGCGTCAGCCGGGTGATCCTCGGCACCAAGGCATGCGAGTCTCCGGACGACATCGCCGAGATCTGCACGGAATTCGGCGGCGAGAGAATCGCCGTGGGGATCGACGCCAACCACGGCAAAGTGGCCGTGAAAGGCTGGACCGAAACAACAGCCACCACCGCTGCCGACCTCGCCCTCATCGCCCAGGTCGCCGGCGTGGGGACCATCATCTACACCGACATCGCCACCGACGGGATGCTCGAAGGACCGAATTTCCCCGAACTGCAAAACCTCCTGCGCATCCTCGACTGCCACCTCATCGCCAGCGGCGGAGTCTCGGGCGCCGAGGACCTCCGGAAACTGTCCAAAATGCCCCGCCTCCACGGAGCCATCATCGGCAAGGCCCTCTACGACGGCCGCATCACCGGCAATCTCAGGAAGCTGATCTCGTAGCGGCTTGGACAACGAAAAAGTTGCCAGTCCCGCGTATTGACCCGAGGGCGGTCCGAGCGAGCTCTTGTCATCCGGTTTCTTGGCCGTCCCTATTCCGGCTTGGCGTAAGGGGCAGGCTCGTCGTTTAATGCCGCGGTTTCGGGCGAGGGAGTCTTTCCGGTTACCCGGAAGGCGCGTCCGGCCCGGTTGTAATACGCGATCAGTTCGTCGCCCGACATGCCCTCGGTTTCACGGTGGATGCGTTCCTGCGAACGGTGCTTCATGGCGACGCAATCAAAGCCGGCAATCCGCAGAAACTGCCCCCGGTATTCATCATTCATCGAAATTCTTTCAGTTCAGCTTGCTGGTAATACCACAAAGTAATGCTTGATATACATGCCGTCCCATGCCATGGAAGAGACATGGCAGCGACCATTACGAGCAAGGGGCAGATTACGATCCCCTTGGAAATCCGCCAGCGCTTCGCGTTGAAGCCTGGCGACAAGCTGGAGTTTGACAGCCAGGCCCCGGTGCTGACCGCGCGGCGGGTCATCGACAGGAGGGAATGGAGCAAGGCATTGGACGACTGGCAGAAGACCTCCCGCGCCCGGCTGAAGGGGCATCCCTGGGATAAGCTGTCGGCGGAAAAACTCGTGGATGATTTGCGGGGAGGTCCTGCGGACAAGACGGAACCATGAGGACTGCGATCGACTCGTCGGTGTTATGGTCTCTGATCAAGAGGGAATCCGGCTGGGAGGCGTGGATGGAAACCCTGCAACGGGCGGCATCGGAGGGGCCGCTCCTTGTCAGCGCGGTGACGTTCGCCGAACTCGCCCCCTCCGCCGGGGACCCCGCGACACTGGGCAGTTTTCTCAACCGGCTCGGAATCCGTTACGATGACATCCGGGAAGAGGCGGCCTTTCTTGCCGGGAGCACGTTCAAGGCCTACCGGATGCGAGGTGGGCCCAGGCAGCACCTCGTCCCCGATTTTCTCATCGCCGCGCACGCCCAGGTGCAGGCGGATCGGCTCGCCGCGAGGGATCGCGGCTACCTGCGCCGATGGTTTCCCGGTTTGCGTTTGCTCGAACCGGCGGCAGGTTGAAGGTTTTTTCAGGCCTCCCTATGCGATTTCGACCGGCTTGCCGGTGCGGGAGGATTCGTAGGCGGCGTCGATGATTTTCATGAGCGAGAGCGCCTGGTCTATGGAATTGAGCGGGGCTTCCCGGCCCTCGATGGCGCGGATGAAGTTGGCCGCAGAACGCTCGCGCCCCATGGCGGGATCCGGCTCGACGATGAGCCGGCGGTTCACGGAGCGGCCGTGTTCCTGCGCGAAGATCTCGGCGGTGTCGATCGCTGTATCATCGAGCCCGTCGCGCCCGAACAGCCGCCGCACGGAGGCCCCGGCCTTCTGGCCTTGGAACACGACGGAGACCTCCTCGCGCTCGACCATTTCGGCCCACGAGGCCTGGAACGAAAGCACCTGGCCGGTTTTAAATTTCACGAACCCGTGAGCGGCGCTCTCGACATCGGTCACTCCGCCCGCGACGTCGGGGATCCCCCACGGCCCTTTGAAAGCCTTGTCCGTGATAAAATCGTCGAACGTTTTGGCGAGGACGTATTCCGGTTCCGGGCAGCCCAGAAAATAGAATGCGAGATCGACCATGTGCAGCAGGTCGATCAACGGCCCGCCGCCGGAGAGCGCCTTGTTCGTGAACCATCCGCCGAAACCGGGGATGCCGGTTCGGCGGATCCATTTCGCCTGCGCCGAGTTGATCTTTCCGACCGATCCGTCGCGGACGTAATCCATGACCGCCTGGCAGTCCGGCCGAGCCCGGTTGTTGAAATTGAACATGAGCGTTTTGCCGGCCTTCTCGGCCGCCGCCTTCATCTCGCGGACCTCGGCGGCATTGAGCGCGGGCGGTTTTTCGCAGAAGACATGCTTCCCCGCCTGGAGGGCCTGGATCGCCATCGGCTTGTGGAATTTGTTCGGGAGAATCACGCTCACGGCGTCGATGTCCGGGTTCCCGGCAAGCATTTCGGCGGCATCTTTGTAGGAGCGCTTGATGCCGAATCGCGCGGCCGCTTTTTCTGCCGCAGCCAGATTCACGTCCGCGACCGCAACCACCTCGGCACCCGCCGACAAAAACCCGGGAATATGATACTGGACCATTCCCCCCGCCCCGATAATACCGACCTTTGTGCTCATGCCCGATTTGTTGCAGATCGACAATACTCGGCAAGAGCTATTTCTCGTAGCGCCGCCGGATCCGTTCCAGATAGAACAGCCCGCCGGGCAGGCCCCAGAGCATATACACGAACATTCCCGTGATGGAAATGAGGATCCCGGTTCCCTGAGGGACACCGCAGAGCTCGGAGAGCAGTTGCTCGAACAGCGCCTCGCGGACCCCGATCCCGTTGAGGCTGATTGGCAGCGAAGAGATCGCGGTCACCAGCGGCATGATCGACGTCATGTCCAGAAACGTCACCTTCACCGTGAACGCGAGGGCGACAAAATAGAATGCCGCAAAATAGGCGAGCAGCATCGGCACCGTGTAGAGCGCGCCCAGCAGGGCCTCCGTGCGGTTTTCGATGCAGAGCTGCCAGAGCGTGGAGAGCTTCACGATCTGCTCGCGCAGCGGGAAGCGCGCGGGCAGGCGGCCGACGAGATGCCGGCTCGTCAAAATAAACGAGGCGACTAGCCCGACGCCGATGGCGAAAAGCACAATGGCAAAGACTTTCATCGCATTCCCGACCGCGAAGCTGCTCGCGAACCACTCGCCGCGCGTCCACGCAAACCCGAGCCCCATGGCCACCAGCACCAGCACCGCCAGCAGCCGGTCGATCGCCACGCTCAGAAACCCGGCCGTCTTGTTCTCCGGATGGTCCCTCATCAGGAAAATCACCCGCACCACGTCGCCGCCGGTCGTCCCCGGAAGAAACTGGTTGAAAAACGCCCCGATGAAGAAAAGCCTCGTGGCTTCCCCGAACCGCACGCGCAGGTGCAGCATCTTGAGGAACAACTGCCAGCGAAGGATCCCCAAAAACTCGCAGGCCCCGGCGGCCGCGAGGGCCGCGATCATCCATCGCCAGTCCGCGGTCAGGAGGGCATTCCAGATCGTGAGGCGCCGGTGGGGATCGTGGAAAAGCCACCACAGCAACCCCACCGTGACCAAAACCTGAAGAACTGTCAGCAGGTGCTGGCCGAGTCTGGGAACCTCCCGGCGGGAGGATTCCGCCGGCGGATAATCGGGAGGCTGGCTCATTTTGCCGCGCATGCTAGCAGCCCGCGCGAGTTTTCCAAGTCCCCGCCTATGAAAAAGACAGGCTTGGGCACGGGAATTATCGGAGCACTCGGACGTCGAGTTCGGGGACTTGGCGGAAATGGGTTTCATCCCGGGGGCCGACAAGAACCCCGAAGCCGAGACTGCGGGCCGTGGCGGCCACGGCGATGTCATTTTGCGGGATGAGATGCCCGCTGCGGGCAAGCCCGGCATGGATGGCCGCGTAGATTTCCGCGATCTCGGAGGTGAAGGGTTCGATTCCAAAAGCAGCCTTCAAGGATTCCAACCGCTCCCGTCGGCGGGCGGCCCGTTCTGGAGTGTCCGCAAGCCGAACGCCGACGAGCGATTCCGCCCACACGATCGCCGGTATTGTCAGCTCCTCATGGACGGCCACCGCCAAATGTTCGCCCGAACCGGCGCGCTCCCAGTGAACCAGCGCGGAGGTATCGACTACGAAGCCCATGGGTTCGGCTCGGGAAGTTCTTTGGAATTGGCTTTCTCCAGATCGTCGGCAAAAGCCGGATCCTCGGGATCATGCCTCCAGAGCCGGAGAAGATCAGCGACTGTTCCATGCCGACGGGAGGTCGGCGACAGCTCGGCAACAGGACGGTGGTTCTTTGTCAAAATGAACCGCTCGCCTTTGTGTTTCACTCGGGCAAGGTAATCCCCGAGGTGCCGGGCGACTTCGGTGCTGCTGACGGTCGTGATCATGGATCACTGTAAAATACAGATTTCTGTAAAACAAGAGAGAACGTCTTTGCACAGGAACACACCCGAGCCATTCGAGCGGGGCACAAAAAAAACGCCCCGGCGTGAACCGGGGCGTTTATTGTTGAATGGATTAGTAGCGCTTGTTGCCTGCGGGCCGGCGATCCGGGCCGAAGTTGCGGCCGCCGCCACCACCGCCGCCGTTGGGTTCGCGGTCCTTGGCTTCGTTGACCGTGAGGTTCCGGCCATGGAGGTCCATGCCGTTGAACTTGGCGGTCGCCGCCGCGGCACCGGCCGCGTCGGACATGGTGACAAATGCGAAGCCGCGCGAGCGGCCGGTCATCTTGTCGTTAATGAGAGCCGTCTCGGAGACGGTCCCGGCTTGTGAGAACAGATCGCTGAGATCCGATTGCGTGGTGTCGAAGGAAAGGTTCCCGACATAGAGTTTGTTTGACATAGTTGTGTTTTATTAAGGCTCGTCTGAGCGGCTGTTTCCGAGAACCGGATTTCAAATCGCCACTGAGAGAACCCGGCTTTCACCGGAAGAAACGCAACTAGCAAGATACCATGCCCCGTAAGGGCCTTGCAGGGAAACTAGGCGGGAAGCGCCGCGATGCAAGATGTTTTTTCAACAATCGTGCGATGCGGGAGTTTCGCTACTTGCCGGCCCCGAGCCGGGACGACTGGGCGGCGGCAAAGCGCGCGATCACGGAGTCCGGAAATTGGGAGACCAGCGAGTCGAGCACGACCTTCGCCTCGTCGCGCCGGAAATCCCGCAGCAGGATCTCCGCCTGGGCGTAACCGGCGAACGGGGCCGCGTAGCTCTTGGGGTATTTCTCGACCACCTGCTTGTAGGTGGCCACCGCATCCTTGGAGTTTCCCGCCGCATCCTGGTTCTGCCCGATGCCGAGAAGGGCTCCGCCCGCGAGCGGGTGGGCCGGGAAGGATTTCAGGAAATTCTGGAACGCGGCGGTCGATTCGTCGAGCTTTCCCGCCTTCTGGTTCGCGGCCGCCACGAGCAGGATCGCATCCGCGGCGGGCATCGTGCCGCCGTAATTTTTTATGACGGCTTCGAGCTGGGGAATCTCGTTGGCCACGGCCAGGGCGGCGACGGAGTTTTTGGCCGTCATGGTGGAATTCACATACCAGGCCAAGCTTCCGCCCCCGATCGCCAAAACGGCGAGGATGCCGAGCAGGATGTTGTTTTTGTGGGTGTGCCAGAAGAGCGCGGCGTCGATCCCGTCGTGCTCGATGACAGCGTCGTCGTTGGGGAGTTGAGTATTCATATTGCCCGCAGGTTGATCCGGAGAGTCGCAGACGCTACACAGTGCCGGGAACCGCCGCAACTGCGAAAATGCTCGCGACGTTTCCCGGATTTCCGGTGTCTCGTGAAGGCTGGCCGGCTCAGGGCTTGCCGCCGAAGCTCGCGAAGTCGTCCGCGTCGAGGAGATCGAACCAGCCTTTGATGTCGTCGCGATGGGCAGCCTTGGCCCCGGCGACAAGACCGCTGAAAAACTCGCGGGTCCCGTTATCCGCCGGAACGGACTGTTCCGCCATGGCGCTCCACTGGGCGATTTCCCATTCTTCCCGCTTGCGCGAGGCATTGGCTTGGATCCATGTCAGGATCTCGAAATCGCCCGATCCTTTGGCCACTTCGGCCTTGAGGGCCTCGGGATCGATGCCGGCGAATTGAAGGAACCGCTGGTCGAGCGGGCAGGCGTAGTGGTAATCGCCGTTTTTCCCGGCGAGCGCCGCGCGGCATTTGTCGAGGCAGCGCGGCAGGATGACGTAGCCGCCGAGGCGCGCGCGGGCGCTGCGGGGCGGATGTTGGGTGAGGTCGGGTGTGGCGTAGTTCATAAGGAATTATTGTTCTGGCGCACCGCTCCGTGCGATGCGCCCTCAACAAACGATACAGGCTCCAACAAGTTTATCCAGTCCATCTTGTCCTAGGGTCAACTCACCACGAAAACGCATCGAATCGCGTCCTTCCGGGGAGCACACGCGACCCGCGTGTCGTGAATGGCGACCCGCCATTCACCCGTTCTATGGTCTATCCGGTCGGCGGGTCGCCGACCTCCACACGCGGGTCGCGTGTGCTCCCCAGCAAATGAGCCTCGCGTCATGCCCGCCGGTCGCGGATGGCACCGAGAATCTCCGCGACCGCCTCGGCCTTCGGCTTGGATCCGAGGTTGCCTTTCCCGTGGACACGGATGCTCACGGCCCCGGCTTCGAGGTCCCGGTTGCCGATGACGAGCATCGTGTGGACCTTCATGGCCTCGGCGCGGGCGATCTTGGCGTTCACCGCGTCGGATGTGAGGTCAAGCTCGCAGCGGGCGCCGCCGCCGCGGAGTTCGGCAAGGACGTTTCCGGAAAACTCCATCACGGCGGGATCGTTGTTGATCGGCAGGATCCGCACTTGTTCCGGAGCCAGCCAGAGCGGAAAGTTTCCGGCAAAATGCTCGATCAGAACCCCCGTGAAGCGCTCCATCGAACCGAACGGGGCGCGGTGGATCATCACGGGCACATGGTCTTTGCCGTCGCTGCCTTTATACGCCAACCCGAACCGGATCGGGAGGTTGTAGTCCACCTGCACGGTCCCGAGCTGCCACTCGCGGCCGAGAACGTCCTTCACGACGAAATCAATCTTCGGCCCGTAGAATGCCGCTTCGCCGGGCTCTTCGGCGAACGGCACATCGAGCGAGCGAGCCGCATTGCGGCAGGCGTCCTCGGCCTTATCCCAGTTCGCGGGATCGCCGGTGTATTTGTCCGAATCCGGGTCGCGGAGGCCGACGCGCACCCGGTAGTCGCTCATTCCCAGCGTGCTGAGCACGGTGCGCACCAGCGAGAGGCATCCGAGAATTTCACCCGGCACCTGCTCCTCGGTGCAAAAAAGGTGGGCGTCGTCCTGGGTGAATCCGCGGACGCGGTTCATGCCGCTAAGCTCCCCGCTTTGCTCCCAGCGATAGACGGTGCCGAACTCCGCGAGGCGCACCGGCAGCTCGCGGTAACTGCGCGGTTGCGAATCGAAAATTTTGATGTGCATCGGGCAGTTCATCGGCTTGAGCAGGTAGCCGTCGATCTCCCCTTTCGACACGCGGTTGGAAAGCTCCGCGCAGGAGCAGCCTTCGGCGGCGAGATCCGAAAGCGTCTCCCGTTCGATGAGAGGGGGGAACTGGGACTCTGCGTAGTAGGGAAAATGCCCGGAGGTCCGGTAAAGTCCCAAGCGCCCGATGTGCGGCGTAAAAACCTGGCTGTAGCCCTGCTTGCGGAGTTCTTCCCCGATAAAATCCTGCAGTTCCTGGCGGATGATCGCGCCTTTTGGGGTCCAGAGAATCAACCCCTGCCCGACGGCATCATCGATATGAAAAAGCTGCAGCTCTTTTCCGAGCTTCCGGTGGTCGCGCTTTTTCGCCTCTTCGAGCATGTCGAAGTAAGCCTGCATCTCGGTCTTGTTCTTGAACGCGGTGCCGTAGATCCGCTGGAGCTGCGGGTTGTTTTCGTCGCCTTTGTAATAGGCGCTGGCGACGTGGGTGAGCTTGAAGGCGCCGATGTTTCCGGTGCGCATGACATGCGGGCCGGCGCAGAGGTCGGTAAATTCGCCGTTGCGGTAAAGCGTGATCGTTTCGCCGTCCGGGATGTTTGTGACGATATCGAGTTTGAACTTCGAGGGCTCGCCGCGAGGCCCGAGGGCGGCGAGTTCGCCGCGCTGCGCCATCGCGACCGCCTCGTCGCGCGAGACCTCGACCCGCTCGAAAACATGGTTCGCCTTGACCTCGCGCTTCATCTCCTCCTCGATCCGCTCGAAATCCCCGGGCGAGATCCGGTGCGGGAGCTCGACATCGTAGTAAAACCCGTTCTCGACCGGTGGGCCGGCCGCGAACTGCGCCTCCGGCCAGATTTTCAAAATCGCGGTGGCGAGCACGTGCGCGCAGGAATGTCGGATGCGTTCGAGATCAGTCATGGAACAGGGAAATGAACCACAGAGGACACGGAGAGCACAGAGAAAACTCCGATCTTGACCCCGCACCCGCGCGGGAGAGGACGAAGCATTCGCTGCCCGCACATGGCTGCGGGCGGCGAAGCCTATGGAACCAAACTCCCATCCATTTCGTGTAGCCACGGCTACGGCCCGAGCGAAAACCGCGAATTTTAGCGGCCGTTATTTCAAGAAACCAGCCTGGTTCACACGGAGGTTCGCCCTCGCGGCAGATTTTTGAGTCCGCAGTTGTCACGGGGGGCGAACCTTGTTACCAAATTCCGAACCGCATGGCACTGGCTGTCCAACGACCGAAACTCACGCTCTCCGAGAAGCTTTACCTTCCCGCGATTGCCGCCGGGCTTTTGATCACGTTCCGGCATTTCGTGAACCGGCTGGCCGGCCGAACGAAGGTCACCATGCAATACCCGGAGGAGAAGTGGGACGAGAGCCTGCCGGAGTGGTATCGCGGGGCTCCCACGCTGGTGGCCGACGAATGGGGGCGCGAGCGCTGCGTGGCCTGCCAGCTCTGCGAGTTCATCTGCCCGCCGCGCGCGATCACGATCAAGCCCGAGGAGATCCCGGCCGCCGAGCGCTGGGGCAAGGTCGAGAAGCGGCCGAAGGAATTCGACATCGACATGATCCGCTGCATCTACTGCGGGCTTTGCCAGGAGGTCTGCCCGGAGCAGGCGATCTTCCTCAAGAAAGATTATTCGATCACCGGATACAGCCGGGCGGAAATGAATCACTGCAAGGCGAAACTCTACGAACTCGGCGGCGTCATGCCGGGACTGGTCAACAAGTGGAACGAAAAAAAGTAGCCGACCCGGCGCGCTCCTGTTAAAAAAACCGCCGATTTCACCATGTCGCTCGCCCTCTTCTGGATCTTCGCCGCCATGACGCTCCTTTTCGGTCTGGGGGTGGTATTTTTCCGTAGCCCGGTGTCGAGTGCGATGAGCTTGGTGATGTCGTTCGTCGGGCTGGCGGCACTTTTTGTGACGCTCGACGCGTTTTTCATCGCGGTGGTGCAGGTGCTGGTTTACGCGGGGGCGGTGATGGTGCTTTTCCTGTTCATCATCATGCTTCTGGACCTGCGGACCGAGGCCCGCCGTCCAGTCAAGATCGCCGCATGGGCAGGCGGGGGAATCGTCGTTGCGGGATTTTGGTTCGCGCTGAGCCGCGTGGCCTTCGGCCTGCCCGCGCTCTGGGTGACGAAACCGGCGCTCGCCAACCCTGCGCCCAACGACGTGGCGCAGGTCGGGCTCGCGCTCTTCAAAAATTTCAACCTCCCGTTCCAGATCATCGGGGTCCTCCTCCTCGTCGCCACGGTCGGCGTCGTCGTCCTCAGCCGGAGGGAGCTGAAATGAAAGCGGGAAGCGGAAAGCGGAAAGCGGAAAGAAAAAATTCCCACGCTCCGCGCGTCGCTTTGCTTTCCACTTTCCGCTTTCCGATTTCCACTTTTTCTTAAGATGCCGACCCTCGCGCATTACCTTCTTGTCAGCGGCGGCCTGTTCACCATCGGGCTGGTGGGGGTTCTGCTGCGCCGGAACATCCTGATTATTTTCATGGGGCTGGAGATGATGCTCAACGCGGCGATCCTCTCGCTGGTCGCGTTTTCGCGGTTCAACCTCCATGACGGGCTGCCCGGCTACAACGCGCAGGTGCTGGTGTTTTTCGTCATCACGGTCGCGGCCGCGGAAGTGGCGGTCGGGCTGGCGATCATCGTGGCCCTGTTCCGCGCCAAACAAACAACCCATGTCGAGGATCTCGACACCCTGAGGTTTTGATGAGCACGCTCGCCGCGCCATGGATCATTCTTTTCACCCCGCTGGCTGCGGCGGCGGTGATCCTGTTTGTCGGCCAGTATTCCAAGCCGCTCAGCGCGGGGTTGGCGATCGGGTCGGGCGCGGTCGGGTGCGTGCTGAGCTGGTGGATGTTTTTCCAGCCCGACCCCGCAGGTTCGGTGCAGTTCCCGTGGATCGAAATCGGCGACGCGCTGCGCATTCCGATCGGGGTGACGGTTGACCACCTTAGCAAGGTGATGCTTGTTGTGGTGACGACGGTCGCGACCCTCGTCTTCACCTACTCGATCGGCTACATGAAGACCGAGGAAGGCTACTGGCGGTATTTCGCGGGGCTGGCCCTTTTCCTCTTTTCGATGCTCGGCATCGTGCTCGCCGACAATTTCATGATGATGTTCATCTTCTGGGAGCTGGTCGGGCTCAGCTCCTACATCCTCATCGGGCACTATTTCAAAAAGGACTCCGCCGCGGACGCGAGCAAGCAGGCGTTCATCGTCAACCGCGTCGGCGACTTCGGGTTCCTGCTCGGCATCCTTTTCCTGTGGGCCGCGACCGGCACGCTGATGTTCGGCGAGCTGACGAAAGGTGGCATCGCCGTCTTCGCGGCGAACCCGTTTTATCTCACCGTGGCCTGCGTGCTGGTCTTTTGCGGGACGGTCGGCAAGTCCGCCCAGATGCCGCTGCACGTGTGGCTGCCGAACTCGATGGAAGGCCCGACGCCGGTCTCCTCGCTCCTCCACGCCGCCACGATGGTCGCAGCCGGCGTCTATATGCTCGCCCGGATTTTCCCGATCCTCGAAGCGGCCCCCTATGCGCTCGACGTGATCGCCTGGGTCGGCGGCATCACCTGCTTCGCGGCGGCGCTGATGGCCACGCAGCAGGATGACATCAAGCGGATCCTCGCCTATTCGACGATTTCCCAGCTCGGCTACATGGTCCTCGGGATCGCCTCCGCCAACACCTCCGACGTGGCGATTTTCCACCTTTTCACCCACGCGTGCTTCAAATGCCTGCTGTTCCTCTGCGCCGGGTCGGTGATCGTCGGCATGCACCACGAGCAGAACATCTGGAAAATGGGGGCGCTGAAAAACAAGATGCCGTTCACGTTTCTGGCGATGGTTGCCGGCGGGCTGGCGCTGTCCGGATGCCCGTTCACGAGCGGCTATTTCAGCAAGGACCTGATCATCGCGTGGGCGGCAGTCAAACATCCGTTCTTGGGGTGGCTCTCGGTCGCGACCGCCGGGCTCACCGCCTTCTACACATTCCGGCTGATCTTTGTGGTTTTCCTCGGAAAACCGCGCGGCGACCACGCGAAACACGCCACGGAATCGCCGCTGGTCATGCTCGTCCCGCTCGTCTGCCTCGCGGTCCCGTCTCTCATCGCGGGCTTCCCGTTCATCGAAAAAATCTTTTTTCATGTCGCGGATCCGGAAGGGGTTCCTTATCTTCTGCATCCGGTGCTTTACCTGCTGTTCTTCGGCGGGTTCGCCCTGGCGTGGATGCTCTACGCTGATGCCGCCAAAGACCCGGTCTCGATCCCGTTCTTCGCGAACCGGCTCTACATCGACGACCTCTACGGCTGGATGGTCGAAAACATCCAAGATGCCGGGGCGGCGGTTCTTTCGTGGGCCGACCGGTGGGTGGTTGATCTGCTCATCGTCCAGGTCTCGAGCAAGCTCGCGTGGGCCGGCGGGTTCGTGCTGCGGTTCCTCCAGATCGGGAACATCCAGGCGTATGCGTTTTTCTTCGGGGCCGGCGTGGTCGGGCTTCTTTACATTTTGATTTTCAAATGATCAGCCAATTCCTCGTTTCGGTTCTGGTTCCGCCCAGCCCGCTCCTTTTTCTGATTCTCGTCCCGCTGGTGGCGGCCGCCTTCATTCTGGTCGGCTCGAATGCCCGGGCCACCGCGCTCATCGCGTCGGCCACCAACCTGGTTTTCGTGCTCGCCCTCTTCGCGGTTTACAAGCCCGGGGGCGATCCCTACCAGTTCGTGTCCACGGTGCCGGTGATTCCCTCGATGGGGATCGCGTTCACGCTGGGGGCCGACGGGCTGAGCCTGGTCATGCTTTTGCTGGCCGCGCTCGTGACCGTCGCCGCGGTGGCGGTGGCCCGGGCGCCGGACAAAAACGCGCACTGGTTCTACGCCTCGCTCCTGTTCATCTCCGCGGGCGGCATCGGGGCCTTCGCCTCGATCGATCTCTTTTTCTTCTACATGTTCCACGAGTTGGCCCTCGTCCCGACGTTTCTTCTGATCGGGATCTGGGGGTCGGGCGACCGGCAGTCGGCGGCATGGAAAGCCACGATTTACCTCGCGCTCGGCAGCTTTGTGCTCCTCCTCGGGCTGATCGGCCTGTATCTGATCCAGCCGGAGGGCGTGAGGACATTCGACCTGCGCAAGATCATCGTCATGGCCGAAGCGGGATTGCTGCCGGATGGCAACTGGGTCTATCTGCTGCTGCTCATCGGATTCGGGATCCTCGTCTCGCTCTTCCCTTTCCACACGTGGGCACCCCAAGCTTATGCCAGTGCGCCGGCGCCGGCAGCCATGCTGCATGCCGGCGTGCTGAAAAAGTTCGGTCTCTACGGCCTGATCCGCATCGCGGCACCGGTCCTTCCCGAGTCTGTCGCGGCCTTCTCCAACCTCCTGCTCGTGCTCCTCGTCGGGAACATCCTCTACGTCGGTTACGTGACGGTCTCGCAGCGGAAACTCGACTGGATGCTCGGCTATTCGAGCGTGATGCACATGGGCTACATCTTCCTCGGGTTCGCCGCGCTCAACGTCCTCAGCATCACCGGGGCCTCCCTGATGCTCTTCGCCCACGGCCTCTCGATCGCGGCGCTGTTCGCCCTCAGCGGCGAGCTGCGCGAGCGCACCGGCACGCTCGACTTCGCCGAACTCGGAGGGTTTGCGAAGCCGATGCCCGCGTTCGGGCTGCTCTTCGGGTTCGCGGCCTTCGCCGCCATCGGGCTTCCCGGGTTTGTCGGCTTCGCGGGCGAGCTGCTCGTCTTTTTCGGGTCCTTCATCGGCGGGGAGCCGCTCATGGGTGCCGTGAACGGGAAAGAAATTTTCCAGCTCAACAACTTCCAGATCGCGACGATCTGCGCGGTCTGGGGGGTCGTCATCTCCGCCGTTTACATGCTCCGCGCCTACCGCCGGATTTTCTTCGGCCCGCTGAATGACCGGTGGGCCAACCTCCCCGAGATCTCGGGCATCGCCCGGGTCGCCATCGTCACACTGATCGTGGTGATGCTGGCCACCGGCTTCTTCCCGTGGCTCCTCATCCGGTTCATCGAGTCCGCTTCGATATGGTCATGATCCCCGCCCTCGCCCTGGAAATTTGTGTGGTCTGCGTGGGCATCTTCCTGCTCATGGCGGATTCGTTCTACGTCCATTCCGACAAGCGCTCGCTGGCTTACGGCGGGATTTTCGGGCTCCTCGTGATCTTTGCGCTGACGTTCCACATCCAGCCCGCGCCGGCGGACTATTCGGGGTTTTACACCAATGATGCCCTCGGGCTTTTCTTCAAGCGATTCGCGCTGCTGGCCACCATCCTGACCCTGGTCCTCGCGGTCGAGTATGCGCCGGTCGTCGAGCGGTTCATCCCGGGCTCGAAACCCGGGGCGGGCCTGGGGGAATTTTTCGTCCTTCCGGTTTTCACCTGCGCCGGCCTGATGTGGATGGCGAGCGCGGCGGACTTCGTGATGATCTTCTGCTCGATCGAGCTCGTGACGATCTCGTTCTATATCCTGGTTGCCTACATGCGGAAAAGCCCGGCCAGCCTCGAGGCGGGGACGAAGTATCTGATCTTGGGCGCGCTCTCGACGGGGTTTCTCGTTTACGGGATCACGTGGATTTACGGGATGACCGGGCAGACCGGCTTGCGCGGGATCTCGATGGTGCTGGGATTTGTTCCCGAGGCCAGCCAGACCGCCCTGCTTTTCGGCATCGGGCTGGTGCTGGTGGCGCTCGGGTTCAAAGTGGCTGCTGCGCCGTTTCAGTTCTGGGTCCCGGATGTCTATCAGGGCGCGCCGACCCCGGTGACCGCCTTCCTTTCAGTCGGTTCGAAGGCGGCGGGCTTCGTGGTTCTCATGCGGGTGATCGAGCCGTTTCTCGCCGTGCCGACAATCGAGGCGAGGCTGATCGCCGCGCTGCAAATCCTTGCCGGCCTGACGCTGATCTACGGGAACTTGGCCGCGATGCCGCAAACGAACCTCAAGCGCCTGCTGGGTTACTCGAGCATCGCGCACGCCGGCTACCTGCTTGTTGGCGTGGCGAGCGTCGGCTCGCCGACGGCCGGGCGAGCGGTCGTCTTCTACCTGGCCGCTTATCTCCTCATGACGTTCCTCGCGTTTCTCGTCCTGATCCCGGTCGCGAAGGCCGCTGGCGGGGATGATATTTCGGATTTCAACGGCCTCGGACGGCGCTCTCCGACGCTGGCCCTGGCGATGTTGATCTCGATGCTTTCTTTGGCGGGACTGCCGTTCACGGCCGGGTTCCTCGGGAAATTTTTCATCTTCGAGGCGGCGATGCGCGAGCAGCACTACGCGCTGGTCGCCATCGGCGTGGTGACCGTCGCCTGCGGGTTTTACTATTATCTCAAGGTCGTCCGCGCGATGTATTGGCAGCCGGCCCCCGCTGATGCGGCCCCGGTCGTCGCCTCGCCGCTCACTCGCTTTGCCGCGGCGTTTCTGGCCGCGCTGATCCTCATCATCGGGATCTTCCCGAAACCGGTTCTCCAAATCCTACCCTGACCTATGCCCCTCCTCGACAAGCCACTCAGCGAACTCCAGACCTACCGCGGAATCAACCCGAAGCCCGCCGACTTCGACCAATACTGGTCGCGGGCGCTTGCGGAACTCGATGCCACCGACCCCAAACCGGAACTGGTCCCAGCCGATGCGCTGGGAGCCAAAGGCGTCGAGACGTTCGACCTTTTCTTCACGGGCGTTGGGGGCGCGCGGATTTACGCGAAATACCTGCGGCCCGCCCAGCCGTCAAAACCCGGCCCGGGCCTCCTCCTCTTCCACGGCTATTCCGGGCAAAGCGGCGACTGGCAGGACAAGCTTCCCTTCGTCGGGCAAGGCATGGCAGTGGCCGGGCTCGACTGCCGCGGCCAGGGTGGGCGCAGCCAAGATCCCGGCGGGGTCCGTGGCAACACCCTCAACGGCCACATCATCCGCGGGCTCGACGAATCGCCGGACAAACTCCTCTTCCGGCAGATCTTTTTGGACACCGTCCAGCTCGCGCGCGTCCTTTCAGGATTTTCCGAAGTCACGGAACTGAATTGCATGGGCGGCTCGCAGGGCGGAGCGCTCTCGATCGCATGCGCCGCGCTCGAACCCCGCATCAAACGCTGCGTCTCGATGTTCCCGTTCCTTTCCGACTACAAGCGCGTCTGGGAGATGGACCTCGCGAAAGATGCCTACGCGGAGCTGAGAAACTACCTGCGGCTGTTCGACCCGCTGCACGAGCGCGAGGAGGAAATCTTCCACAAGCTCGGCTACATCGACGTCCACCACCTGGCTCCGCGCATCAAGGCCCGGGTGCTCATGGGCCTGACGCTGATGGACAACATCTGCCCGCCCTCGACCCAGTTCGCGGTCTTCAACAACATCGTCACGGAAAAGGAATCCGCGATTTATCCCGACTACGGCCACGAGGGCCTTCCGGGGTTCAACGACCGCGCGTTCCGGTTCCTGACCGCCCCGTAAACTTTTGTCGGATATCACCCCAAACGGGATGATCGCCAGACGGGGATTATTCCTTGTTGAACTCAAAGAACGCTGCACCGCACATAAAAACACCGCCAAAACATACACTATGATCCGCCCACTGCTCGCGCTCGGTCTTCCCGGAGGTATCGACATTCTCTTCCTACTCATTCTCGCCGCTTTTTATGGCGTGTTTACGGTTCTGCCGTTCTGGTTTATATTTAGAAAGGCTGGCTTCCATCCGGCACTTTCGATTCTGACAATTATTCCCATTGCCAGTGTCGCCGTTCTTTTCTATTTGGCGTTTGCCACATGGCCAAACCATAAAACAATTAGCTAAAGCCTTTTTCCTGCATGGCTACATACTTGCGGCGTGATGAATATTCGTGAACGCCTCCGCGCCCTGCTGGCCGGCGATCCGCAGAAGCTGGCCGTTTGGACCTGTGATTCAGGATGGCGGTGGCCGCTGACCTGCTGTGCCACGATAGTCATCGGTTGCGCATTTTACGGATTCACTCTCGGCCTGTGGCGGGATGCGACCCAGGCGCTCTTCACCGCAATCAAGTTTCCTCTGCTCATCTTCCTGACCTGTGGCGGCAATGGCCTGCTCAATGGCTGTCTCGCGCAGGTTCTCGGAGCTGACCTGGGCTTTCGCCAGACGACGCTGGCGATTCTGATGAGCTTCACAATCACGGCGATCATTCTGGCGGCGTTCGCACCGATCATGCTCTTTCTGCTGTGGAACACGCCTCCGCTTGGCGATTCCCGCGCTGTCACCGGCCATAGCGTAACCCTGCTGGCGCATGTCAGCCTCATCGCGTTTGCCGGAGTGGCGGGAAACCACCGGTTGCTTTTGCTCCTCCGGGAAATCGCCGGAAGCGGCCGCGTCGCATGGGCGACCCTTCTTTCCTGGCTGGGCGGCAACCTTCTGCTTGGCAGCCAGGTTTCCTGGATACTCAGGCCCTTCATCGGGAGCCCGGCGTTGCCTGTCGAGTTTCTCCGTCCCGATCCCTTGCGCGGGAATTTCTTCGAGGCGGTCTGGAATACCCTCCACCACCTCCTGCGCTGATTTTCACAACACCACACATCATGAACGACAACACGCCACCGCCACTGGAACCGCCCCCCATCAAACCCGGCCGCTACCAATACGCCCCGATGCCGGGGAAAAAAGATCCGCTCGCCGTCCTTGAAACCCTGCTCAAGTATCCCGGACGCATTATCTGGGAAATCAGCAATGGCCGAGCCAGGCCGGTCGTCATGGCGCTCGCGCTGATCATGGTTTTCTCCCTCGCCATCTACGGCGCCGTCGTCGGAAGCCTGACCGGCGGCAGCCAGGTCTGGATCGCCCCGGTCAAGATCGCTTTCGGCTCGCTGCTGAGCCTTTTGATCTGCCTGCCCAGCTTGTATGTTTTTCTTTGTCTCAGCGGATCGGACAGCAACCTGCGTCAAGTCGCCGGAATGCTCCTCGCTTCGGTCTGCCTGACCTCGCTGCTTCTGATCAGCTTCGCTCCCGTGGCCTGGGTGTTTTCGCAATCCACCGACTCGATCGCGCTGATGGGCTTTCTGCATCTGCTCTTCTGGATCGTGGCCGTCTGGTTTGGGATGAGTTTGCTGAAGCGGTGCATTCAACTGGTCAGCCAGTCGGCCAAAGGCAACCTGGGAGTCTGGATGATCCTCTACATCGTCGTTTCGCTCCAGATGATGACCTCGCTCCGCCCGATCATCGGCCATGCGACCACGTTCCTGCCGGATCAAAAGCAGTTCTTCCTAGCCCACTGGTCCGAATGCCTCTCGAAAAGCGTCAAATGATCGAGGCGAACATCTGCGAAAAACGACCACGAAGGCATCCCTCAAACAGACAAAAATACTGTTTTACGAAGCGCAAAAATGCGGCTTGTTTTCAGCGCGAAAGATCGCCCTGGGTGAGGAGTTTGAATCCCTCTCCGGCGAGGACCGAGCTCGCGCACTCGTTGTCGTCCAAATGCATGGCCAGGACCGCGCGATCATGTGGCCTGACCAGCAGGGGGTAGCTGAAATACACGTTCACCTCCGCCATCAGGAGGGCGGCCAAAACGCGGGAGAGGTCGCCGGGACCTTCCTTCAGCTCCACGACGAGCAGCTCGCAGTCGCTGTAGGGGATGTCGTTCTCATGGAAAAGTTCCGCGACGCGTTCGGGGTCGCTCACGATCATCCGGCCGAGAGCCGATTCCGAGGAATCCTGGATGCTGAGCGCGAGGACTACGACATGGCTCTCGTTGAGGAGCTTGACGACTTCCAGGAGCGCGCCCACTTTGTTTTGGAGAAAAACAGTGAACTGTCGGACTTGCGGGGTGTTGAGCTTCTCGGCAGTTGGCAGCGGCATTTTTACTTGTAGGAATACACCAGACAGAAGTCCGCCTTGTCTCCCTCGACCAGCTCCAGGCGCACGAAATACCGCCCGCTCGCGTCCGGAAGCAGCCCGGCTGCGGCGGTTGCGCCATCCTGGAAAACTTCTCCTTGGACCGGGCGGCCGTTTTCGTCAAACAGGGTGACCGACAACTTCCGGGCCGGGGCCGTGGCTGCAGCAGAAAACCAATACGCGTTTCCCGCAAAGAGGTTCACCTCGAGGATTTGCGGTTTTCCCGGCTCCAGAACCCCCGACCAGAACCCGTCGCGGACCTTGTAGCCATCGTTGGCAAAGGCGCCGGCAAGCTCCAAGACCTTGCTGCGGGCGGTGGGGTGTTCGCGCGAATCCGGAGCCTCCTGCGCGGAGAGAATGGCGGCGGAGAGCAAAATGAGGCCGAGCGTCTTCATGGTTCTTTGTTTCCCTTGGCGATATCGTTCACGAGCGAATCCATCGTGGCCGACACGTCCTTCACGGCGTCCGGCGCAGGAGGCGTGCGGTCTTTCGTGTGGACGAGATTGAGGATGTCCCAGAGCTTATTTTCCACCTCCGCGACCAGCGGCTGCTTTTGCATGCGGTCGGGCAGCTTGCCCAGTTCGGCCAGCAAATAGTCCACGATCGCAGGCTGCCGGAGAAGCGCGGCGAGCCCGGGGCTGTAGTTTTTCGCGATGAAGTCCGAGGCTACCTGAGTCCCGCGGATCCATGCGCCGACGGTGACGAGGATCACGAGGTCATTGTCTTTCTGCTCCGCCATGGAAAGTTTCACCTCGTTCTGGGTGGCTTCCAGTTCCTCGCGCAGGGCGCTCCAGTCATTGTTCTCCGCAAAATCGTTGATGCTGTTTCCGCGGCTGATCACGCTCTGGCTGACATTGAGTTTCTTGGCCAGGTTGATGATGTCCTTTCCCGTGTTCTTGACCCCCTGGCCGTCACGGGCTTCGACCGCGATGTATCCGTCGGCGACCAAGACGCCCAGCATGAGGGCCATCTGCTCGCGGCTCGCGGTGGTGCCCGCGGATTTCGGGGCATACATCTGGGTCCAGTTCGGCTGCCCCTGGTCATCCATCGCCGAGAAAAACTCGCCGGGGGAGGGAATGGTGACCGAATCCGAGAGAACCGCCGACTTGATCTGCTCCTTCGTCAGCGGCTCGGTTGCCACCAATAGTTCGGCCGAGAAAAGGACGGCCGTGAAAATGGCACTGCGGAATTTCATGAAAAATCTTCTACACCCTCGCCGCGAATATTGCCAGCGCCATTCCACATTCGTTTCAAGGCCGGGGGTGATTAAAAGCGGGGGAGGCTCTTCGGTAGAGGAGTGCGGGCCTCTCGCCCGCACAGGGAAGACGGCAAGAGGCCCGCTCTCCTGCCTGCCGGGGAGTTCATCGAGCTTTACCACGAGGTCGTCGCCTGAAAAAAACGGCCCGTGATGCCGGAGGAAGCGCGATGACAGTCGTCCGGCGGGATTCGAGATTCGGCCGCTCTGGCTAAAAACTCCCTGGTTTCGAGAGCCTGTTCCGGAAAGAAACGAATCTCCGACTTGTGCGGATTGCTATACGAGTTGAGCCGTTCCGGCTGCAGCAATATGGAGCGGATGGCTTCGCGGAAGGCCGTCGTGTCGCCCATCGGAACGATGGTTGAGTTGACCCCGTCGCGAAGGTCCTCCACCGGTCCTCCGCAGTCCGTGGAGATGACCCAGATATCCCGCAGCAGGGCTTCGCGGACCGTTAGCCCGAAGCTTTCCTTCCACAGCGAGGGGAACAGAAGGACATCCACCCCCGAATAAAAGTCATCGATGGTCTCCTGGGTGTAGGGCTCCGCAATTTTCACCTCGCCCGCAGTGGACCACTCCTTGGCAAAAACAGACCGGCCGCCGAACTTCCTCTCCAGGTCCACGATCTTTAACCGGAAGTTGCTTTCCCGGATTTCCCGGAAAATCTCCCGGAGCCAGAAATATCCCTTGTGGACGGCCCGGCCTCCCGCAAAGGCAAATGTCACGCGGTTTCCGGATGGCTCCTTTCGAGCCGGATGCCTCGTGCTTCCTCGCCGCATCACCCCGTTTTTGTTGACGCTTATCAAGCCGGGATCCACCCCGGTCTGAATATACAAATCCCGGAAAAATGCGCTTGGGGCCAGCAGGTGCGCGGCACCCGACAGAATTTCCCAGAGGTGGTTGAAGCGCTTCATGGAAAAACCCGCGTTTGCGGTGCACCCCACGCATTTCAAAGGATCCACCCCGGCCTGGTGACAATAATGCCCGGCTCCCGTCACCATGAACTGCCGCTCGCAAATCCACCACGCATCGTGAAGGGTGATGACGTAGGGCACCCTCCGCTCCTGGCAGACTCGGGCAAGCTTGGCCGACAGCATCTGGATGGAATGAAAATGGACGATATCCGGCCGGACGCAATCGAGCACTTCTTCAAACAGGCGGGCCATTGCCGGGTTCTCATAGTCATCACGTGCGGTCCCGCCAGTCGGAAGCCGCGCGGCGAAGACAGGGATCTTGTCCCACTCGTAGCACTGCAGCGAGTTGGGTGCCGTTTCCGGGTCGTGGGTCCCCGCGAAAACCGCCACCCCGGTTTGCGGCAAACGCGCGAGCTCGGCGCTCAATTGCTCCGCGACGCAGGTCGCTCCACCGAAGGAGTCTGGTGCGAAGTGCACATTGGCAACCAAGATCTTGAGTGGTGTTCCGGTTCTGCCGCCAGCCGTCTCCATCGCCGGGAACGCCGCATCGAGAACTGGCACGAGTTGCTGGCGTGTTCGGGTCTCGGGGTGATGGGAAGCCAGCACATCTGCACGGGCCCGGGCCCCCATGCTCCGCCGCAAATCCGGATCAACAACCAGCGCGGCCAGCTTCCGATGCCACTCGTCCTCGCCTTCGGCAAGAAAACCGTTGTCCCCATCCCTTATGGCATTTTTGAATTCCGCCCGGGGCGAGCAAACGCTGGGCAACCCGAGAACCGACGCCTCCAGAAATTTGATGTTGCTCTTGGCATCATTGAACAGGCCCGGCTGCAGCGGGGCGAGATTGATGTCGCAGCGTGCCAGCGCGGCGAGGTATTCCGCGAATCCGAGCAGGGGAATCCGGAGGATCCGTTCCCCGAACCGCCCCAGGGATTCGGGGATTTGAAGGGGGCCCGCCAGAAGCAGGCGAACCGACGGGTGTTCGGCCATCACGCGGGCGAGGGGGCCCGCAACAAGCGCAAAATCGGCATCGTGGGTTTTTGTTCCGCTGCCGTAGGCGATCGTTGTCAGGCTGGAGGCCGCCCGGGGAAACTGCCGTTCCGCGGCATCGAGCAACGCGCTGTCGAGCGCGTTCTCCACCGTGAAGGACCGTCCGGCGACGAGAGCGTCCAGCCGTCTGGTGATGAGTTCCGTGCTCCCGATGGCATGGTCCACATGCCGCAGCATCTCCCGGTAGAGATCCGCTCCCCGGAGCAGTTCCATCTGCTCGGATTTCTCCAAAGACAAGACGTTGCTGTTGCGGCGGTATTCCGCGACATCAAACACCAGATCATCGATCTCGAAAAATGTCGTCAACCCCAGCCGCCGTGCTTCTTGGGTCAAAAAGACCACTTCCTTGACGGCGGGCGTGCGGTAAAAAATCACGCTCCCGCAGGTCGGCAAAGCCGACAGGCCGCCGCGCCAATCGGCCCACGAAACCACCTTCGCGGAGTAGCCCATGGACTCCAGCACCTCGGCCTTTTGGTTCACCCGGTAGCGAAGGCACTGGGGGATCGACAACTCGGCGACAATCAGAAAACTTTTCGTGGAAAGGAGTCCGGTTCGATGGGAGCGGTTGACGTTTCCCGCCACGAGCGGATTCCGGGATTCGCCGCGTATTGCCGGCTCGGCGGAGGAGCTTCCGGATCCCCGATCTTTCCGCTTGAATACGCGCAACAGCTTCTTGCGCCATTTTCGAATCGAGCGTTCCAGCCGCCTCGGGAGCCCGGCTTTGTCATCGGACCGGACCCTGTGCCAGCGGGTGAACGCGCGCCGGCGCCAGGATCTCTGCCAGATCTCGACCGAATCCAGCGCACTCTGCATCTCGCTGTTGCTTTCCTGGAAGCTTTCGATGTCGCGCTGCCGTTCGACGGCATCTATTTTCAGCCGTCGCATCGTTGCGCGCAATTCCTTTTCTTTGGCGGCTTGCGCCTCCAGGTCGCGGAGAAGTTGGTCCTTTTCACCGCCCAGGAGCTCCATCCGGCGGTCCCGCTCCGAAAGGGCGGCCTGCAGTTCGAGAATCGATTGCATGCGCTCCTCGGCCACCGCGTGAAGCGCGTTGAGGGCCAGATCATTTTTTTGCGAGAGCGCCAGGAGGCTTTCGGCGGCAGAAAAGCTCTCCAGCCATTTCGCCAAGGCGTATTCATAGTCCGGCCCCGAGAACGCCGCCCTGTCGGTGGAGATGCGGTGAAGGGTTTGATAGATGTCCTCCGCAAGCGGGCAGCAGGCCGGGCCGGGTGAAGGTCTTTCGTCTCCAAGGGGGGCATGGTTCAGCGACGCGTCCAAAAACGATTCCTGAAAATCGCGAAGCCGGTCTTCTCGGACCTCGAGGCGGAGGGCATTCGCCAGCCTTCCGATCTGGATGGCCGGATCCCGGAGAAGCGTGTCGAAGTCCACGGTGATGCGCCCGCATTTCTCCGTGCCCACAAGACATCCGAGCATGTGCGATATCCACAGCCAGGACGCCTTCTCTTCCGGGAGCCGGTGGACCGCCGCCAGCGAGGCCGCAACGCTCAGCGGATGCCTGACCGCAACCACGTAGGACGCCTCGAAGCCGGAACCCTCGAAGACATTTTTCCAAAACGCCAACAGCAGGGAAAACCTCGGGTCCTTGACGCCGAGCAGCTCGGTCGATCCGGATTTTTCCTTCAAAAGCCGGGACGCCCGCTGAAAATACTTCTCCTGCAGCGATGTGATTTCCCGTTCGTCGAGCGGTTTGAGATGGTGCCAGTCCCGTCCCGTCGATGCCAGCATCTCCCTGTTCAAAGCGTAGAAGTCCAGATCTTCCCAGTATCCTTTTTCATTGGACGAGTCTGGAGGCATCAGCGCGGATCCCAGCGAGACGCCGAGAACCTCCAGGCCTTTGGTGATCGCGCTCGTCCCGCTCCGGTGGGGGCCACACACCACGATGATCCTCTTCTGTGCGGACATTATTTTTTTCAGATTGGCAGATCCGGTTCGAGGGTTGCAAGCTTTCCCCCGGAGCTTTCCCCGGTTTCACCGCGCAGGACCCGCAGGATGACCGAACGCACCAGGGCGGATCGGCGCTCCGGGCCATAACGGGGGAGAACGTCGTGGAAGGCGCACCGGCCGACCTTGTCGCGGAGGTCCTTTTGCTCCACCAGGCGGTCGAGGCATTCTAGCCATTCTTGGCCGCTGTCCGCCAGGAAGCCGGTCTTGCCGTGCGCGATCGCCGCCTGGAGCGGGGCTGTCGGCGAGGCGACGGTGGGCACCTCGACGAGCGCCGCCTCAAAGAATTTCAGTTCGCTCTTGGCCTCGCAGTAGATATTTCCGGTTTCGAGAGGGGCCAGGTTGATGTCGAACCGAGCGAGTTCGTCCGGCAGATTCCGCAAGGGAACCATCTGCCTCCATTCGATTTTGGATTCGAGCCCCCGCAGTTCGGGGAACTCTCCGATATCCAGACACGGGGTCTCGGCTTCGGCGGATTTCGCGTGGAACAACACCAGCCGGGCGCGCGGGTGTTTGCGCAGGATTTGCGCCAGGGCGGAGGAGGCCCGCGCGAAATCTTTTTGGTGTGTCCGGGTGCCGCCGGCATACCCGATCCTTACCAGCCCGTCCGGCCTCCGCGCCGCCACGGCGTTGCGGCTCCGAAGGAAGGTCTCCTCGTTGAAACCGTTGGGAACGACCTCGACCGGCTTGTGAAAACCACCCATCAGGTCGGCAAGCGTCCGCGTGGGGGCCGTGCAAAAATCCGCCTGCAGCATGGTCCGCCGGACCCGCTGGAACAGCCCGCCCATCGCCTCCTCGCTCATGCCCTGCGAACGGAGGCCGTCCATGAACTCCCTGCTCGCGATCCGGGGTTCAAAAAAATAGTCGTCGATGTCGAAAACGAGTTTCCCGCCGGAAGATTTGTGGCGCGCGAGCAGCCGCCCGGTTTTCTTTGTCCATTCCAGCCGCCAGGCGACCAGCACGTCGGCCGCTAGAATCGACGGGCGATGCAGGCCGATCTCATCCGCCCTCACCACCCGGACCGAAAAATCGCGGGGCCCGAGCAGGTTGGCCTGCATCCCGACGCGGTAAATGGCCCCGGGCGTGTCCGGTTCGCCGGAAAGGTAAACCACGCGAACCCGGCTTGCCGGCGCGGTCGGGAGAAGCGGATCCTTCCCCGGGCCCCCGGCCGGTGCCCTTCCTTCCTTCGCGCCGAGTCCGATATAGTGGACGAGCGGGTTACAGCCCGATGCGGCGACATCAGGGTACTGGCGGAGATACCAGCTCGAGTCGAAATCCGCGCTCGGGTCGCATCCGATCTCGGCCCCGCATCGCAAGTAGTGATAAATCGGATCGTCCGCCCAGGACACGAGAGCCCCGTAGCGTTCCCGATACCACCGCCTGTCGAAGAGCCCTGAAGCCCGGATGATTTTCCAGTCGCGGTGGAACTTCCTGTGGCGGCGGGTCAACCGCAGGGCTGCCAGCATCGACGACGCGGCATCGCGGAACTCGTTTCGCCAACTGTGCGGCGGGCCCGCCGTCCGCAGGGGAGGGGAGGGTGCGTTGTCCGTGTAGTCGCGGTTCATACTTTTCTGCGGCGCGAAAACAGGTGGCGGGCGGGCCTCCAAAGCCTCCGGATGTCCCGGAGCGGAAAGCGGAACCGGAAGGGGTGGCGGGCGGTGAGCGGCGGGAGGATCGCCGGCTTTGTCAGCCGGATCTCCGCGCTTGTCCGGTGCGGGTTCGAGCCGGCGAGAAGCTCCCAGCGGTCGGCCATGGCCGTCGAGGAATACCCGCCGATGACCGCGGCCCGCGCGTTGCGCGACAGGGCGGCCATCTCCTCGCGGGAGCGCGACAGCCGGTGAATTGCCGCCGCATAATCTTCCGGCGCGCCAGGCGGAACAAGGAACCCGTTGCCGGGGTTGACGACCTCGCGGATGCCGCTTTCGATGTCCGTGACCACGGGGATCAGGCCGTGGCCCATCGCCTCCAGCAGGCTCAGGGGAAGCCCCTCGTAGTCCGAGCAGAGGAGGAAGATGTCGTGCTCCCGAAACAGGCGGGGAAGATCGTCGTATCCGACCGGGCCGGCAAACCGGACGCGCTTTTCGGAGTCCAGCGGCAGGAGCGATTGGCGGAGCCCGGCGGCGTCGGGCCCGTCCCCGGCGATCGTCCAGGTGAAATCGGTTTTCTTCGCGTAGAGTTCGCGGAGGATTTTCGGAAAAAGAAAGACCCGCTTCTGCTCGTTGCTGAGCCGTCCGAGATAGAGGACGCGTGCGCCGGTGCCGCTGCCGGGCGGCGCAGGGGAGGCAGGCATCGTGACCCCGTAGGGAATCAGGATTTTCCTCGCGCGGGAAAAGGAGCGCATCGAATCCAAGCGGGCCACGATCGTCCGGGACACGCCGACCACCGCGTCGAGGTGGTCCGCGTAATGGCCCAGCTCCGAATAATGCGATGCGTGGTCGGTTTGCACCATCGCGACCCGCAGCACCGAGGCCGGATAATACCGCAGGGCCTCGAACGAAAATTTTCCCGTCGTGGCCACGACAACCGTCGGCCGGAAGGCGTCGATGCTGGCCAGGGTTTCCGCCACGCGATCCTCGAAGATCCGGGTGAAATCCTGGGTGAAAACCGGGATGCTTCTGCTTTCGAAGTCCCGCTTCATTTGGTGGACGCCGTCCCCGCAGAAGACCGCGCAGGGGACATTTCTCCGGAGCAGTTCCGGGCACAGGTTCAGGAGGAGCGTGGTGGAACCGCCGAGCGGCAGGCTTCCGGCAACGAACGCGATGCGCTGGGTCATGGGATGGGAGCCGCCGGTCACTGCCGGGCCAGCCTGAGGAAAAGGGCCGAGCCCAACAGCCCGAACAGGATGTTTGGCAGCCACATGACGAAGACCGGGTGGACCTGCGGGTTGCCGGCGAATACTTGGGCGAAGAGGATGAAGGAATAATACGCGAGCGCCATGGCGATGCCGAGCCCGAATCCGACGGAGGGTTCCTTGCGGTGCGCGGTGATCCCCAGCGGCACGCCGACCAAGGCAAAAGTGATGCAAGCCAGAGCCAGGGAAAACCGTCTTTGGTATTCGACTTTTGCCTTGAGCGGTTCCCCGCCCGCCCCGTCGGCCATGTATTTCGCGTATTCGGACAACGCGTATCCCCTCCGGGATTTCGTGTGCGCGGTCGCATCGAACAGCTTGTCGCTCGAGAGCCGGTAAGCGCCCTCGGCGACCACTAGGCCCGGACGATATTTGGTGATATCCCCGGGGTCCGCTTTGTCCCGATCCTCAAAGCGCGCGTGATACAGGCGCAACAGCAGCCCGGCTTTTTGCGGGTCGGCCGAGAGGCTGCCCTCCTTGGCGAAGACCCTCCTTGTCGGCACGTCTTCTCCGTCGGTTTCAAAGATGATGATGTTCTTCAGTTTTCCGGCCTCCTTTCCTCCGATGTAAATGCGGCGGTTGGGAAACTCTTCGATCACTTCGTCTGGCGTCAGCAGGGCCATGGGATCGCTGGTGGCGAGATCGCCGACCATCGTTATCATCTTATCCTCCGCGCGCGGGGCGAGCTCGGCATTGATCCAAAAACAGATTCCCGTCAGGCCGAGAGCCAGAACAAAAACGGGCGCGCACAGGCGGGGGAGGCTCACGCCGCTGGACCGGAGCACGACCAGCTCGTTGTCCGCGGACATCCTCCCAAAAACCAGGAGCAGCGCCGTGAGAAACGCCCACGGGATCGTGAAAGTGAGGGAAAAGGGAAGGACGAGAAACATGAAGAGAACGACCGGTCCCAGCGGCAGGTTCCTGTTGATCATCAGATCGAGCAATTCCTTGACCACATTTCCCAGCACGAGAACAAAGCTGAGGACCGCGAGGCCGAAGCCCATCGCGAGGAGAACGCTCGAACCGATCTGCCGGTCGATGATTCTCATCGGGAAAACGCGCTCTCGCTGGTCGGGACGGAAAGCATGCGGGTCTTCAGGGCGCGGGCTTTTTCCAGCGTCTTCCGCTCCACACGCCGCGCTTGGAGGACGCGATAAAATCGAAAAATGCCGAAGCCTCCGGGCTCCAGGAAGTCTCTTTCGATTTTTCCAGCGCCTGAGAAACATTCAGATGGCTCCCGTAAACCAGCAGGAACGCCCGCAGGATTTCGGCCTGGGCCTCGGCCGTCCATCCGGCCTGTTGCAGGCCGGCTGCGTTGATCCCGGCGAGGGTGTTGTTTGCGGCGACCGACACGTAGGGAGGAATGTCCTTTCTGGAGCGCGCGCCGCTCGACACGACGGACAGGCGGCCGACGCGCAGGAACTGGTGGAAAGCGCACCCGGCCCCGAGCACGGAGCCGTCGCCGACCTCCACATACCCGCCCAGCAGGCAGTTGTTCGAGATGGTGACCTTGTTGCCGAGCCGGACGTTGTGCCCGAGGTGCGATCCGGCCAGGAGCGAGCAATCGTCCCCGACGACTGTCGCCGAGCCGTCTTTGCTGCCGCGATGGACGGTGACATACTCGCGCAACGCGCTTCTTTTCCCGACCCTCAGCTCGCTTCTGACCTCGTCTTTGAACGCGAAATCCTGTGGTGGGGCACCGAGCGCCGCACCGTAGCCGATGAAAGAATTCTCTCCGATCGTCGTTTTCCCCTCGATCACCGCCATCCCGTGGACCACGCACCCTTCGCCGAGGCTGACCTCTGGGCCGATGATGGCGTGCGGGCCGATTTCCACGTCGCGCGCAATTTGCGCCTGCTCGGCAACGAGTGCTGTCGGATGGATTTTCATGGCAGATGTGTTTCTTCAGTCCGGCTCGCAGACAAGAACTTGGTGCCCTCAAATTATGGGATCGCAGGGGGAACGGAAGCCGATTTTTCTCCCGTGCAGAAATATTCGCCGGCTGGGAGGGCTCCCGGGGAACCGCCCTGATCCAACAGGGCGTCCCCGCTCCGGTATTTCCGCGCAATTTCATTGCGTTTTTTATTCGTTTCAAAAAGAATGACTTCCATGAAACTACGTTCGCTCGCTTTGCTCGTTGTTTTTGGCGTCACTTCCTGTGCCTACGATCCTCGGACCGGCACCTATGTTGCCGACCCCGTAGCCATCGGTGTCGCCACCGGGGTCGCCACCGAGGTCGCCCTCAACGGCCCCTATTATGGATATGGCAGCCCCTATTGGGGGCCTTCTTACAACGGCTATGCCGGTTATTGGAGCGGGGGGCGCTGGTATGGCCCCGGTTACTGGTCCGGCGGCTACTATTCCGGCGGACGTTATTATGGCGGGCGTTACTGGACCGGCAAAACTTGGGTCGCCAACAGTAACGGGCACTGGCACGGGAATTACTGGGTGCCTAACGGCCCAGGCGGCTCCGGCCATTCCAATGGCAAACACGACCACCACCACCAGAACCCCCAGAACCGAGCTCCTCAATAGGCCCCAGCCATCCTCGCTCGCTGTGGTTTTGCGAAACGGCGGAAACTGGAAAACTGGGGCCCAGTGTGGAATGGCGCTAAACCCGAAAACGGCGTTTCCTGTAGAGGTTGCAACGCAGGGAGCGAAGCGACCGAGACCGGGCTTTCCATTCTGAAAGAATTTCTCAATCGCCGTTTTCGGGTTTATCAGGCTTTGAGGGGAATGGGCAGGAGTGGATTATCGCCTGAGACGAGCTCCGGCGCTCTGCAAAATTGGCTTCGCAAATCACGAAGCGCTGTCGCGCGGGCAGTCGAACTGCGTTCTCATCCACGGGATTCATTATTGTTTTCCGCTTCGCGGAAAAGAATGGGCAGGAGTGGATTCGAACCACTGAAGGCGTAAGCCAGCGGATTTACAGTCCGCCCTTTTACGATAGAAGAGCTTGACATTTACTAATTTCTTACTAAAACAAGAAAACATGAAGGCTCAAAAGCGTAAAAAATCAATGATCGCGGATCTCCCCTGTGGCGTGGGAGTCGGCAAGGTCAAAATCGGTGGCATGGAATATTTCAGGGTTCGTCTCGGGAAGAAATTCACAGGCGGGGAAATTCAGGTCAAGCATTTCAAGGAACTGGCAGATGCCCGCTCATACATTTTCGGGGATGCCCAAAAGGAAACCTCCTGCGTTCCGGTGGTCGCCCTCAAAGCTGAGGCCGGAAACTCGGCGTTCAATTTGTCGGCAGGGCAGATTGCAGAGGCCGCGTCTGCATTCAAGAAATTGACCGGCGCGAAGCTGGCGATGACGGAAGCGATTGCCTATGCAATCAAGCATCTGCGTCCGCCCGGGGGGTCCCTGACGCTGCAAGAGGCCACTGAGAAAATCCTGAAATTCAAAGAGACCGATGGGGCTTCGGAAAAACACCTCAAGGGTATGAAGTCGATTTTCAAGCGGGTTGCCGAGGATCTGGGAAAAGAGAAACTGGCGAGTTTCAAGCGGGAAAACCTCGAAGAATGGCTGTCGGATCAGGATGACGTCTCCCCGTCCACCAAGGCCAGCTATGCGCGGCATATTCACATTCTGTTCTCGGAAGGGATTGAACGCGGCTGGTGTGCCAGCAATCCGGCAACCGCCCTCCAGCGGAATTCCAAATCCGATGGGGATGTCACGGTCTGGACCTGCGAGCAAATGAAAGCCTTCCTCCGCGCGATCAAAACCCATGAGCCTGCGCTTTTGGTCGGGGTGGCAATCAAGGCGTTCGCCGGACTTCGGACCTCTGAACTCCTTCGGCTGGAGTGGGAGCAGGTTTCGGACGCGAAAATTCAAATCCTGTCCAAAAACGCGAAAACCAGAAGAACCAGAGGAATTCCAATTCAACCCTGCTTGGCTGCGTGGCTGAAAAAGAAATCCGGCACGGGCTCCGTGGTGGGCATGTCAGAGAGCGGTTGGCATGACGCAATCCAGCGGGCCTGCGTGGCCGGAGAAATCATCATGCCTGCAAATGTGCTGCGGCATTCCTTCGGGACATACCGCTACTACGGCACAAAAAGCGAAAATGAAACGGCGTATGAAATGGGCAATTCCCCTGCGGTCATTCTCGCGCACTACAGGGCCGCTGCGGTGTCCGACAAGGATGTTGCGGGCTGGTGGAAGATCACGCCAAAAACTCTGAATCAAAAAAATCGCAAAACTCCCCCGACCATGTAAACAGGGGGCATGGCATCCCCGCGTTCCGCCGTCACAAAAAAGAAAAAGGGTAAATCGACAACTGTGAAATCAGCCAAGCCGCGAGCAAAGTCCAAAAAACCGGCAAAAGCTCAGCCAGTGAAACGGCGGGCAAAAACTTCCCCTCGGAAGAAAACTCCCGCCAGCAAAGCGAAAAGCGCCAAATCTCCCAAGAAGCCAGCCGCCAAAAAATCAAAGAGTCCTCCAAAGAAACCGCTGCTTGGGAAAAAGCCAAAACCACTTCCACCCCCACCGGTCTCTGCACCAAAGGCCGCTGCGCCAGCTCCTCCAAAACCGCTCGGCTCATACTCCTTCGTAGAATTTGCAAAAGATCGTCTCCAAGGCGATCAAATTGAAGCTGTCGAGAAAATTGATGCATTCCTCCAATCGGGAGAGCGTTGCTTGGTGGTGAAAGGGTTCGCAGGAACAGGCAAGACATATTTGCTTGAGCTACTGAATGCCTACCTGATTCGAATGCATCGCCGTCGCAGACTTATGGCTCCAACAGGTCGAGCAGCGCGGATGCTACGGGATCGCACAAAATCAGAGGCTTCTACAATCCACAGCGCCATTTACAAGTTTGAATGCATGACGCGAAAGCAAAATGGAATTTTGTTCACACTGAATTTTCTGTTGGGAACAATTCTGAATGAAGATCACGAAACGATTGCAATAGTTGATGAGGCATCGCTCATTAGTGATAAACCTGATGAGAAACCGAAGTTTTTTGCCTTTGGCCGTGGTAATGGTTCCGGCCAACTTCTTACGGATCTCATTGCATTCCTTAAACTAAAGGACGAGACATTCAAAACAAAACTCATCCTTTTCGGTGATCCTTGTCAATTGCCCCCTGTCCTCGATAAACAGTCTTTTGCGCTTGATACAGAGTTCCTGAAAAGAAGACACCGCATTAACGCTGAATCCATTGCTCTAAATACAGTTGTAAGACAGGCGAAGGATAGCGGGATCGTGCAAGCCGCGACATTGCTGCGGCATTCAATTGAACAGGGAGCGGGAAACTACCTCGTAATTCAGGCGGACGGAGTAAGCGTCAAATCGTCAACACGGGCGAGCATACTCAAGCATGCTGCATTAACTGCAGGGGTCACGCCAATCCCTTTCACCGTTATTGTTTTCTCAAATGAAATGGCAAGAGACTGCAATAAGTCGATTCGGTTGGCTTTGGGAAGATCCGCGCTGTCGGTGGGAGACAGATTGATCGTCTGCGCGAATAATCGAGTCTTCGGGCTTTTGAATGGAACATTCGTAAAAGTAATTAAACTGGCTGATGATATTGAGGAGTTCACAGAAATTGAATCCAACGATATTTTACGTTTCCAAGACTTGGATGTTGAAGAGGAAGATCCAGACAAGGATGGAATCAGGCAGGTTAGAACCATAAAGTTATTTCTGAACGCATTTGAGGAAGGAAAACCGCCTGACATTTCAGATGCGTTGCGAAATACGCTATTTCGCTTCGCAAGACAACGCTATTCGAAGCTGTCGAAGGAAGAAAAAAAGAATTCCTTTGGTCTTAATCAGGATTTGTATTTTAACGCGGTCAGAGCAAAATACGGATACGCGATCACTTGCCATAAAGCTCAAGGAGGAGAGTGGCCAGAGGTCGGAATCATCTTTGAAAAGCGCAATGATGTTAGGTCAGAGAAGTTTCGGAAGTGGACATATACAGCCCTAACTCGCGCGAAAGAGGTAGTTTATTTGGAGGACGCCCCTGAGATTCACCCGTTGACCCGAATAAAGATGCAGGTTGAACATGGGTCGGTTTCCCAAGAGATTCGAATGCAGGCTCGCATAGCGGGAAAATATTCGTTCGGGAGTCCTATAGAGTTTCTTTCTTTAGTGCTGACTGACATTTTGGCCGAGCACGATATTAACATTTCCAGTCATTCAAAATTAAAGCAGTGCGTGAGAATAACATTTTCCGATACCTCCAACATTGAATCGCCTGAATCGACTGTTATTGACTTTTACTATACGGGAGAAGACAGAGTGGCAATGTTCGAAAAAGGACACGCTCCAAACATAAAGGAAATGAATCCGGCATTAGCTAAATTCATTTTAGAAAAATTAGCAGTGCGGATTTTGCCTCAAGCCTATCTTGATAGACTGGAAATATCCAAAAACCAAGATTCAGCAGGTGCAGCTACGCTTGCACCCTGAAGAGCAGATAATTTATCAGCATCATCAAGATCAAACCCAAACAAGATCTTAAGAATATCACCAATTTCTTGGTTTGTCAATGCAGAAAAATCGGCATGTCGTGTAAAGTGCTCATGTTCAGCATGCTGCCAGATTGATTTTTTTTGGCAAAATCGGTTGAAATTGGCAGTGCGTGAGTTTTGGTCTCGGCATCGGGAATTTTTCCGAGCGTGCGAGATTTTGAAAAATCAAGGGCGAGATTGCCTGCGTTCGGTCAGGAAATGTTGCCAGGGAACTGGGCCGCATAAATCTTCTCGATGCGGAGTTTTTTATTTTCCGTAACACAGATTTCACCGGACTCCATATTGATCTGAGTGACCTTAGCAAATGCCCACTCTGGGCGAATTCCTCCTTTGCTGGTGCGCTTGATTAGCACCGGCTTATTTCTGCTCTTGGCGGCAATAAGGAGGGCAATGATTTCGAGCTTCTCGTCTGAGGTTTGATTTTTCATAACAAATTTATGTTTTGACGATTGTGGCGTCAGCCACGATCTGAGGCACTTTTGCCTAAAACAAAAAAATGTATGAAAAAACAAAATATATTAGCTACCGAATCAAGCGACCAAACCAAAAGAGCGTTCAAAAAAGACCCTCCTGCCAGATGCTTTTCAATATGGGTATTTGACAAATATCTTGAGTTGCCGAAAGAGTATATCGCTCGCGAGATCCGGCCAGGAACTTTCGAGGTTACCGGAGGAACGCGCCCTTACAGAACATCTGAAAAGAGTTGCGATTGTCGTTCAACTAAAATTCCATGCAAGCATCGGACAGCATTGGTTTTTGAATTACATGGGAATGTCTATGGACGATAATATTCATGTTCCTCCAGTGCCTACTGTGCTGAGTTGCGCTATCACGCCGTCAAAGACAGCTAAGACATATCCTATCTACTACGATCACAATAAGCGCATTTACCATCGTGAGGACGATCACGGCAATTGGATTCAAATTGCAGAGAACTCAGTTAAGCGGCATTTGTGGGTCAAATACCATGTCGCTAATAAAGCGTCCCCCAAAGTAATTGATGGCATTCAAAGTTCAAATACGATAGCATATGCTGGACCATTGGCCGGATACAAAAAGGGAATTTACAGCTTTGCGGGTGAAAAGGTGCTCGTAACGGTCTCTCCAGTGTTTATTACCCCAGCAAAGGGGAAATGGGACACAGTAGATGCAATCTTGAAGGGGCTTTTGCAGGATCCAAAACACGATCAACTTTTATATTTGAAGTGCTGGCTTAAAGTGGGATTAGAATCCTTATACAGTGGGATACTTCGCCCAGGTCAGGCATTAGCAATTGTCGGTCCGAAAGACTGCGGCAAGTCTTTCCTTCAAAATATCCTCACACAACTGTTTGGCGGGAGATCGGGAATTCCATACCAATACATGACAGGTCAAACCCAATTTAATCATGATCTATTCAAGGCCGAACATCTAATGATTGAGGATAACGATCCGCGAACCGATATTAAAAGTCGGCGCGCATTGGGTAGTGCTATCAAAGTCTTCACGGTAAATGAAGATCAGAGATGCCATGCCAAGGGCCGTGACGGCGTTGTTCTCAGACCATTCTGGCGACTATCGATCACGGTGAACGATGAGCCGGAAAATCTGCTGCTATTGCCTCCTTTAGATGACTCATTGGCAGATAAAATGCTGATTTTAAGAGCGAAGCGATTCCCTTTACCGATGCCAACGGTGACGATTGATCAAAGGACGGCATTGCAGAACCAGATTAAGAAAGAACTGCCATGCTTTGTATGGCATCTTTTCAATGAGGTTAATATTCCTAAGAATCTTGAATCGCCTCGGTTCGGAATAACCCATTTCCATCATCCTGCTCTTGTGTCTCAACTTTGGGACATGGACTCCGAAATGCGATTTCTTCGAATGGTTGAGCGTTTTCTCGGCGAATCGCCCCTCTGGGAAGGAACTTCAGAGGAATTATCCACGCTACTTGTCAGGCATGGAGATACTTATGAGGTTCGAAAAGTGCTATCATTTCCTAATGCCTGCGGCACTTTTCTTGGTCGCCTTGCGAAAAAATATCCTGATCGCTTTCAGCATCTTCCAGGTCGCGCAGAGGGCAAGCGACACTGGAAGATTGTGAATGAATCATCAGTAGCCACAATAGCCGCTCCCACAAACCACCCTACCACCACAAATGACACTTATACATGTGATGATGTTGTGTCAGTAATAGAGAAGGATGGTGGTATGGTGGTTGAAATCTCGGAAGAGCAATATCTGAAACTGAAAAGCCTGATTCCAAGTGATAGCAAAATGCTTGTCAGTGTCCTTGTTAAAAAGGCTGCTGAATTTGGATACGATGAGCAACTTGTTCGCTACTGGGCTGCAAACTATGCTTATGTCTCATACGCGGGGCCAGATTATGCGGTCAGTGATGACTACTTACCGTTTTAATCTTAGAATTGCTAAGTTAGCTATTGACATTCTGCGACAATACTATTAGTATGGTTTATGACTCCCCAGCAGATTGCTTTCGAAAGATTAGCCGAACTTGGATGCGATACTCTCCCCAAGGCAATCAGAGAAAGCATTGCTTCTGCATTTGCCGCCACTGCTGAATCCAATTTCAGAAAGCTGGCGCGAAGACACATCACAAGTCCAAAAGTTGCACGGCACTTTTTGGATTTTCTGAAACAAAAAAATGAGGGGGGTGATGATTTGCTTAACTTGCCGCTGCAAGTTGAGGCAAAGCGCATAGCTGGCACTAACCCCCCTCATTAAAACTCCGTATGAACTCAAATCTTCAAATCCGAATCAGATTATCAAAAGGAGTGGCATCAAGGTTCACCTCTCTTTCTCCTCGCTCTCGCTCCCGTGCTGTTTCTTTTTTGCTCGCGTCGATTCCGGAGGGTCTTGATTTGAATGAACTTTTACTGGCACGCCGCGAACTGATTTCGCTCGGTGTGCTCATCAACCAAAGCCTGCGTTTGTCGTGGGGTCAAACAACTGATGGTGTGGCGATGAATGCCCTCCTCAAGAAACTTCAAAGAATCCTCACATGAAAGTCGTCGTCGTCATCAAACCCGCGCGTGGTCGAGCATACAATCTGCTCCGCCACTGCTATCTTGCTCAGGGGCGGCAACCAAATGAAGTGGAATCAATCTCTGGCGCCGAGGATCGGGTTTATGGTTTGATAAACGGCCTTGCTGAAGGCGGCCTTGTCAGAAATGCGGGCACTGATGCCCACACCCTAATTGCGGATCTCCCCCAAAATCGGGCACAGGTCCGGCATGTCGTCATTTCCGCCGAGGAAACACCCGACCCAGAGGACCGACAACGCGCATATGCGGCTCTTGCTGGCCTCTGTGAACAGTTTGCGAAGAAGTATGCGCCTGAGACACCGTTCGTCGGTGTGATCCATCAGGATCGACTTCACCCTCACGCGCATCTCATTTTCAAAAACTGTGATGGGGAGAACGAATCTGCCCTCATCTGGAACCGTGACCAGCTCGCCGAAATGCAGAGCATGGAATGGGTTTCGGAAGAAACAAAGGAAACATTTTCTATCGAAGCCGGTCGCTCAAGTGGGCGAACTCGGCGGGAAGGAACGGGTATGCCATACCCGCATGCGGCACTGTCCGCATGGAAACTGGCAACTGCAGCAATCAACGAAATCGAAAATTATGAATCCGCCGACGTCCTCAATATCCACCGCCATTCATCCGACAAGATCCATTCCGTCAAATTCGACGGAAGGAAAATCCGGATGTCCACCATACGAAACCTTGCTTCGTATTCACGCCTTCACCCTGCCACCGGCAACCTCCCTGCAATCAAAGCAAGGCGAAATCGTCGCGTGGTTCCCTACCGGCCATCGCCTTCGCCTTCTCTTAGTTGATCCAGCGAAGCAAAAGGATGCGGAGAATTTCCTTGTCCGTCCAGAACGCGACACGGATCTGACATCCTTGTTCAAGGCGCCTGCGGTCAACGACACAGGTTATCCAGAAGGAATCTGCCCACTTTGAATTGGCGGGGGTGGATTGACCTCGACTCCCAGAGAGGGCACGGGTCGAATGTGATTGCCCTCATTCGAGACGGGAAGGACGTCCCTTAAGAGGAAATCAGAAATATTTCTGTTGGCCCCGCGTAGGAATGGCGGTGTCGTTATTTTCTTACCAATCCGCGTGAGAACGCCCATCCATAGACAAAGTCTTTTATCTCACGAACACGTGGCCGCGCATCATCTTTGCCACTGCGTATCTCAACCGTGCCATCGTGATAAAGGAGATAGGAAAGCAATCCAAGGGTGTCTGGAAGCAGTGCTTGGTCCGAATATCCGGGATTTATCCACTGGCTGAATAGGGAAAAACCGTTGTCTTGGAAATATGTTAGTGTGCGCAACACGTCCGAGCGATACTGAATAGAGCAGAGAACAATTGTGGGGTCTGCATCCCCAATAATATCTTCAATGTTCATTCCTCGCTCCTCAGCTGATCCGCTGACCAGAAATACATCAAGATACTCTTCTGCATTCAGATAGAGACGCCGGATATGGCTCCCCGTGCGAACATCCTTATCAAAAAGGATCTTCCAGGTTTCCGTTTTCCCAGAATTTGGATTTCCGAGGACTGTGATGGCGAGTTTGTTGTGCATACATTTGGTTCCTAGAGATGGGTTTGGGAAGCGCGCTAAGATTCCCCTCTCGTTTGCGCCTCGATTTTCTTAAAGACCTTCGAGGAAAAAAAGAACATCTTTCGAATGGCGGCGTCAATCCGCAGTTCCATCACTCCACTGTATCCTGCACGAGAACCAAATTGGTCGCTCCCAAATTCGTAAAGGCTAGCGAGCTTTAATACATCCGTGCGCCATCTCGGACTGATAACGTAATCTCCGTTGTCATTGCATTCATAATAATCACTGGAGATTTTGTCGTAAAGAAGACGGTCTTTTGTGGCTCGCCCGCCATCCGACAAACGTATGCCTGTGACATTGATAGACCAAAGGTTGTCGATGTCAAGAAGCGCCTGCATAAAGACTGCAATGTTCCTTTGGAGGTCCGTGTCCTTGGTGGCAGCAAGTGCCTCTTCCGCTGTCGCCACTAAATTTGAAACCTTCGCGTGAAAATCTTGAAAGCTTACTCCTGTCGAAATCGCGCTCTCCAATCGCCTAGCTTCGCGAACAAACTCTTGAACACTGAGTGGAATCGGGGGCGCTGTTGGGGCTGGACTTGGATTGGCTGTCGGCTCTCTTCTTTGAGCGATTGAAGCCTTTTGAGGGACACCACCGCTATTCGCGTAATATGAAACTCCCAGAAAAGCAACCGCCGCAACAATTCCGCCAGCTAGGTAGTTGGCAACCCCAAAGCGGCTACGCATGAACAAGTATGCCGGATAACAGACTACCCAAAGAAGAACCCCGCCAAAAAACCATATTAACGGGCCGGTAGTGCGCTTTCCGCTCGTTTCGCTTCCCATGCCAAGCTGAGACGCTTCGATAGCCATAACCACAGCCGTCAAAAGAACGGTTGCAATGCCTAGCATTGTTGTAACCATCGGATTTGGCCCCATGAACATCCGCGCAAACCACATAACTATCGCGGCTCCAATAGGCAGCACCACCAATACGATTCCAAGAGTCTCTGCATTTTGTCGGCTTGGGTTTGCAACGGCTGCTTGAAAAGCACGCCGTTTACTTGGTGGGGTCGGTAAAACACGCTGTTTAATCGAAGTTGCCGTGGCCGACGGCTCAAGAAGATATTGAATGCTTCCAATCGGGAGCCATTCGGTAAACCCTTCCTGCCAGTAGAGGGTTTCTCGCGTGATGCTCCCTGCATTCCACATGGATTGCAACTGGACGAGGGTAAATGGACCTTTCTGCGCATCATTCAAATACAGGTAGGAGTCCTTCATATGAGGTTGATTACCACAACGGACGGCGGTTGGGAATCAGAGAATCCTGATCGGATGTCAGCGGAGCGACAAAAAGAGGCGAGCAAGGGAGAACGATTGACGATTCTGGCTCAACGGGTTTGGGTTGAGCGAATCAGAATGAGTTTGATTCTGCTGGCCGGATAGATCGGGAGCCGGTGAAGATTCTCAACGCATCGCAAGCATGAGAAGGGGATGAGTATCTGAACGGCAGGGCTGGATCTCTGGCCATGAAGCCTGCGTAATCTGGCCAGCAAAAAAACACCAATCCGCAGGATTATCGTTTTCCGGCGAGCAATCAGAATCGTGATTGAAGGCGACGAAGGAGCGGAATGAGGGAGTCTGATTGCTGGCCGGTCTGTTGGGAGCCGGTAAAGAGTCTCACGGCTTTTGCAATGGTGTCGTGGTCCAACCGGACTGAATGGAGAAAGTCGGGAGTCTCTGGCGGCAGGGATCGAAAAACCTGCTGTATGGGCTTGAAAAATCCGACATGGGGATTCAGCCATCGTGCCCGACCGGAGCCCGTAGCAGGGCGGTAGGTTCCGAGAATGGGCCAACGCTCGGCTCGTCGGAGGAGCCTGTGAATCTCTGAGCGGCATTCCGGTTCCAGTGGCATTTGCCGGAAAACAAAAAAATGTCATGAAGAATTCCCATCTCAATTCGAAGGCGAGCGGTGCCGCTTTCAAATTGGGATTTTCGACCGCTGAGGCCATCGCGGTCATCGGGAGCCAGAAACTTTTCCGGCGTGCCCTCCATGCGGGCTGGATCTGCGCCCATGTGTCCACGGGGGCCGGTGGGGTGTGTCTGTATTCGTGGGAGTCCATCGAGGCACTGTGGGCGCGTCTGGGTCGGGAAACGCCTCCGCTGCTGCCCTGCGAAGCCAAGGCCAAGGGCGGAGCCTCCACCAAGGGAGAATGATTTACCAATTTCTTACTAGAAATATGGCCAATCAACCTGATTCCAGCTCGGTCAACCTCGGTCGGGCAAAAAAGGCCAATCCGACCGGAGAGCCTTTGTTTATGGTGTTTCCCTCTGTTTTAGAGGGAGTGGGCAGGACTGGATTCGAACCAGTGAAGGCGTAAGCCAGCGGATTTACAGTCCGCCCCGTTTGGCCACTTCGGTACCTACCCGTTTGGGAATTGTGCGCGGAGTCAGAGAATCACCGTTTTGCCGGTGGGGCGACGCGCGGTTCGATGACAATGGATTTGATCACGATTTTTTGCAATGGAAAATCGTTGCTGTTCGTAGGCTGGTTGCTGATGTAGCCGAGGATGTCGAGGCCTTCGAGGACCTCTCCGAAGACCGTGTATTGGCCGTCGAGTTTCGGCATCGGGGCCAGGCAGGCGTAGAACTGGCTGCCGTTGGAATTTTTTGCCGGGTTGATGTTGTCGGGGAGCCGGGCCATGGCGACCGAGCCTTTTTCGTGGTGGAGTTTGATTTCGGCGGGGAGGGTGTATCCGGGGCCTCCGGTTCCGGTGCGGTCGGCTTGGCCGTGGCGGCTGGACGGGTCGCCGGTTTGCACGAACGATCCCGGAAACACCCGGTGGAAGCGCAGGCCATTGTAGAATTTTTTCCGGACGAGTTGCTTGAAGTTCTCGACGGTGAGCGGCGCGGATTCGTCGTAGAGCCCGATGACGACGCGCTGGAGTTCCTTCGCTTTTCCGATGCGGATTTTGAGGACGGCGACGTCCGGGCCGAGGGGGGCGGCGTGGGCTCCGAGCAAGCCGGAGGCGAGAACCAGAAAAAGTGCAAGGTAGGATTTCATTCGGGTCAGGGCGGGACGTTTCGTGTGTTCACTTCCTGCCGCGGAAGAGACTCCAGCGGCGCGGCGGCTTGTTTTCCGTTGCTGCGAGGTCGGGCGCGGCGGCTTCGGCGGACACTTCCGGAAGCGCGTGGCCTTGGCCGGGGAACCCGTAGAACCGGGAAATCACGGAGAAGTCGGAATCCCCCCATCCTTGGTGGATGCCCGCCATGGCGGCCCCGGCGAACGCGGAGGCGGCGGGCAGGTCGATCTCTTTTTCGGCGGCGAGACCCAAGGCGAGCTGGATGTCCTTGAACATGTGCTTGAGAGAAAACCGGGGCTCGAAGTCGCCGGAGATCATGCCGGGGATTTTCATGTCCGCGAGCGGGGAGCGGACGGCATGGGATTGGAGGGCCAGGGACAGTTTCCTGAGGTCGATCCCATTTTTGTCGAGAAGCGCGTGCGCCTCGGCGAGGGCTTCCACGGCTGTTGCGGCCAAGAGATTGGTGGCGATTTTGACGACCGACGCCTGCCCGATTTCGCCGATTTCCAAGATCTGTTTCGAAGAGGCCTCGAGAACCGGGCGGACCTCGGCCAGCACCGCCGGGTCGCCTCCGATGAAGTAAACGAGCTCTCCCCGCGCGGCGGCGTCGCGGCTTCCGGTGAAGGGGGCGTCGAGAAATTTCGCGTGCCTCGACGCGACGAGGTCAGCGGCTTCCCGGGTTTCATGCGGGGAGATCGTCGCGTGGTTCATCACGACGTGGTCGGGGGTCAGGGCCGGCGCAAGGTTCTTGATGACGGAAATCAGGGCGGGGCCGTCCGAAACAAAGATCTGGATGTGTTTTGCCGTCTCGGCCACTTCGGCGGGCGAGCTGAGAAAGTTCGGTTCCGGGCGCGGGGAGCGGTTGTGGATCCACACTTGGTATCCGCATTTTCTCAAAGCGGAAACCACCCGGCTTCCGATGATGCCGAGTCCGATGACGCCGGCTGTGGGTTTTGACGGGCGTGCCATTCGCGCCTTCAGTTCCCCGCCGGCAGCGTGGATTCGATCTGGGCCGAGTCCTTGAGTTTTTTCAGGACGGCCTGGACGGCTTCCCTCTGCTTGGCACTCTTCAGGTAGGCGGTGATCTGGTCCTTGACTTCCTCGAACGGGACTGTTCCGGCCGGTTTTTTCTCGGTGACTTTGATGACGTGCCATCCGAATTGGGTTTTGACCGGATCGCTGATGTCGCCCGGCTTTTGGCTGAAGGCGGCATTGGCAAACTCGGGGACCATGCGGTCCTTGGCGAAGAAGCCGAGATCGCCGCCGGATTCCTTGGCGCCGGGTTCCTCGGAGAGCTCCTTGGCGAGTGTGTTGAAGTCCTCGCCTTTCTTGGCGCGGGCGGCGGCGTCCTTCGCGGCGGTCTCCTTCTGTTTCACGACCTCTTCGGAGTCGGTTTTGTTGACCGTGAAAAGAATGTGGCTGGCTTTGACGGTCTCGGGGTTTTTGAATTCCTCTGTGTTCGTGTCGTAGAACTTCTTCGCGTCCGCTTCGGTGATTTTGTCTCCGTCTTTGATCTGGCTCTGCATCCAGTGCTGCTGCTGGAGCATGGTGGTGAGGGCGGCCTTGAGTTTTTCCGGCGACTGGCCGGCCTCTTTGAGCTGGGCTTGAAAAGCGTCCTCCGAGGGGAACTGTTTTTTCAGTTTGGCGATCTCGGCGGCGATGTCCTCGTCGGAGACGGTTTCGCCCGCAGCGGCTTTTGCCACAAGCTTGTCCATGATGAGCTCGTCCACGATCTGGCGGTAGCCGTTCAATTTTTCCGCGGGAGCGAGGTCGGCGGCTTTCACGCCCGATGCCTGCACGGCGGCGGCGAAAGCTTCCTCGACCTGGGCCTTCGTGATGGCTTCCCCGTTGACCTTTGCGACCGGGTCTTTCAACTCCACCGAGGGAGCGGCGGCCTTGGTCTCAGCAGCTCCCGTTGCGTTCGTGCCGGTGGACGCCGCAGGCGGTGTGGCAGTCGCGGCTGGCGCGGCAGTCTTTGCGGGCGCGGGCGTGGAAGGGGCGGTTGTGGGTGCCGGTGCTGGCTTGCAGGCCGGCATCAAAGCGAGCGCCGCTGCGGCAACCGGGGAGAGGATGGCGGTGGAGAGATGAAATTTTGTCATTGGAATAAGAGACACACACTGCGCAGGAATGTTCAGCAAATGCCAGTGGAAAAAACACGGAAATCAAGCCGGGATCATGCTGCATGCGCGAAAAGCCGGATTTTTGGTGTGTGCCGGGCGAGCCGTCCGGCAAAAACCTGTCGCGTCGTGCCGGTTTGAAAAGAAAGCGCCCGCTGGTTGACAGGCGGCGGTTGCGCCAGCATAGTCCGGCCCCGCGTTTGAAGCGGATGACCCTATGGATAAAATTCGTAACATTGCAATTATCGCCCACGTTGACCACGGGAAGACCACGCTCGTGGACCAGCTTCTCAAGCAGGCGGGAACATTCCGCGCCAACCAGAAGACCGAAGTCCGGATGATGGACTCGATGGATTTGGAGAAGGAAAAAGGGATCACCATCCGCGCCAAAAACGCGGCGTTCCGCTGGAATGGCTACCACGTCAACATCGTGGACACCCCCGGCCACGCGGACTTTGGCGGCGAGGTCGAGCGGATCATGAAAATGGTGGACGGCGTCCTGCTGGTCGTCGATGCCTACGACGGCCCGCAGGCCCAGACGAAGTTCGTGCTCCGCAAGGCGATGGAGAACGGGCTGAAGCCGATTGTCGTGATCAACAAGATCGACCGCGAGAACGCCCGCCCGCACAAGGTCCTGGACATGGTCTTCGAGCTGTTTCTCGAGCTCAACGCCAACGACGAGCAGTTGGATTTCCCGCACATCTACGCGAGCGCCAGGGACGGCTACGCCAAGCGGGAACTCGTCGATCCCAGCGAGACCATGCTGCCGCTCTACGAGGCGATCGCCTGGCACATCCCGGCCCCGAAGGCCTCGGATGCCGGATTTTTTCAAATGCTCGTGTCGAATCTCGACTACAGCGATTACCTCGGGCGAATCGCCTATGGCCGCATCATCAGCGGCTCGGTCAAAGTCGGCCAGAGCATCGTCTGCATCCATGCCGGCGGGCGGAAAGAGCGAGGCAAGGTCACGGCGCTTTTCGGCCACGAAGGGCTGGAAAAAGTCCAGATCGAAGAGGCGTTCTCCGGCGACATCATCGGCCTCACCGGCTTCGAGGAGGTCTTCATCGGGGAAACACTCACCGACAGCGAGGACCGCGAGGCCCTGCACTTTGTCGATATCGACCCGCCGACGATCGCCATGAAGATCTGCGTGAACGATTCGCCGCTCGCAGGGCGCGAAGGCAAGCTCCTCACCGCCCGCCAGATCCGCGACCGCCTGATCCGCGAGACGCGGACGAATGTCTCGATTCTCGTGAGCGACACCGATATCGCCGGGCATTTCGATGTCAAGGCCCGCGGGGAAATGCAGATCGCGATCCTGGTCGAGCAGATGCGCCGCGAGGGTTTCGAGATTCTGGTTTCCCGCCCGGAGGTGATCTTCAAGCGGGAAGAGGACGGCACGCTGCTGGAGCCGCTGGAGACATTGTATGTGGATGTTCCGACCGACAACCTGGGCGACATCCTGCAATCCCTGGCTTCGCGCAAGGCCGAGATCACGAGCATGGAGCACAAGTCGCACAGCGTGCTCGTGCAGTCCACGATCCCGACCCGCGGGCTCATCGGTTTTGAAACCGATCTCGTCAACGTCACCAAAGGGCACGGGATCGCCAGCCACCTCTTCAAGGAATACGGGCCGCACAAAGGCGAAATCCCGAGCCGCAACAACGGGGTGCTTGTCTCGATGGAGGGAGGGACCAGCATGGCTTACGCGCTGGACACGATCCAGATCCGCGGGCGCCTTTTCATCGGCCCCCAAGAGGAAATCTACGAGGGGATGATCATCGGAGAAAACGCGCGCCCGGACGACATGCCGGTCAACCCGTGCAAGGCGAAAAAATTGACGAACATGCGAAGCCAGGGGGATGGGAAGGGGATCTCCCTCGCGCCGCCGCTCGTCATGAGCCTCGAGCGCTCGCTCGAATATATCGCCCCCGACGAATACGTCGAGGTGACGCCCAAATCCCTCCGGCTCAGAAAAAAAATCCTCGACGCGAACGCGCGGAAGCGGGCCGGAAAGGCTTGAGGGAGCTTTTAGAATCCCGCAGGTGAGGAAATTCAAGGCTCCGCAGCCTCTGTCTGAATCGGGCCGGCGGGATTCGAACCCGCGACCTCCTGCACCCGAGGCAGGCGCTCTACCAAGCTGAGCCACGGCCCGATATACAAACAATGACTTGCGCGATACTTCGGCAGTCAGAACTGCAAAGATCATGCCTTGGCCAGACTTCGGGGCAAGCAAATTCCGCGATCCTTTTACAGGATAATGCTGGCTTTCCCTCCGGGAATGGGGTGGAATCGACCCGGTCCGCCAACCGCACGACCAAACCAGGAATTTTTTCCGCAACCGATCCGACAGCCCAACACCCATGAAAACGACTCTCCTCAAGGCCCTCGCGACGCTCTGTGCCGCCGCGCTGTTGCTTCCCGCAACCGTCCAGGCCGCACCGTCTGACCCCTCGGTCAACCCGAAAGCGCTCGCGGCGCTCAAGCGCATGAGCGACACGCTCGCGGCCGCGAAGGCGTTCACCTTCAAATCTTCCTCCATCTTCGAAGTCCCCGCAAAGACAGGCCAGTTTGTCACCCTCTTCTCGAATGCGGAAGTCGCCCTCGATCGCCCGGACAAACTCCGCGCCAACATGGTCGGAGAGGCCCCGCACTTTGATTTTTTCTACGACGGCAAAACCGTCGCCGCCTTCGCTCCCCACACGAAAGTTTATTCCCTGGCGAAGGCCCCGCCGACGATCGACGCCATGCTGCCCGACCTTGAGCAGGAAACCGGCATCCGTTTCGTCACGGCACCTCTGCTCCTCAGCAACCCCTTCCGCGTGATGACCCGCGGGCTCACGCATGCCGTCGTCGTCGGCCCGTCCATGGTCCACGGCACCGTCTGCGAGCATCTCGCTTTCCGTTCTCCCGGCGTCAACTGGGAAATCTGGATCGAAAAAAGCGCCCGCTCCCTGCCTCGGCGGCTGGCGGTCACATTTACCGACCGGCCGAACTTCCCTCGCACGCTGGTCGAATTTTCCAACTGGAACCTCCACCCATGGCTGGGCGCCGGAGATTTCGTTTTCCACAAGCCGGCCAAGGCAGCCGAGATCCCGTTTCGTTCCGTTTTGAAGTCCGCCGGACGCTGATCCCCTCAACCCAAGAACCCGTTATGAAACACACGCTCTCTCTCCTCGCGATGCCGGCTCTCCTCGCGGTTTTTTCTCTCACGCAATCCGGCTGCACAGGCTACTACGCCGCCGGTCCCGCCCCGGCCTACTACGGCCCCTCGCCGGTTATCGCCTGGGGTGGTGCCGGCTTCTACGGCGGCACCTATTACGGCAGCAGCGGCGCCTACTACAACAGCTCGTATTACCGCGGTGCCAATGGGGCCGCTTACCGCACCCCATATTCCAACGGCGGATACTACAACGGCGCGCGCGGCTCGGCCGACTGGCACAACGGCTCCGGCAGCGCCGAGGGATGGCGCGGCGGCTCCGCCAACTGGAACAACGGCTCCGGCAGCGCCAACGGCTGGCGTGGCGGTTCGGCATCTTGGAGCGGCGGTTCGGGCAGTGCGAGCGGCTGGCGCGGCGGCTCGGCATCTTGGAGCGGCGGTTCCGGCTCGTGGAGCGGAGCCCGCGGCGGCGGCGGATCGTTCCACCGGTGAGTTTGGCGCGCGGAGAAACGAATAAAACACACCGCGCGAGGTTTTTTTTGCCGGGGAGCACACGCGTCCCGCGTGTCCGGGTTGGCGTCTCGCCGAGACGATTTTCCGGCGGGACGCCGGAAACCACGCCCGAGACGGGCGTGCCCCCCGGAATGCAGTGACTCGGACGCGCAGTTTAATGCGTTAGCCCGCATATCTCACACTTCGAACTCTGCGAAGCACCGTTCTCCCTGTCCGGAGTCCCGGCTTCAGCCGGTGCGCTCTGCGGCCACTCCCAAAATGAGAAAATGAGAACTGCTGCCCAAAAAAGCCTCATGACTTCCATTCCACAACCCGATACATAATTCTCCATGAACTCGTTTCGATTTCCTCTCGTTCTCCTCATGGCGCTGGCCCTTGTGTCAGCCGCCACCGCCGCGGACAAAGCTCCAGCCAAACAGGCGAAGAAGCCCAACATCCTCATCATCTGGGGCGACGATATCGGGTGGTTCAATCCGAGCTGCTACAACATGGGGATGATGGGCTACAAGACGCCCAACATCGACCGCATCGCCAAGGAGGGCGCGCTTTACACCGACTGGTATGGGCAGCAGAGTTGCACCGCCGGCCGCGCGTGCTTCATCACCGGCCAGAGCGGCTACCGCACCGGCATGCTGAAGGTCGGTCTGCCCGGCGCGAAGGAAGGGCTGATGGCGCGCGACGTGACGCTCGCCGAGTTGCTCAAGGCGCAGGGCTACATGACCGCGCAGTTCGGCAAGAACCATCTCGGCGACTCCGACGACTCGCTCCCCACCGTGCACGGGTTCGACGAGTTCATGGGCTCGCTCTACCACCTCAACGCCGAGCAGGAACCGGAAAACCCCGACTACTTCAAAGATCCGGCAAACATCAAAAAATTCGGGACGCGCGGGGTGCTCCACACCTGGGCGAACCCGGACGGCACGCAGAAGATCGAGAGCACTGGCCCGCTCAACATCAAACGCATGGAGACGATTGACGAGGAAGTCACCAAGGCCTCGCTGGACTATCTGGAAAAAGCGAAGAAGGCGGACAAGCCGTTCTTCCTCTGGTGGAACTCCACCCGCATGCACATCTTCACGCACCTCAAAAAGGACAGCGAGGGCAAGACCGGCCTCGGCATTTATCCCGACGGCATGGTCGAACACGACGCCCAGGTCGGCCAGTTGCTCGACAAACTCAAAGAGCTCGGCCTCGAGGACAACACGATCATCATGTATTCGACCGACAACGGCGCGGAGAAATTTTCATGGCCCGACGGCGGCACGGCACCCTTCCGGGGCGAGAAGAACGAGAACTGGGAAGGCGGCTACCGCGTGCCCTGCGTCATGCGCTGGCCCGGCGTCATCAAGCCCGGCACCATCGATAACAATATCTATTCCCACGAAGACATGCTGCCCACGCTTCTCGCCGCTGCCGGCGTTCCCGACGTGAAGGAACAACTGCTCAAAGGCATGAAGGTCGGCGACAAGACATTCAAGGTGCATCTCGACGGCTACAACCTTACCGACTCGCTCGCCGGCAAGGCGCCCGACCCGCGCCACGAGTTCTTCTATTTCAATGACGACGGCTCGCTGGTGGCCCTGCGGTTTGACAACTGGAAGCTCGTCTTCCAGGAGCAGCGCGCCCATGGGTTCCAGGCCTGGTCGGAACCGTTCGTGACGCTCCGCGTGCCGAAGCTGTTCAACCTCCGCACCGATCCGTTCGAAGAGGGGGACCAGATTGCCATGGATTACGACCACTGGCGTCTCGACCGCGTGTTCCTGCTCGTGCCCGCGCAGCAATACGTCGGCGAGTTCCTCTCCACGTTCAAGGAATTCCCGCCGAGCCAGAAAGTCGGCAGCTTCAGCCTCGACCAGGTGATGGAAACGCTCCAGAGCGCACCGCAGGGCGGCAACTGAAGCGGCACCGCCCGAATGGCGGGACCATTCGGCTGGTCAGGCGGGGAAATCCGATTGAGCCAGTCCACGAAATGGCCTCTCCGTTGTGCGATGAAAAGTCTGGATGGAACTCAGATAATCCGTGACCTGCCCCTCGCGGTTTGATAATATATGGACTGGTTTCTACCCATTTTCCGAAACTTCTCTTCACCCAAAATCCACATGAAAACTCACCTGCTAAAACTTCCCTTCGGCACGCTGCTGACCGTGCTGCTCCTCATGGCGCAAGCCCACGCGGCAGACAAGAAACCCAACATTGTCATGCTGATGACCGACGATACCGGCTGGAACGATTTCGGCTGCTATTCCGGCGGCGGAGCGAACCTCGGGCACCCGACCCCGAATATCGACAAGTTGGCCAAAGAAGGCGCGGTCTTCACGAGCTGGTATGGGCAGGCGAGTTGCACGGCCGGCCGGTGCTCGTTCATGACCGGCCGCATCCCGATCCGCTCGGCGCTCTCGATCGTGGTCGCCCCCGGCGACGAAAACTACCTGCGGAAGGAGACTCCCACGATCGCCGAGTTTTTCAAGAAGAACGGCTACCAGACTTACTTCTCCGGCAAGTGGCACATGGGCGACAAGCCCGAGGCGTACCCGATCGAGCACGGGTTTGACGAGATGAAGGAGTTCGCCGCCTACTACGCCGGCGTCTATTCCTATCCCGACACCGACAAATGGTTCCATCCCTGGTTTCCGTCCTACAATGCGGACTTCGAGAAAATGTGGGATTCCGTCGTGAACCTCGGCGAGTGGGAAGGCGTCGCCGGACAGCCCGCCAAGAGGGTCGCCACGATCACCTACGACTACATGGCGACGATGGACGAACGCCAGGCGGACTACGCGGTCGAGTATATCAAGAAGCACGCGAAGGACGACAAGCCGTTCTTCATGGACGTGAACTGGATCAAAATGCACAACCCGACCAATGCGGCGCCCGACTTCCGCGGCCGGTCGCACCTCGGCGATTACTCGGATTCCCTCATGGAAATGGATGCCGACATCGGCAAGGTCATCGACGCCATCCGCCAAGAGGCACCGAACACGATCGTCATCCTGACCGCCGACAACGGCGCATGGCTGGATGCTTATCCCGATGCCGGCACGACCCCGTTCCGCGGCATGAAGGGCTCCGCGTATGAAGGCGGCTGGCGCGTGCCGGCGATCATGTGGTGGCCGGGCAAGATTCCCTCGGGCGCTCAATACGGCGAGATGATGTCGCACATCGACTGCTGGTCCACTCTCGCCTCGATGGCGGGCATCACCCCGCCGCCCACGGGCGAGATGATGGACAACAACGGCAAGCCGATCTACTTCGACAGCATCGACAACAGCGCCTACATCCTTGGCAAGGCCGAGCATTCCGCCCGCCGGTCGTGGGTTTACATCAATGGCGAGTATCTGCATGCGATCCGTGTGGATGTCGCCGGCGACCCCAAGGAGCCGTGGTTGAACATCGCCTGGAAGTTCTGCTGGACGGCCAAGGATACCTGGCTGGGCCCGACGATGAATACCGGGTCGATTCCAGCCCTCTATAACCTGACCATGGATCCCTTCGAGAAATACGACATGGTCTTCAACGGTGCGGCTCCGGGCCGGGCGTTTTCAAACTCTCCCGGCAAGTATGCGGGGCAGGACAACGGTTGGGCGGGGGCGCTTTCAGCCCAGGTGCTCGGGGATTTCGACAAGTCGATCATGAAGTATCCGAGCATCAAGCGCGCTCCTGGCGGCGCCTCGAATGACATGATCCCCGATCTCCAACATCCGGAAAATCCGCTGCCGCTGCTGGACCGGAAGAGCATGCCGACAGCCGTTCCCACCGGCGGCTAGGAGGGCTTCGATTGTGAATTGCGCGGAACACTCAGTGGCATCTTGCCCATGCGAAGAAATCCATTCACGCAAGGGCACGATGCGCATGCCACGGTTGGCAATCGCGCTCGTGATGTTTGTTGTGGCCCTCACCGGCCTCGCCACCTCATGGTCTCAGGACCCGCTCCCATCGTGGAACGACGGCCAGGCGAAGCAGGCCATCGTCGAGTTCGTCAACAGGACGACCGCGGCCGGCAGCGCGGATTTTGTCCCGCCTGCGGAGCGCGTCGCGACGTTTGACCAAGACGGCACGCTCTGGGTCGAGCAGCCGGTCTATACGCAGGTCGTGTATTGCTTCGGTCGCGTGGCCGCCCTCGCAAAAGAAAAGCCGGAACTCAAAAACGCCGAGCCGTTCAAGACCGTCCTGACCGGCGACCGCGAGGCCATCGCGAAGCTCTCTTCGCAGGACCTCGAAAAAATCGCGACCGCCACGCTCACCGGCATGGGCGTCGAGCAATTCCAGGCCGAGGTGAAAGCGTGGCTCGCCGCCGCGAAAGATCTCCGCTGGAAAAAGCCCTACACCGAGCTGACCTACCAGCCGATGCAGGAAGTCCTGCAATACCTCCGCGCCAACGGCTTCAAGACCTTCATCGTCACCGGCGGCGGGCAGGACTTCGTGCGCATTTATTCCGAGGCGGTCTATGGCATCCCCCCCGAGCAGGTGGTCGGCACTGCGACCGCCACGAAGTTTGGCTACGACAAAGCCGGCAAGCCGGTTCTCACCAAGGAGCCCAAACTTCTGCTCAACGACAATTTTTCCGGCAAGCCGGAGGGCATCCACCTCATGATCGGCCGCCGTCCATTCGCCGCGTTCGGCAACTCGACCGGCGACCAGCAGATGCTCGAATACACCAAAGCCGGCGGCGGCGCCCGCCTTGCCATGCTCGTCCTCCACGACGACGCCGCCCGCGAATTCGCCTACGGCCCGGCCGAGGGCCTGCCCGCATCCAAGGTCGGCACCTTCACCCAAGCGCTCTACGACGAGGCGAAGAAAGGCGGATGGACCGTCATCAGCATGAAGAGCGACTGGAAGAAAATCTTCGCGTTCGAGAGCGAGTAGAAGAACCGTCTCCGGGCTCAGTGCATCGTCGGCCAGCAGCCGCGCAATGACGGGTGGTGGATTTGCAGGGAAGGGTTTTTGCGGATCCAACCGGGCTCGCCGTCCGCGCCCACGAACGCGACGCCGATCGGCATGTCGAGCTGCTCGTCGGCGAGCAGAGTCATTTCCTCGCGCGCCTGGTCGGAGGCCGCGATCCATTCCTCCTTCAACGCGAAGGGATCGAGTTTGCGGGCCTGGATTTCTTCGAGTTTCGCGGGATCGATCCGGGCGAACCGGATCATCATTTTGAGGAGGGAAAGCGGGTTGAATCCCGGGTCTTTTCCGCAGGCGGCCCAGACGATGGCCTCGAGCGGATACCGGCGTGCCAGCTCGACCATATCGACATAATCACGGGTCTCCATTCGCGCCGAGAGCGCAAGAGCCTTGTTGATCGCCATATCGAAAAGGTGCAGCCGCCAGCCGAGCAGGTCGTCGGGCACGACCGGAAAAAACCGGAACGCCGAGTCGTGCGCCCAGTCGAGTTCGACATCCGAACTGCTGCGGCGGATACGCGCTTTGCGGAACGACGACGGTTTCGACCACTCCTCGTTGCGCTCGATCTTCTCGACTTGGAACCCGGCGGCTTCCAGCGCGGCCACGTCCTTTTCGCTGGCCGCGACCAAGTCATCTACGGCCTCATGGAAAACGTCGAAATCGTGCGAGTAGCGGGCCGAATCTTCCGGCGCATTCAGCACGAGACCGCCAGCAAAGTGGCTGGTCTCCGAGCGGTTGCCCACCAGCACGCCAAGGACTTCTTTTTGGAACGGGGTTAAAGGCATTTTTTCAACTCCTTGGCGGCTGCCCACGCGCGCTTGTCGCCGTATTCCCGCAGGTGCTCGACGACCAGCCGCGCGTCGTCCTCATAGCGGATACTCGCCTCCGGATGCCGGAACCAGAAGCACTCGGAAAATTTTCGCACGAGGTCCGTGGCCAGCGCCACCACCTCGGGCGACGCGGGCACGCGCGCGGGCCAACCGGCGGTAGGTTCCTCGACTTTCATGACCAAAACATAACCCACAGAAACAGAATCGACAATCCTGATCCGCCGCCGACGCTCCATAGGAAAGAAATTGGAAATTTCGGTTTTCTGAGGAAAACTGCCGCGATATGTGGATCGTCGTCCTGGCGCTTCGACGCCCCTACACCTTCACGGTGATGGCCATCCTGATCGTTTTGCTGGGCCTGGTGACGGTCGTGCGGATGTCCACGGACATTTTTCCCAGCATCGACATTCCGGTGGTGAGCGTCATCTGGAGTTATTCGGGCGTTGCGCCGGAGGAGATGGAAAAGCGGTTTGTGACCGTGTGCGAGCGCGCGATGACGACCACCGTGAACGACATCGAGCACATCGAGTCGCAATCCTACAACGGGGTTTCGGTCATCAAGGTGTTTTTCCACGAAGGGGCCAAAGTGGAAGCGGGCGTGGCGCAGATCACGTCCATCTGCCAGACCCTGCTGCGCATCATGCCGCCCGGGACGACCCCTCCGCTGGTCATCCAATACAGCGCGTCGAACGTGCCGATCCTGCAAGTGGGGATCAGCAGCAAGTCGCTCTCCGAGCAACAGCTCTTCGATTACGGGTTGAATTTCATCCGCACGCAACTGGCGACCGTCCAGGGCGCGCAGATCCCATTGCCCTTGGGTGGCAAGTCGAGGCAGATCATGGTCGATATCGACCTGCAAAAACTTTACGCCAAAGGGCTGTCGCCCGCGGATGTCAGCAATGCGCTCAACGCGCAAAACGTGATCCTCCCGGCGGGCACGATCAAGATCGGTGACAGGGAATACAACGTCCGCACGAACAGCAGCCCGGAGGCGATCGAGATGCTCAACGACCTGCCCGTCCGGCAGGTGAACGGGGCGATGGTTTACATCCGCGACGTGGCGCACGTGCATGACGGCTACGCGGTGCAGACGAACGTGGTGCTGCAAAACCGCATCCGCTCGGCGCTGCTGACCGTGCTGAAAAGCGCGAACGCCTCGACGCTGGACATCGTGAGCCGGGTGAAAGCCGCGCTGCCGAGGATCAAGGCCACACTGCCGCCGGAACTCGACCTCACGCTGCTTTTCGACCAGTCGGTCTTCGTGCGCGCCTCGATCAACGGCGTGCTGAAGGAGGGGGCCATCGCCGCCTGCCTCACCGCGCTGATGATCCTGCTCTTCCTGGGAAGCTGGCGGAGCACGGTCGTGGTGGCCACGTCGATCCCGCTCTCGATTCTCTGTTCGATCATCGTCCTGGCGGCCCTCGGGCAGACGCTCAATATCATGACGCTCGGCGGGCTGGCGCTGGCGGTCGGGATCCTGGTGGACGACGCGACGGTGGAAATCGAGAACATCCACCGCAACCTGGCGATGCACAAACCCATGGTGCGCGCGATCCTGGACGGCGCGCAGCAGATCGCCGTGCCGGCGTTCGTCTCGACGCTCTGCATCTGCATCGTGTTCGTGCCGGTGTTCTTTCTGGGCGGCGTGGCGAGGTATCTCTTCCAGCCGCTGGCGATGGCGGTTATTTTCGCGATGCTCGCCTCCTATTTTCTTTCGCGGACGGTGGTGCCGACAATGGTGAAATTTCTGCTCAAAGCGCACGAGCACGAGGCGGTGGATGACCACACTTCGGTCTTCGGGCACATCCACGACCGATTCAACGGCGCGTTTGAGAGACTGCGCGACCGTTACGCGGGAGCGTTGCAATGGTCCCTCGGCCACCGGAAAACCGTGTTCCTGGCCATGGGCGCCTCGGTGCTCCTTTCGCTCTGCGCGGTGCCGTTCCTCGGGCGAGACTTTTTCCCCACCGTCGATGCGGGGCAGATCCGGCTCCATGTGCGGGCCCCTGCGGGAACGAGGCTCGAATCAACCGCCGACCGCTTTTTCAAAGTGGGCCGCGCGATCCGCGAGGTGATCCCACCGAAGGAGATCCAAACCGTGATCGCGAACATCGGCCTGCCGGCCAGCGGCATCAACCTGGCGCTCACCGACAGCTCCACCATCAGTTCCGCAGACGGCGAAATCCTCATCTCGCTGAACCCGGAAAACCACAAGCCGGTCGCCGATTACATGCGGTCGCTGCGCATCAAATTGCACAGCGATTTTCCCGACATGAGCTTTTACTTCGCGTCCCCGGACATCGTGAGCCAGATCCTGAACTTCGGCATCCCCGCGCCGATCGATATCCAGGTGACCGGGCGCGACGCGAAGAACTTCGATGTGGCGAAGCAGATCGCGCGAGAGGTCGCAAAAATTCCCGGCGCCGTGGATGTGCATGTCCACCAGGTGCTGAACGGGCCGGAGCTGCGGATCAACGTGGACCGCACGCGGGCCGGGCAGATCGGCCTGACACAGCAGAACGTGGCGAGCACCATGCTGATTTCGCTCAGCTCGAGCGGGCAGGCCGCGCCGAACTATTGGCTGAACTTCCAAAACGGGGTGAACTACCAGGTGGCGGTGCAGACCCCCCAATACAACATGGGCTCGCTGCAGGAACTGGAGAACACCCCGATTGCCTCCCCCGGGGCCTCATCCCCGCAGTTGCTCGGCAACCTCGCCTCCATCGAACGCCGCGAAACCCCGGTGATCGTGAACCATTACAATGTCCAGCCGGTCTTTGACGTGCTTGCTTCCGTGCAGGATCGCGATCTCGGGGGCGTGGAGGACGATGTGCAGAAGGTGCTGGACCGGTTTGACCCGAGGCCGCACTGGGCCCGGAGCCTCGCCCGGTCGCTCGGTTTCGAAGGGCTGCTGGACAGGTTCCATCTCTTCGTCACGCCGCAGCCGCAGCTCCCCCGCGGCACGACCCTCTCGGTGCGCGGCCAGGTGGACAGCATGAACAAGTCGTTCGTCGGGCTCGCGGCCGGCATCGTCTTCGCCATCGTGCTCGTGTATTTCCTGCTGGTCGTGAATTTCCAGTCGTGGACCGACCCCTTCATTATCATCATGGCGCTTCCCGGAGCGATGTGCGGGATCATCTGGATGCTGCTCGCGAGCGGCACCACATTGAACGTGCCGTCGCTCATGGGGGCGATCATGGCGATCGGCGTCGGGACCGCGAACAGCATCCTCATGGTGACCTTCGCCAACGACGAGCGGCGCGAAGGCAAAAGCGCCTTGGAGGCGGCGGTTTCGGCGGGATACACGCGCTTGCGCCCCGTGCTGATGACCGCGCTGGCGATGATCATCGGCATGCTCCCCATGTCGCTGGGGCTGGGCGAGGGAGGCGAGCAAAACGCGCCGCTGGGGCGGGCGGTGATTGGCGGCCTGATCGTTGCGACGTTTGCCACGCTGTTCTTCGTGCCCGTGGTCTATAGCATCCTGCGGCGCAAAGCGTTTGCCGAGGACGCTGATGTGAAATACGAACGGGAATCCGCAGCGACGAGTTGAACCCATGAGCACCACGCCAACATCACCTCCCGAGAACGGCAAGAATTTGCAACCCCCTCGCCGGAGCATCGCGATCTGGGGGCCTCTTCTCGCGGTCACCCTGCTCGCGGCCCTGATCCTTGTCATGGCATGGCGCCACATCGTGGTGCGCAGGGAGCTCGAACAGACTTCAAAATCCGACGCGGAGATCTCCGTGAATGTGGTCAGGGTGAAACGCGATGCCAAACCGCACGAGTTGATCCTGCCGGGGAACATCCAGGCGTTCACCGAGGCAACGCTCTACGCGAGAACCAACGGCTACATCAAGGCCTGGTTCACCGACATCGGCACGAAAGTCAAGGAGGGGCAGCTTCTGGCCGAGATCGAGGCTCCCGACGTGGATGCGCAGCTCAGGCAGGCGACGGCGGCCCTCGCCCAGGCGCGCTCCAATCTCGAAATCGCGAGGCTGACCTTCAACCGCGATAACGGCTTGCAGCAGAAAAATGTGATCAGCCGGCAGGAGTACGACATCAGCCGGACAGCGCGGGACGCGCAGGACGCCGCCGGGAAGGCGGGCGAGGCAAACCTGCAAAACCTCCAGGTCCAGCAGAACTTCCAGAAGATCACCGCCCCGTTCAGCGGCACGGTCACCAAGAGGTTCGTCGATATCGGCACGCTGGTCACCGCCGGAAGCTCGACCGCCGGGACGTCGCTCTTCAGCCTCCAACAGACAGACCCGCTCCGCATCTTCGTCTCGGTGCCGCAGTCGGATGCCCCGCTGATCAAGGTCGGAATGAAAGCGAGGGTCTTGATCCAGGAGTATCCCGGCCAGGATTTCGAAGGCACCGTCGTGCGCACCGCGGGAGCCATCGACCCCGCCTCGCGCACCCTGCTCACCGAAATCGACATCGGGAACCCGGATGGAAAACTGTTCGCCGGCATGTATGCGCAGGTGAAATTCGTTCTGAAGGACGAAACCCCGCCGGTCCTGCTCCCTGCAAATGCCTTCACATTCCATTCCGCCGGCCCGCAGGTCGCGGTGGTCACGAAGGAAAACCGCATCCACTGGCAGGACGTGAAAGTGGGGCGCGATTTTGGCACGGCCATCGAGCTGGTTGCGGGGCTCGAAGAAAACACGCCGGTGGTGATTAATCCCACCGATGATTTGCGCGAAGGGACCGGGATCCAGGTCAAGGAAGACGGCAAGACAAAACAATAAGCGGATCGCTGTGTCCTCAGCGGAAGGGCTTCAACGCAGGAAACCACCCAGCAGGCAGAAGGCAAAAACGCACAGCACCCAGAAGGCGACGACCAGCAGAAGGCAACCCTCGCGCACGAACCCGGTCAACCGTTGTCCTACACCAGGAATTCTTTTGCGCCAAGACGCAGTATCGGCCGCGGAATCAAGCCTTACCGTTGAGCCCGAAAACGGCGATTGAGAAATTCTTTCAGAATGGAAAGCCCGGCCTCGGACGCTTCGCGTCCTGCGTTGCAACCTCTACAAGAAACGACGTTTTCGGGTCAAAAACCTCCGGGTATACCTCTGCGGATGTCCTACCCGGTTGGGGATGATCCCCGCATGGATATTGTTGACCGGATTGGTTGCTGGGTGCTGCACCACATCGAAAGCGCCAGGCCGGTGGCGGCCGGGATCAGCCTCGTGGATTCGGAGTGACTTCACTCCTCCCCGGCGGGTAGGGAGTTTTCCTCCCCGTCGCCGAAGATGGCGGCGACTTCGTCGGCCTCGGTGCTGCGCACGATGTAGATCCAGCCTTCCTCGGTGCGGAGCAGGTCGGTCCAGCCGGCCATCTGGAGGGCTAGGAGAAGTTTGCGGAGGCGTCCGGGGTTGGGGAACCAGGCTCCCAGCGAATGCAGCGGGCAGCGTTTTTCCGTGTAGATGTGGTGCAGGAGATCGAGCGCCTCGACCCGCTCGGAATGGTCCAGGCGGATCACGGCCGCCAACTGGTGCCCGACCCCAAATGTCAGCCGGGCCGGCAAAAGCAGGACGTCTCCGAGAAGGTGCCATCCGATGATCGGGCGGTCGCTCGCGGGATGGAACCGGTGCAGCCGTTCATCCACCGCCGCCCAGACGAGCAGGACGAGCGCGGCGGCCATTGCCGACGGGTGGATCCAGGCCGGGAGGCTCATCAGTCGCTCCCCGAGGAGAACCTCCTGCCCGTGGCCGACGGTGAGCCCGCCAAGAATCACCAGCACAAAGAGCCCGTAGGCGACCGTCCATCCGAGCCATGCGCCGGCGAGGCTCAGCAGGGCGGCGAGCACCGCATGCCGGTTGTGGGACGAAATCCGCCGCTGGAATCGCGGGTTCACCGGTAGCCGTCCGGGTCGATGACCGCGGCCTCGAAACCCGCGTTTTTCAATCCGGCCTCGATGGCTGCAGCCCGCCCGGCGAGCAGGGTCATTTCCTCGGGGGCGATTTGGAGCCTGGCGGTGACGGGCGGGCCTTCGAGGAACCGGACGCGGAAGATTTTGAACCCGAGCGAGCGCACGAATTCCTCGCCCTGTTCGACCATGGAAAGCGCCCCGGCGGTGACGCGCGTGCCGTGCGGGATGCGCGAGGAGAGGCAGGGTTGGGCGGGGGCGTCGTGGGTGGGAAGCCCCAGTTCCCGCGAGACCGCCCGCACCTCGGCCTTGGTGAGCCCGGCTTCTCGGAGCGGGGCCAGGACGTGGAACTCCGCCGCCGCCCGCGAGCCGGGCCGAAGGTCCGCGCGGTCGTCGGCATTTTCCCCGTAGGCAATCGACCGGAAGCCGCGGTCCCGTGCGATTTTTTCCAGGCGGGAAAAAAGTTCGGCCTTGCAGAAGTAGCAGCGGTCCGGCGGGTTCGCGAGGTATGCCTCGTTTTCAAATTCCTGCGTGGTGACGACCTCGATGCGGGCGCCGATCCGCGCGGCGGTATCGAGCGCCTGGCGCAGGGCCGAGCGGGGGAGGCTCGGGCTGTCGGCGATGGCGCCGAGGACCCGTTCTCCGGCAGCACGCGCCGCGAGGGCCAGAAGGCACGTGCTGTCCACCCCGCCCGAGCAGGCGACAACCAGCGGGGCCCGCGACCGGACAATCTCCTCCACATCCCGGATTTTCTCTTCGAGGGTCACGGCGCAAAACTTTCGTGGATCGAGGGCGGAAATTCGTGAGTTGGCTGCATGGCGGATCAAAAAACGACCTCTGTTTTCAGAAAACGATTGCATTCTGGCGAGGGAAATCCAATTGTCGCCGTTCAACAATTCACTCAAATGGCTGACGCAGCAAACAAATACCCAGAAAACGCGAACGGAAAATTCTACGTGGACGACCAGTGCATCGACTGCGATCTCTGCCGCGAAACCGCCCCCGCAAATTTCCAGCGCAACGAGGACGGCGGCCACAGCTACGTTTCCAAGCAGCCGGAAAGCCCCGAAGAAGAGGCGCTCTGCAAAGAAGCCATGGAAGGCTGCCCGGTCGAAGCTATCGGAAGCGACGGCGAGTAAAACCCGGCCTCGCGGACAGGCTCCCGGGAAATAGCCCGCAGCCATTTTTATGTCGAACGACCCGCTCCGCCGCCGGGCCCTCGCCGAGTGGCGGGGGCTGGAGGAACCCCGGCCGAAGGCGGACCGTTGTGCCTCGGTGGCAGAGCTTCTTCAGAAAGTGATGCCGAAGCTCGGGCTCGGCGAACGGCTCGGCGAACAGCAGGTCTCCGCGGCTTGGAGGGAGGTGGTCGGGGAGTTTCTTGCCCTCCACTCCCTGCCGGTGGGGTTGAGCGCAGGAGTGCTCACCGTGCAGGTCGTCCAGCCGAGCGTCCGCTACGAGCTCGACCGCTCATGGAAGCGCGACATCCTCAATAAACTCCAAGAACGCTTCGGGAAATCCGTCGTCCGCGATATCCGCTTCCGGCTTTGAAGAAAACCAGCGCGGAAGCGCTTTGTGCAAAGGGATCAAGTCGAATGTTTGGCCCAGGGAGGGCAACCGGAGCGAGGCGGAGTGATACCAAACGCACGGCGTGACGGGTAGAATGTCACGGCGGTTTCGGCGAAACCGCCCTACCACGCACCGGGATGGCTCGCCGAGCCGTCCGTCGATTCCACCCGTTTCGATGTCAAAACGGTATGAAAGCGGAAGGTGAAAAGCTGAAATCGTTTTCCGCCGATCCCAAGCTGCGCCACCTCACCTTCACTTTCCGCTTTCCTCTTCTACCCGTGGATGATGAGCTGGATGTTGTCCGGCAGGCTGGCGGCGACCTCCGAGGCCACGTTGCCGCGCAGCATTTTGGTGAGGGATCCCCGGTGCGATGCCCCGAGGATGAGGAAGTCCGTCCCCAGCGTCGCCGCCGTGTCCACGATGAGCGAGGCGGCGGAATGCGACGAGGCGAAAATCGGGATGGTCGTGATCCCGCGGGTCCTGCCGATCTGGATCGCGGTGTTCAGGATGGCGCTCGCCTCGGGGTCGTCCTTCCAATTAGTCGGAGCAAGCGGGGCCCCCTGGTAAAGGACCGCCACCTCGCGCACATACAAGATGTAGAGCGCGGCCTTCCGCAGCTCCGCCTCGTCGAAGGCAAACCCCAGCACCGGGGTGAGCCCGCGGATGCAGACCATGATTTTCTGGGCACCGACGACCGGCTGGCGCAGGGTCTCGACCATTTCCGGGCGGACCAGTTCCGCGATTTCGCGGGTCACGGTGAGCGTCCTCACCCCGCTCAGGCGTTGCGAATAAGCCCAGAGCGAGAGGCCGATGACCAGCACGCAGACCACGAAGAAGAGGGCTTCATGCTTGGTTTGCGCCAAGGTGATTTCGACGGCGGCGAGGATGAGGAAAGTTCCGGCCATGAGGACGCGCTCCGCCCAGTGCATCGGGAGTTTGAGGTTTGTGACGCAGGAACCGAGGTTGACGCAGATGGCCCCGACGACGCCGATCGCGTAGAGCCCCGCCAGCGCCTCAAAATTATCCGTGAGCAGAAGCACGAGGACCGGCAGCCCGACGGCGATGGCGAGCGGCACGAGCGGCACCCCGTGGTGGTTCAGCTTCGAGAAACCGCGCGGCATGTCCCCCTCCCGCGACATCATGAACAGAAGCCCGATCATTGCGGCGATCGCCGTGTTGACCGCGCTCAGGAGGAGCAGGGCGAAGATCACCCCGACCACGAGGCCGAAGATGTTTCCGAACCATGGGCCGAAATTCATCTCGCCGTATTTTTCGGCCATGAACCGGAGCATGTCTTCTCGGCGCGCCATCATTTCAGGGGCCAGCTTGGTGGGGAGGGAGAGCATGGCCCAGCCGAGAAGAGCGGTGCCCACGCTGACTTCCACCGCCACCGGGAGAATCGCTTTTGCGGACGCCCAGCCGACTTTCGGATGGCCGATCACCGAGCCTTTGTCAGGCTTGAGAGTTCCCGTGAGGTTGGCGATCGCCTCGACGCCGCTCAGGGCGAGGATCACGCCGACGAAAGAAACCCACATGTGCCCGGCGCTTGCCTTCATGGGCGCGAGATGCTCGAACGTCAGGAATCGAGCGCTCAACGCGATGATGGCGACCACCACCACCACTGTCGGGACCGCGAGGGCGACCGCAAAGCTGCCGCTGTGCCGCGGGCCGAAGGTGTTGAGGATCCCGATGATCACGATGGCGGCGATGGTCACCGCCATGATGTATTGCTTGGGCACGCCCAGGTAGCTCAGGGCGGTCCATCCGCTGAGCGCCGCTGTCACCGTCAAATCCGCCACCAGCAAGAGCGACCCCACCACGGCGAGGAGCTTGCCGTGTTCGCGGGCGGCGGAATACACGCCGCCCCCGTCGGGAAAGCAACGGCAGACAACCAGGTAGTTCAGGCCGACCAGGGAGGTCAAAACACAGACCGCAACAATAATCGGAAGAGACGAAAAACCGGCCGCGGCGAACGCGAGCCCGATGACATACGCCTTGCTCGTCCCCCAGTCGCCATACAGGATTGCCGAGGCGCGCTGCCAGTCGAGGTTTCGTGGGCGTTGGATGGAAATGTTGTCCACGAGGAAATTGGAGGCGATCCTTTTGGGGAATCCCTCGGGTTTCGTCAATCGTATTCACGTTTTTCGGAGTTGCATAAATTTTGTTGCATCCGGGTTTTCTTTGTTTACTTCGCGCCGTTGGTTACTTACCATCCTGCGCTCAATGAGCCCCTCACCCACCGCAATTTTCTCAGCAACCGTGCTGGCGCTCCTGGCGATTCCGGCTCCTGTCCGGGCCCAGCAGGCCGCGTTGAACACCGAAGTCCAGATCAGCAAAATCGAGCCGGGCTTCCTCCCGTCACCGAAGATCCCTGCCGCCGGTTATTCCAAGCAGGCGCAAGGGCGCCCGGGTTCATGGCTTGCGGTCGAGGTGACTTTCGACCGGAAGGAAGTTGCGAAAGAGCCGAAATTCGCCGAGGAGCTGACCTTCAACTACTACGTCCTGCTGAAAAACGAGCGTTTCACCGAGGACAAGAAACCGACGATGCTCACCGCGACGATTGTCCACACCAATGTGCCGCAGGAGAGGGCGCTGCATTCCGTGGCGTTTGTCAGCCCCAGAACGCTCGCGAGTTTCTTTGATGGCAAAGCTCCGGCGACTGCCCAGCAAACCGTCATGGATGCCGGGGTGACCATCTCCGGGAAGAACGGGCTCCTTGCCATCGCGACCTCCAAGGGAACGGTCAAGGGGGACAAGGGTTGGTGGGACGATACAGCGCCCTACACCGTGAAAACCGGGGCTCTGCTCAACAAAAACGAGACCCCTTTCGCGCCGTTGGAATGGGACTATTATGAAGCCGTCAAGCCGAAATCCGGCAACTGAGTCTCTCGATGGCCAAACCTTCTCGAATCTTCGCGCTTGACCTCGGCATGCAGACGGTGAGTCTGGCCGAGTTCCACAAGCTCCCCAACGGAGGGCTCAGCCTCAACGCCTTCCAGGAGACGGAACTCATCACCGACCCGTCGGCCGACGCGACCCGCCCCGCGCAAATCAAGGAGGCGGTCAAGGAACTCCGGGACGCCTTGAAAGTTCCCGCAAAAGAGCCCGTCAATTTCTGCCTGCCGGCGCAGTCGGTGTTCTCCCGCTTTGTCAAACTGCCCGGAGCGTCCCCCGAAGACGTGAGCTCGATCATCGCCTTCGAGGCCCAGCAGAACGTGCCGTTCCCCATCGACGAAGTGGTCTGGGATTACCAGATCATGGGTGCCCAGCGGGGCGGGAACTGGGATGTCGTTCTGGTGGCCATGAAGTCGGACCAGTTGACCGAGGTCGCCGACGCGGTGACGGCGGGGGGGTTTAAGCCCCAGATCATCGATGTCGCGCCGATGGCGGTGTATAACGCCTTCCGTTTCAGCTACCCGGAAACAACCGGATGCTCGCTGGTCATCGATATCGGGGCGCGGACGACCAACCTCATTTTTGTCGAGGGAACCCGGGCCTTCATCCGCAGCATTCCGGTCGGCGGCAACACCATCAGCGCCGCCGTCGCCAAGGAGTTCCACCAGGACATCACTCTCGCCGAGAGGCTGAAAGTGGAGAGAGGCTCGGTCAGCCTCGGCGGCGCGTATGCGGAACCGAGCGACCCGACGGAAGCGAGGGTCGCAAAGGTTGTCCGCAACACGATGACGCGGCTGCATGCGGAAATCGCCAGATCGATCAGTTTTTACCGCACCAGCCAAGCCGGGAGCCAACCGGTCAGGGTCCTCCTTTGTGGCGGCACGGTCGGCCTTCCCTACATGGTGGAATTTTTCAGCGAGAAGCTCCAGACGCCGATCGAGTTTCTGAACCCGCTCCGCAATGTGACTGTGAGCAACGCGGGCCTGGCGGATGCGCTGGCCGCCAAGGCGCACACGTTCGGCGAGTTGGTGGGAGGCGCGTTGCGGTCGTTCGAGAACTGCCCGCTGGAAATCAATCTGCGGCCTCCCTCCGTGGTGCGGGACCAGGATCTTGCCCGCAGGAAACCGTTTTTGGTTCTTTCTGCGGTCTGCCTGCTCTTGGCCCTTGCAGCTTGGTGGCTCTACTTCAGCCAGGCGGCCAAGGTCACCGACGAGGTTTTGCTGCGCGCCCAGGCGGATGTCGCCAAGCTGGACGGCATCGCCCAGCAAATCGACAAACGCGCCGCGGAGCGGAAAAAGCTCGAAACCATGGTCGCCCCGCTCCTGCTCGCATCGGAAGACCGCTCCCGTTGGGCGGAGATTTTTGACGAGCTCGGGGCGAAGCTTCCCGCCCGGTTCATCTGGGTCACGGAATTGCAGTCCGTAGGGGCTCGCGGGACGGCTTTTGACAGGCCGCAACCCCCGGGGCCTCCCAAGGCGGGCCAGCCTCGGTCGGGAGCGCCTTCGATCACCGCCCTGGAAATCAAGGGCCTGTATATCGACAACCCCCCGAACGATAAAGAGGCGAGGATTGTTGACGAGTTCGTGGACAATTTGAAAACCTCGCCCGTCTTTGCGCTTCCCGAGGACAAGGCCAAGATCATCACGCAACGAACCACGCCTACCGGGGAAAACTGGGCCTATGGTTACACCCTTGTTCTGCCGCTTCGCAAACCGATTCCTCTCCCATGAACTGGTTCAAGGATAATCCATTTGTCTCCGGGGTTTTGGCCGTCTGCATTGTTGGGTCCGGCACCCTCGGCTACCTGATCGTCCAATCGGTCTCGGCCTACTCCGCTTCCTCCGAGGCCTACACGGCTGCCGTGGCCAAACTCCACACGTTGCAAAACAAGGTCCCGTTTCCCAGCGCCGCGAACTTGAAAGCCATTCAAGCCGGGCTGGACGAATACTCGTCGCACATCAAGAACCTGCAATCCCAGCTGGTGAAAATGGAGGTCCCTCTGGACGAAAAGTTCACGCCCCAGCAGTTCCAGGACGGGCTCAGGACCGCCGTCAACGACATCCGCGTCAAGGCGGAAGCCAACGGGGTCAAACTGCCTGCGAACTTCTACTTTGGATTCGACCAATACCAGACGCAGGTTCCCACCGACCACGCCGCCCCGTTCCTGAACCGCCAGTTCCAGGTGATCCAGTCCCTCGTTGTCCGGCTCGTGGACTACAAGGTGGCCTCGATCGATGGGGTCAACCGCGTCGCGCTTCCGCAGGAATCCTCCTCCGCCCCCGCCGGACAAAGAAGGCCGGATGCCGCCGAGCCGGTTTTGCAGCGCTTCCCGTTCGACATTTCTTTTACCGCCGAGCAGCCGAAATTCCGCGTGGCCTTCAACTCGCTTCTTGGATCCGACCAGTTTTTGATCGTCAGGTCGCTCGACATCCGCAACACGAACCCCCAGGCCCCCGCGAAAAAAAACATGGAGCAGGCACCCCCGGTTTCTCCGTTCCCGCCGGTGCCCGGCGCGAGGCCTGTCCCGGCAAAAGACCAGCCCAGCATCCATGTTATCCTCGGCCGGGAAATGCTCAAAGTCACCCTTCGCCTGGAAATGCTCGACTTCGCCGAACCGGTCGCCGCAAAAAAATAGGATCAATGAATTGGATTAAGAAACATTACGAACGCGCAACTCTCGGGGCCTTCGCTCTCGTTTTGATTGCCAGTTCGGGCTGGCTGTCCTGGCAGGCGCTTTCGTTCCCCGAAAACTTTGCGGAGCGCAACAGCAAGAAGAAGCCGGACAACACGATCAATCCTCCCGACACAAAATCCGTCGATGACGCCGCCGCGCTGGCCGCTAATCCCCGCTCTTGGAGCCCGCACGAGGGCTCGCTTTTTGTCTCCCGCCCTTACGTGCTCAAGGACGGCAAACTTCGTGATCCGCTCGAAGACGATGTTCCTCTGTTCCCTCCGATCACCAACGCTTGGCTCATGAAGTATAACCTCGACTATGGCGACCCGAATGTGGCCGGCGAGGACCCCGACAAAGATGGCTTCACCAACCTCGAGGAATTCCTGGCGGGGAGCGACCCCACCAACGCGAATTCGCACCCGTCCTACCACACGAAACTCCGCCTCACCAAGTTCGATCCTGTCCCGTTCCGGCTCAAGTTCGGAGGAGATTCCGGGGACGGGGAGACGTTCATCATCAACGCGAAGGATGCAAAGTCCCGCACGCAGTTCCTGAAACTCGGAGACATGATTGAAGGGGCGCCCTACAAGGTCCTTTCCTACGAGGCGAAAACCTCAACCAAGAATGACATGGAGGTGAATGTCTCGGAACTCACCATCCAGAACACCGGCACCGGCCAAAAAATCGTTCTCGTCTATGACAAAGAGGCCGATGACCCGACATCATACGGAGAGTTCATCTATCTCTGGAACAATTTGAATTTGAAATTGCGCGTGAAAAAGGGCGACGAGTTCACGCTTCCCCCGGAAGACAAGAGAAAATATAAACTTATTGACATTTCCGCGCAGGAGGCCCAAATAGAGGACCTTGAATCCGGGCAAAAATTCCGGATCGGAAAGGCGGGATGACCCACCCGTCTTGATTTTCCTTCCATGCTGCACAAACCATTCATGAAATCAATTCCGTTGCTTAGTTGCATTGGCCTTCCGGCCGTGCGAATTCGTCGGGTTTCCACCCCGGTGTTCCCTTCAGCCCTCCTGGCGGCTTTTCTCTGCTTGGCCCCCGCAGCGCATGGCCAGTATGCCGGGGTTCAGGGATCCGCCGAAGGCCAGATCCGCCGCTCCGAACAAACCGCAGAATACGCCAAGGGAATTGTCGCGAAGGGGCAGAAAGCGCTCGTGGCCCAAGACTTCGAAAGCGCCTACGCGTACTATAAGAGCGCTGTGGACATGTTGCCCGCGTCCGGTTCGGCCACTGCAACCCTCCGCCAGCAGGCGATGGACGGGTTTTGCGAGGCGGCCGTCAAGCTGGCCCGCCAACGGATTTCCGAAGGGCGCTTCGAGGATGCCAAAACGACGCTCGCCGTCGTTTTGGAGGATCGCTACAACCCGAATTGCAAGCCGGCTGTTTCTCTCAGCCATGAACTCAAGGACAAGACCTCGTTCTACAGCCAGACGATGACGCCGGGGTTTGCGGCCAATGTGGAAGAAGTCAAACAGCTTCTGCAAGAGGGCCAAGGATTCTACGCTTCCGGCCGGTATGACCTCGCGTTCAAACGATACGAGCAGGTCCTGAACGTCGACAAATTCAATATCGCGGCGCGGCGCGGCATGGAGCAGGTCAACAACGCCCGCATCAAATACCAGGAAACCGCCTACAACGAGACGCGCGGCGACATGGTCCGCCAGGTCAACAAAGCCTGGGAACTCCCGGTCCACAAATTCGACGTCGCGGCATCCCAGATCATCGACCAGCCCCAGATCGACACCCACGGCACCGCCAACATCAACCGCAAACTCGACGAGATCACCATCCCGAAAATCGACTTCCACGACGTCACCGTCCGCGAGGCCTTGGACTTTATCAAGCAGCGCGCCTCTTCGTTGGACTCGGTCGAGCAGGACCCCGCCCGGAAGGGGATCAACATCGTCCTCAAACTCGCCCCCGCTGCCGCCGAGAACGACTCGAAAATCACGCTTTCGCTCACCGATGTTCCCTTGCGCGCCGCGATCGACTACGTGGCGCGGGCCGCAAATTTGAAGCTGAAGGTGGAACCCTACTCGGTGGTGGTTGTCCCGCAGTCCGAATCGACCGAAACGCTGATCACCAAGGAATACAAAGTTCCGCCCAGCTTCATCACAGCCCTGCCGGCCGATGGCACCAAGGCAGCGGCTCCGGTTCCCGGCGTGGCCGCGGGGTCGCAGTCTGCGGTCACGGCTCGCTCGGGAGCCAAGGAATTCCTCGAATCCAACGGGGTCACTTTCGATGTGAAGGGTTCCAGCGCCAACTACATCTCGTCCACCAGCCGCCTGATCGTCAAAAACACGCAGGGCAACCTCGATCTGGTGGACAACCTCGTGGAAAACTCGCTGACGACCCCTCCCAACCAAGTCGAGATCGAATCGAAATTCCTCGAAATCACCCAAAACAACCTCAAGGAACTCGGCTTCGACTGGCTGGTCGGCAATTTCCAGCTCCCCTTCGGCACGGGGACCTACGGGTCCGGTGGGACAACGGCGGGCGGCACGAGCATCGCCAAAAATTCCTATCCGTTCACGAGCGGCAGCGGCACCCCGATCGGAGCCACGTCTGCAACACAGGGCCCGGTCACTTCCGGCAACAGGTCCGGAACGCGCGCGATCAGTGTCAATGCGGTGGACGGCCTGCTTTTTGGCAGCCCGGTCGGCCCGGCCCCCGCAGTTCTTGCGCTCGCGGGAATATTTACCAACCCGCAATTTCAGGTGGTGTTGCGCGCGCTGAATCAATCCAAAGGAGTGGATCTTGTCAGCGCCCCGAAAGTCACGACCAAGAGCGGCCAACGGGCCACTATCGAAATCGTCCGCGAGTTCCTTTACCCGTCCGAGTATGACCTCCCGCAAGTCGCGTCTTCCACCGGCCTGACCCAATTCACCCCGGTCACCCCGACCACGCCGACATCCTTCAAAATGAAGCCGACGGGCGTCACATTGGAAGTCGAGCCGACGGTCGGGCCGGATGGATACACTATCGAGCTGGTCCTGGCTCCACGGGTCATCGAGTTCGACGGGTTCATCAACTATGGCAGCCCGATCAATGCCAATGTTTCGTATTATGATGTCCTAGGAGTTTTGCTGGGCAGCAATGTCATCACGGTGACCGACAACGTGATCAACCAGCCGGTCTTCTCCACCCGCGAGGTGACCACCCAAGTCTCGGTTTACGACGGGTCAACCGTTGTGATGGGAGGCCTGATGCGGGAGGACGTCCAGAAAGTCGAGGACAAGGTTCCGATCCTTGGAGACATTCCCTTTGCGGGCAGATTGTTCAGAACCAGTGCGGACCAGCATGTGAAGCGGAACCTCATCATGTTTGTCACCGCAAACCTTCTCGACCCCGCCGGCCAACCGCTCGTGAAATCCGACGCCGAAGACCAAGTCGTTGCCGTTCCCAACAAAAAGGCGGTCCAGTCCGAGGCCATTCCCGGGGACGCATCAACCATCCCTCTGCCACAATAATCTTTCGATGAAACAAAGCACCTCGGTCATTCATTCCAGCACGCAACACAGGCTTCCATCCCATGCCTCTGGGGAGCACACGCGTCCCGCGTGTGGCGGGCGGCGTCCCGCCGACCGGATCGAACAGTCGGCGATCACCCAGCCTCAAACGTGTGCCCGGCGGGACGCCAGGCACCACACGCGGGACGCATGTGCTCCCCGGAACGTCCCGACGCGGAAGTTTTTTGACTTTTGCGACCTAGTGCCAGCAAGTATTTCAACCGCTCTCAGGGGCACTGTCAGTTTGAAAGCCATGTCTATGGCCCTCGCCTCAGCCGCCCTTCTTTTTGCCCCGTCTCTTTCCGCCCAGAGCTCCGTCGCGCTTGCCGACAGGGAAATTGTCCGCCGCCAAGAGGATCTTCTCCTTGCGGATAAGCTGGTTGCCAAAGGTGACCAGGCGGCCAAAGACAAGGACTTTGAAACCGCTTACGTGGATTATCTCGATGCGCTGGACAAGATTCCCGAGGGCCCGGCTGCGGCGGCCCAGCGCAAACCGGCCGTGGCAAAATTCTCCGATGCGGGGATTTCGTATGCGAATTTCCTCGTTCAGAACGGGCGTTACGGCGATGCGGAAAAGGTCGCCAAGACCATTCTCCTTCCCCAGTTCAACCCGGGATACAAGCCGGCTGTCCAGTTTTTGGCGAACCTCGAACAGCCCGACTACGTGAACAAAACCGTCACCCCCCAATTCGCGGCCAGCAGGGATCAGGTTTCGAAGCTTCTGGCGGAGGCCGACGGATTCTATGCCACGGGACGGTTTGATCTTGCCATCAAACGCTACGAGCAAGTGCTGAACATCGACCGCTACAATAACGCGGCCCGCATGGGCATGGAGCGGGTGAACAGCCAGAAAAGCAAATACTACAGCGAAGCCTACAACGAGACCCGCAGCCGGATGCTCTGGCTGGTGGACCGCGCGTGGGAACGCCCGGTGCGGCACTTCCAAAGCCGCGATACCAACAACGGGGCGCAATCGAGGAATATTTCCGGAACCGGCACCGAGGCGATTTCCGCGAAGCTGAACCGGATCGTCATTCCCAAAATTGATCTCCACGAGACCACGATCCGGGAGGCTGTGGACTTGCTCAAACAAAGAAGCAAGGAACTGGACACCACAACGGAAGATCCCAAATTGAAAAAAGGCGTCAATATCGTCCTGAAACTGTCGTCCACCCCCGCGGGAACGGAAGCTCCTGCGACTCCTGCTGCGAGCCCTGCCGCCCCTGCTGCCCCTGCTGCCGATGCCGCTGCGGGCGCTGCCGCCGCAGCCCCCGTAGTGACAGCAGATACCAAGATCACTCTGTCCCTGACCAATGTGCCTCTCATCGAGGCATTGAAATATCTGACAGAGCTCGCCGGCTTGAAATATAAAGTCGAGACCTATGCGGTTTCCATCGTGCCGATCACGGAAAACACGGACGAGCTTCTCACGAAAGAATACCGTGTGCCGCCCGGTTTCATTCCTGCCAACGCGGCCAATGCCGCCGGGAAATCAGCTCCTGTCGCCGGGAAAACTGCCGATGCGATGACCGAAGTGCGGGTCAAGGGCGGGAAAGATGCCCAGGAATTTTTGAAAGGTGAGGGGGTTCCATTCCCGCCCGGAGCCTTCGCCCAGTATGTTCCTGCGGGCAGCAAGTTGTTCGTGCGAAACACCCAAAATGCCCTCGATCTCATCGACACCTTGGTCGATGCGGCGATGGGGGTTCAACCAACTCAAGTTGAAATCGAGTCGAAATTCCTCGAAATTTCACAGGACAACCTGAAGGAGCTCGGCTTCAATTGGTTGCTGGGGCCATTGAACATCGGCGGCGGAATGTATGGGGCGGGTGGAACCGAGGGCGCTGGCAACACGGTGAACGGAGCGACTTACCCGTTTGGGACGTTCGGCAAGAACCCGGTCACCGGAGGCTTGAGGTCAGGTCAGGGAACCGACCCGAATGCTGCCATCACGGCAAACTCCATCGATGCGCTCTTGGCGGGAGTTCAACCTGGTGTCACGTCCGCAGCCCCAGGCATCTTCGGGCTCGCTGGCGTTTTCTCAAATGTTCAATTCCAGATGGTTATGCGTGGCATCAACCAGAAGAAAGGGATCGACCTGATGAGCGCTCCGAAAGTGACGACCAAGAGCGGAAACAAAGCGGTGGTGAAAGTCACCCGCAGCTTCCCCTATCCGACCCAGTTCAATCCCCCGCAACAACCGACTGCGACCACCTCGACAACCACCACGACGACAACGGTAAGGAGCGGCTATTATTCCGATAGCATGGTGACCCCGACCACGCCGACGACCTTTGAAAACCGCGACCTCGGCGTGGTTCTCGAGGTCGAACCGCAGGTCGGTGCCGACAACTACACCATCGAACTGAACCTTTCTCCGCAGGTTGTCGAATTCGAAGGGTTCATCAACTATGGCAGCCCGATCAGAGGTCCTAAATGGAACCCGCTCACGCTGAGTGTTGGCACCTACGACATCACGGAGAACGTCATCAACCAGCCCGTCTTTTCGACGCGCAAGGTGACCACGAGCGTGAGCATCTGGGACGGCCAGACCGTGGCGCTGGGGGGCCTGATCCGCGAAGATGTTCAAAAAACTCAGGACAAGGTGCCGATCCTCGGGGACATCCCGCTTGCCGGACGCCTGTTCCGCTCGGATGCCTCCCAAAAGATTAAACGCAACCTCATCATTTTTGTGACAGCGCGCCTGATGGATGCCGAAGGCAAGCCTGTCCGCCAAGATCAGGAGCAGGAGGAAATCGTGGAACCGTTGGGCTTGCCCGAGACTCTGCCCCCTCCAACTTTCCAAGCGCGCTCAATGGGCAAATAATCCGCCGCCCGGGCGTAATGCCCAATTCTCAGATGGGACGGGATGAAGCTCCGTCTCAGCTCAGGCATTCTGAGGTGCAAGGAAAGCGTGTGAGACGCGAAAGCCAAGGGAGCATGGGCGTCCCGCCCGTGTTGGCGCTGATTTCCGTCTCGAATGAGGTCATCTGTTTTCCACACCCCACCATTTTTTCTGGATGGGGCCAGGATGTCTGAAGCTATCATCCTAAAAAGGAAATCTGGGTATGCACTTCACACCCCTGACCACAATGTCTTGTGGCGGCCGACTCGGCGCTGACCCATCAGGCGGTGTGAAATCCGGCCAAGGGAATAAAGTGCATACCCAGAAAAGGAAAATGGGCGCGGCAGTTTGCCATTGAAGGTTTCCGCAGTGCGACCGGGGTGTTTTTGGTAAGAAAGAACGCGCCAAATTTCCGCGTTTCGTTCTTGTTTTGGGCGGTGGTTCGCGGGAACAATCTGGTGTTTATGATTCCTGTCGCCATCGTTGGAGCCAACGGCTACTCCGGGGAGGAACTCTGCGCGATTCTCGCGCGGCATCCGTCCGTCCGGGTTGTTGCCGTGACCTCGCGCCAGCATGCGGGGAAACGGGTGGGGGAGGTTTTGCCGCGGCTGGCGGGGCTCGGGGAATTTTCCGGATTAGTTTTCAGCGTGCCGGAAGTGCCTGCGCTCCTGGCATCCGGGGCGGAGTTTTTCTTTTTGGCGATGCCGCACGGGCTGGCGGCAGAATTTGCCGCGCCGTTTTTTGAGGCCGGGCGGAGGGTGGTCGATCTGAGCGCGGATTTCCGGTTGCGGGATGCGGCGGCATACCGGGAATTTTACGGCGAGAGCCACGGGGCCGAGCATCTGCTTCCGCAGGCGGTTTACGGGCTTCCGGAACTGCACCGGGACGAGATCCGGCAGGCTGGCCTTGTCGCGTCGGCGGGGTGCTATCCCACGAGCATCCTGCTCCCGCTCGTGCCTCTGTTGAGGGGCGGGCTGATCTGCGCGGATGACATTTCCGTTTCGAGCGCCAGCGGGGTGAGCGGGGCCGGGCGGAAGGCGGAGACGGCGCTCCTCTACGGCGAGTGCAACGAGAGCCTCCGGGCCTACGGGCTTCCGAAGCACCGGCACCTCTCCGAGATCGAGCAGGAGCTTTCGCTGGCCGCGAAACGCCCGGTCGTCGTTTCCTTTGTCCCGCACCTTGCGCCCATGACGCGGGGGATCCACACGACGATTTTTGCGCGGCTCGCCGATGGCGTGGCCGCGGGGGAGATCCTGCCCGCCTTGGAATCGGCCTACGCGCGGGAACCTTTCGTGAGAGTCTCCCGGAACCTGCCCGACACGAAAAATGTCAACGGCACAAATTTCTGCGATATCTCGGCGCGTCACGACGAACGGGCGAAGCGGCTGGTTCTGCTTTCCGCCGAGGACAATTTGGTCAAAGGTGCGGCTGGACAGGCGGTGCAGAATTTTAATTTGATGGCGGGGATCGCGGAAACGGAGGGGCTTTTATGAACAAGATGAGAAAAATCCATGGGGGGGTCTGCGCGGCGGAGGGATTTGTCGCCGGGGCCACGGGCTGCGGAATCAAAACCGGCAAGGCCGCCCGCGATGATCTGGCGGTCGTTTTCTCGGAGGCCGCCGCCACGGCTGCCGCGACGTTCACCACCAACAAGGTGAAGGCAGCGCCGGTGCGGATTTCCGCAGAACACCTGCGCGCGGGAAAAGTCCGCGCGGTGGTTCTCAACAGCGGGAACGCCAATGCCTGCACCGGCCCGATCGGGCTGGCCGATGCCCGCGCGATGGCCGCAGCGACCGCGAAGGCCCTCGCTTTGAAGAGCTCGCAGGTGCTTGTCTGTTCGACCGGACGGATCGGCGTCCCGATGCCGATGCAGGCTGTTTTGAAAGGGATCTCGTCCGTCAAACTGAGCCGGGCGGGATCCGGCAAAACCGCGAAGGCGATCATGACGAGCGATACTTTCTCCAAAGAGGTAGCGCTCGAAGTGACCACCCACGATGGGAACTTCCGCATCGGCGGACTGGCCAAGGGGGCCGGGATGATCGACCCGAACATGGCCACGATGCTTTGCGTGGTGACGACCGACGCGATCGTTCCAGCCGACGCGCTGCGCAGGATGCTCCGGGATTCGGTCGAGGATTCTTTCAACCGGATCACCATCGACGGGGATATGAGCACCAACGACACGGCCATCATTCTGGCCAACGGGGCGAGCGGGATCTCTCCCTCTCCTGCAATCTTTCGCAGCGCTCTCGATTTCATCACCCGCGCGCTGGCCCGGATGATCGTCGAGGATGGCGAGGGGGTTTCGCGTTTTGTCGAGGTGGAGGTCCGCCGCGCCGCGAGCCAGGCCGACGCGCGCAAGGCGGCCGAGGCGATCGCCAACTCCACGCTCGTCAAATGCGCGTGGGCCGGAGGAGACCCGAACTGGGGCCGCATCCTCGACGCCGTCGGATACAGCGGGGCAAAAATCAAGGAGGCCTCGGCCGATATTTTTTACGATGCGCTCCCTGCTGCCGTGAACGGGACCGTTTCTAGGATCCCGGTGAAAAAACTCCGCCAGATCGCGGCGAAGAAAGCCTTCCGCGTCACGGTGGACCTCAAGCTCGGCACGGCCTCCCACGTGGTTTGGACGACGGATTTGACCGAGGAGTATGTCCGCCTTAATCTCGGCGAATAAATGAGCAATCACCTGACTCCAGAAGCGCGATCCGAGAGCCTGATCGAGGCGCTGCCCCATATCCAAGAATTCCGCGGCCATACGTTCGTCATCAAATACGGCGGGGCCGCGATGGAGGACGAGCATATCGTCGATAAGTTCCTGCGGGATGTCGTCTTCCTCGAGGCGGTCGGGATCAACCCGGTCCTCGTGCATGGCGGCGGAAAGGCGATCACTGCGAGGATGCGGGAAGCCGGCCTCAAAGCCCAATTTGTCAACGGCCTGCGTGTTACCGACGGTGCCGCCATCCGGATTGTCGAGGAGACGCTGGACGGCGAGATCAACCCGTCGATTGTCCGTGCGCTGGAGGGATTCGGTGGCCGTGCCAGAGGGTTTTCCGGGAAAACGGTTTTTCGGGCGAAGCGCCTTCCACCGCAGACAAGCGAGTCCGGCGAAGTCGTGAGAATCGGGTTTGTGGGGGAGGCCGCGGGGATGAATACGGAAGAGATCGAGGCCGCGATCTGCAGGGAAATCGTGCCGGTGATCAGCCCCATCGGGGCCGCCGATGACGGGACGGTGCTCAACATCAACGCCGATGTTGCCGCCGCCGCATTGGCCGCCGAACTCCAAGCCACCAAGCTCATCTTCGTGAGCGATGTGCCGGGGATCATGCGCGACCAGAACGACAGCAACTCCCTGATTCCATCGGTCACCGCCGAGCAGGTCGAGTCCCTCATCAAGCAAAAAGTCATCGCGGGCGGGATGATCCCGAAAGTCCAGTCTGCCGCCACCGCGCTGAACAAAGGAGTCAAAAAAACCCATTTGATCGGCGGCCAAGTCCAGCACTGCCTCCTCTTGGAGATTTTCACCAACGCGGGAATCGGCACGGAAATCATCCCCTGAGAGCCGGAGAAATTCTTTTTAGATTTTCGAGGCCCGTCGTGCTAGTGTCGTCTGCCAAACAGATGACCTATTTTCCAAATCGTGCGGCAATTTCACCCGCAATCCGTTGGGCGGGCTGCACGAGCATGCCGGTATGCCTTTGAAGAAGTCCTTTGGATCCAAAACCAAAAGGGACGACAGAATCACCCTTTTTGTGGTGCTCCCGCTTGTCTCGGCCCTGACGCTTGCGTGCATTTGGTTTCTGTTCCACGAAGCAAGCATGCCGGCCCCGAACGAAGCCGTTCCGGCGAGCCCGCTTCCGGTGCCGCAGACAAAGGCCCAGCCGGCGCTCGAACCCGCGGCCCTGCTCAAAAAGCTCGCGGAGGCGGAGGCCTTGGAAAATGGCCGGGCCTTCGGAACGGCGGAGTCGGCTTTTGCCGCGATCACGATCTCGAACCCCGAGAGCGACCGGGGGTGGGGCGGTCTCGGAAGATCGCTCCTTGCAGGCAAGAAGTATCGCGAAGCGGCTGCTGCCCTCGACCAGGCATGCCGCCTGAATTTGCTGGAAGCCAAGCATTTTGCGGCGAGGGGTGCCGCCCGCCGGGCGATGAACGACTTGAAACATGCCATCCGGGATTACCGGGACGCGCTGAGCCTCGATCCGGGAAACATCCTCACTTCGAACGAGCTGCTTTTCGTCGCGATTGAAACGAACGACACGAATTTGTTTGAACGCACCATGGAAAACGTCCGGCGGTCCAACCCGGGAGCCGAGTCCCGGTGGATCATGTCACTGGCGGTTTCCGAAATGCGCTCCGGCAACAGCAAGGAGGCGGTGGAGATCCTCAAAAAGGCCTCGGGACGCCTCCCGCCGGACCAGTATCAGGCGCTTCTCGCAGACCGGATCTTCGCGGATAAACGCAGCCAGGATTTGATCCGGAAAGCCGCCGAACCTGCCCCCACTGTTTCTCCGTGAATTTTCCGGCAGAACAGGTTATCCTTAATTCCGCAGTTGAACCACTAATTTTCACTAAAAGTCACTAATTAACAGGGTGTTATCGATCAATGATTATTCGCCAGAAGGGTAGGCGATGCCGTTTGCACAAGTCATTGCACCGCTTCGTATTTTAGTGATTTTTAGTGGCCATTAGTGGTTTATAGGGTCATTCAATTGCCCGATCCCCGTCATCGTGAAAATCCAAATCCTCTCTATCTTTCCGGGTGTTTGCCGGGCCGTGATGGGCGAAAGCATTCTCAAACGCGCGCAGGAAAAGCGGCTTGTCGAACTCGAGGCCCGCGACCTGCGCGATTGGACGACCGACAGGCACCGGAGCACGGATGACGCGCCATACGGCGGGGGTCCGGGGATGGTGATGAAAATCGAGCCCATCGCCCGCGCGCTCGCCGATCTTCGCACGCCCGGAGCCAAGGTGGTTTTCCTGTCTCCCCAAGGCCGCCGGTTTTCGCACAAAATCGCCGACGAGCTCGCGCGGGAACGTCATCTGATCCTGCTGTGCGGCCATTACGAGGGGGTGGACCAACGGGTGTCCGACCATTTGGTGGACGACGAAATTTCCATCGGGGACTATGTTTTGACGAGCGGTGTCCTTCCGGCGCTGGTCGTCACCGACGCCGTCGTCAGGCTCATTCCCGGCGTGCTCGGCGATCTTCAGTCCGCCGTGGAGGATTCTTTTGTCGCCGGGCACCTCGACCATCCCCACTACACGCGGCCGGAGTATTTCCGGGGCTGGGAGGTTCCCGGGGTTCTGCTCTCCGGGAACCATGCGGCCATCGCGAGATGGCGGGGGGAGCAAGCCGCGAAGGTGACGCTCAAAAAGCGCCCGGACCTTGCGCCGGGTGACGGGGGATCGTGATGCTGCCTCCCCTGCGGGCGGGATCGCACCGGGCGAGGGGGGGAAGGGATTCCGATGAAAATGGCGCCTCTTCTAACTCAGGAAATCAATGCCTGCCCGCACAGTCGGAATTGCGTTTCGCCCGTTTTGCGCAGACACTCGCATTTTCGCAACGCAAAGTGAACGGCCTCGCACCAAAATCCGCCCAGAGGGAACTTCTGCGCTATTTGCGGCTGGGGAAAAGCATCCGCTCCCACAACGGCGCAAATCACGTGCGGAATTTCATTTTGGAAACCCAGGCCGATCCCGTCATCCACAGGCTCTGCCGCGCGCACCAAATCAAGGTTGCGGATCTCTGTCTGGCCTGCACGGAAATCCTCGAGGAAAGGCGGGCCTCCGCACCTTCTGAAGAGAACCCATCTCGCGCTTCCACGCTCCTGTTCAGCGATCCCCTGCGGCTTGAGGGGTTCTTGAAAAATCTTCGCCAGGCGACCCATGGGCAGGCGGCGATCCAACGCCGCCTGGCAATCATCGCGTGCGCGAAGGACCATGCCGCTCGAATGGGCGCGGCACCCCCGGCCCAGCGCCCGGCGGGAACGCGTTCGAATCTCCTCCAAAAATCGATCTTCAACAACCTGATGCTGATGATGCTGGTCGCGGGGCTCGTCCTCATCGGGATGCTGCTCGCGGTCTTCCTGCTGTGAAGTTAACGCGCATATCTCACACTCCAGAGAAAGCGCCGAGCGGAGTGTTCCGGGGAGCGCGCCCGTCTCGGGTGCGGGTTTCGGCGTCCTCGCCGAAACAGGCTTCCCTTCCCAAATGCAGGAAGTTCGCGGCAGCGAGACGCGGCCGCCCGCACCCGAGACGGGTGCGCTCCCCAGACGTTTGCGTCCCCACGCTGCAGTGTGAGATATACGGGCTAGCGCGCGTAGCGCCGGATTGCTTCCCCGTTGAGGATGCCGACGAACGGAAGGTTGCGGTAGCGCTCGTTGTAGTCGAGCCCGTAGCCGACCACGAATTCGTCCGGGATATCGAATCCCACGTAATCGGCATCCACGTGCCGGACGCGTCCGACATTTTTCCTGAGGAGGACGCAGATGCGCAGGCTGGCGGCCCCGGACTCTTTTTCCAGCCGTTCCCTGATCGAATGAATGGTCAGGCCGCTGTCGAGGATGTCGTCCAGCAGCAAGACATGGCGCCCCCGCACATCCGCGAGCTGGGTCTGCCGGAAATTGATCTGGCCGGCGGTCTTGGTCCCATGGTAGCTGGACACGCTCCAGCCATCCACCTGCAGCGGCAGGGGAATCCGGCGCAGGAGGTCGGCCATGAAGATGAAGCTGCCGTTGAGGATGGCGATGGCCGTCAGTTCCTTTCCCCGGTAGTCCTCGGTGATCTGGCCGGCGAGCTCGTCCAGCCGGCTCAGGATCGTGGACTCGTGGTAGAGGACCCTGGCAATGTCGGAAACCATGCTGGGGCGCGGTGGGCGCGCGGAGCCTTCAGGGCCTCCTGAGCGACTTTTGAACGGCGTAGGAATTATCCATGATGTCGTAAATGCGCTGCACGGGCAGAACTTTCACCCCGGAATAATCGAGGTTCCCGTCCTTGCCGATGACGGCGACGGCAAACCCCTTTTCGGCCTGGAGATCGTTGGCCAAACGCGGCCCGTCCGCGGCGGTGACGAACGGGATGTTCGAGCGGACGATGCCGGGGGCCTGCGAGAAGGCCGCGACGCAGACGATCTTCTCCGCGGCCAGGCGCTCGTACATTTTCTGCAACTGCCCGACCTGGGACCGAAACGCCCACTCGCGCGGGGAATTGGCCACAACCACAACCACGGGACGCCCGAGAAATGCCTTCGAGCTCTTGTGCGCCCCGGCCGCATCCACCCAAAAAAATTCCGGGGCCGGGCGGACCACGTCGGCGTTCAGTGTGCCCGCCGCAAGGGCGATAAGGAGGATCAGGGATTTCATATTTTCATCAGTTCCGCTTCTTTGGTCGCGGTGTGCTTGTCGAGTTCGGCGACGAACCGGTCCGTGAGTTTCTGGATTTCGGCTTCCGTGTCGCGGAGACCATCTTCCGTCAGGTCGCCCTCTTTTTCCAACTTCTTGGCGGCCTCCATGGCGCTGCGCCGGCAGGAGCGGACCCGGACGCGGCTTTCTTCGGCGAGCTGTTTGACCGTCTTGGCGAGGTCGCGCCGCCGTTCCTCCGAAAGCTCGGGGATCGGGATGCGGATGATCTTGCCATCCACCGCCGGGTTGATCCCGAGCCGGGACTCGTTGATCGCGCGCTCGATGTCCCGGACCGTCGATGCGTCGAACGGCTGGATGACCAGGAGCCGTGGTTCTGGAGCGGAGATGAGGGCGAGCTGCTTGAGCTTCATCGTCGAGTCGTACGCCTGCACGTCGAGATTTTCCACGAGGGCTGGAGAGGCTTTGCCGGTGCGGATGGCATTGAACTCGTGCATCATGAATTCGACCGCTTTCTCCATGCCTTCTTCCGCCTCGAATGTGATTTCGTCCACGCTCATATCGCGCCCTCCGGTTTTTCTGAGACCAGCGTGCCCACTTCCTCCCCGAGGATCGCCCGTCGGATGTTGTCAGGATTGTTCATATCAAAAATGATGATCGGCACACGGTTGTCCATGCAAAGGCTGAATGCGGTCGAGTCCATGACCTGGAGCCGGCGCGACAATGCCTCGCTGTAGGTGATGTGGGTGAAGCGCTTCGCGCCCGGGTTTTTCTTTGGATCACAATCGTAAACCCCGTCCACCTTGGTCGCTTTCAGGATCACCCCGGCGCCGATTTCGTTTGCCCGGAGCGCGGCCGTGGTGTCCGTGGAGAAAAACGGGTTGCCCGTTCCGGCGACAAAAATCACGACGCGCCCCAGCCCGAGGTGGCGGGTCGCCCTGCGGAGGATGAACGGTTCCGCGACGTTGTGCATTTCGATGGCGGTCTGCACGCGGACATCGACCCCGAGGCCTTCCAGCGCGCTCATCAGGGCGAGGCCGTTGATCACGGTGGCCAGCATCCCCATGTAATCCGCGGTCGTCCGGTCCATGCCGCGGTGGCTCGCCGCGAGCCCGCGCCAGATGTTTCCGCCGCCGACGACCACCGCGAGCTCCACGCCCATTTTTTGGACTTCCGCAATTTGCCCGGCGATTTTCGAGGCGATCTGCGGCGAGATGCTGTCGCGGGTGCCCGCCTCGCGGAGCGCCTCGCCGCTGAGTTTCAAAACAACACGCTTGTAGCGCGGGGTGGAAGTGGTGGACATGAGGATCCCCGGTATCCAACCGCATCAGGGCGGAACTGAAAAGGACAAATCGAACGTTGTTCCCGCAGGCAGCGGAAATCCCCGCAGAAAATCGCCGGCGGACAGGCGCTTTTTTCCCTCGATCTGGATTTCGCGGAGCACGAGGCTCCCTTCTCCCGCCGCCACGACAATCCCGCCTGGACTGGCGGAAAGCACCGTGCCGGGGATCCCGCTTTCCAAAGATTCCTCCGCCGAATGGATTTTCAGGACGCCGCCTGCAAGCCGGGCGGACGCCCCGGGCCAGGGCGTCATGGCCCGCACTTTTCGTGCGAGAAATCCTGCCGGCTCCCTCCAGTCGAGCCTCCCGTCCTGTCTTCCCAGCTTCGGCGCGTAGGTCGCGAGCGCGGGATCCTGGGGGACCCGGGCGGCGGTTCCTTTCTCCAGAAGCTCCAGCGATTCCATGAGCACTGCGGGAGCCAGGTCGGCCAGGCGGTCATGCAGTTGCCCGGCTGTTTCGCCAGGAAGAATCGGGATCGTGCGGGCGAGCAGGATGTCGCCGGTATCGAGGCCCTCGTCCACAGACATCGCCGTCACCCCGGTTTCGGAATCGCCCGCAAGAATCGAGGCTTGAACCGGCGAGGCCCCCCGGTGGCGCGGCAGAAGCGAGGCATGGAGATTCAGGCAGCCAAGGCGGGGAAGCTCCAAGACCGCCCGCGGCAAAATCTGCCCGTATGCCGCGACCACCATCAGGTCCGGGCCCCACCCCGCAAGCGCCGAAAAATCTGTCCGGATCCGCTCGGGCTGCGCGACCGGTATCCCTCTCGCGAGCGCCTCGGTCTTCACCTCCGGCGGCCGTGGCCGCAGATCCCTGCCCGCCGGGCGGTCCGGCTGCGTGATCACCCCCACGAGCTCGTGCCTCGCGGAGCCCGCCAGCGCCTTCAAGGAAGGCAAACCAATGTCACCGGTGCCGCAAAAAACGATTCGCATGAATCCCCACGCCGGTATCTCATTCTACCCCGCGCGTCAAGAAGGCCCCTAACCCGCATGTCTCACACTTTCCAGCGTGGGGACGCAAACCTCTGGGGAGCGCACCCGTCTCGGGTGCGGGCGGCAGCGGCTCGCTGCCGCGAACTTCCTGCGTTTGGGAAGGGAAGCCTGTTTCGGCGAGGACGCCGAAACCCGCACCCGAGACGGGCGCGCTCCCCGGAACACTCCTCAGTATCTTTTACGGACGGTAGAGGCGGAGGCCTCCGGTCACGGGCTCGATTTGCACCGTGGCAAAATTGGCGGGGGGATTGCCGGGGCGGTTCCCGTCCTGCACCGTCAAAAAGTTTGAATTCGTCGTGAGCGTCGTCGAGCCGTCGGGGCGGAACTGGAATGCGTAGTAGTTCGTATAGAGAGTATTTCCGTTGGTCATGACCGAGTTGGTGGTGGGGAGGCTGGTCACCGTCCCGTCGGTGCTGATGATGATCGGCGAGGGAAACTTCTGCGGGCGGGCGACCGGGGTCCAGGTCGAGTCGGGCTTCTGGACCCACAACTGCATCGCCCGGATCGCGTTCGTGGAGCCGGGGATCGAGGGGTCCTGATACTTGTAGAAGCTCACTTGGACCGGGCGGTTCTGGCTCAGCGCGACCTGGCTGGCGAATTTGAGCTGGCCGACCACCATGTCCGTCGCCTGTGAGAGCTTCGAGCCGCCCACGATGCCGGAGACGGATGGGATCGCAAGCGAGGCGACGATGCCGATGATCGCGATGACCACCAGCAGCTCGAGCAGCGAGAACCCAAGCGCGCACATCCGAAAAGTGCCAAGACGATTCTTGAAGAGAGCGTGGGCGTCCCGCCCGCATCCCCCACCAAGCGGGCAGGATGCCCGCGCTCCTTTAGGTTGCACTTTTCGAAGATCCGCCCTGAAGCCAGCCGTTCTCGCGGCGTGAAGAAAAGCGGGTGAGATTCTGCGATGGGAGCGAGGTGCACATCCGAAAAGTGCCAAGACGCTTCTTGAAGGGAGCGTGGGCGTCCCGCCCGCATCCCCCACCAAGCGGGCAAGATGCCCGCGCTCCTGTCTTTTGATCGCGTCAGCCGTCCTCTTCATGGCGTGAAGGCCTTCGTGCTGACCACCCGGAACCGGTAGTATTTGTCGATCACGGCGGCGGGATCGCCCGGACTGTTCGCGATCAGCTTGGCAAAGTCCGGCAAACGCGGGTCGTTCGGGTCGATATAGCGCTCCAGAATCGTGGAACCGCGGTATTCGCTCACCACCTGGTCTTTGCCCTCCACCCAGAGCGTCTGGTCGGAGTTCGTCAGCTTTTGCAGCAACTGCACCCGGTAATGTACCTGGAACGAATTGGATTTGGTGGTGACCAGCGGGTAGATGTGGTTGTAGGGCGCTTCCCGCGTGTTGTCGCCAGTGGCAAGGAAACCGTTATTGAGCGTCCCGCTCCAGTCTGGCTTCATCCCGGTTCCCGTCGTCCCTGCCCACCAACGTTGCAACTGGCCGACATCGTAGGTCGTTGGCGGGACAGGCACGGCGGTGTCATAAGTCGATCCCGGTTTCTGTTGCGGGACCAGGAAAATATTACAAACTTCCGAGGCGGAATGGAAAGCATCCGTGCCATTCCCATACCGTGCCTTAAACCCATCGATCGTGGCGCCCAAGTTGACGAGATAGCGGAAATCCCAAGGGGTAGTATTCGCATTCCATGGTCCGATGCCGTATTGGTTGTTTTGCTGATTCCATGAGTACTTGAAAAGTTTCACCGAATTGCCCCCGGAAAGAGGCCTCACCATTGTTCCCGCTGTGGGAATGGCGGCGAGTTGAATCGGTTTCAGAACGGCGCGCAGCGCGGTCGTCCGCTCGATATACCCGCCGAACGGCATTAGCTGCTGGTTCAGGTTGACCTTGCCGGCCGTTGAGAATGGTTCGCTGATGGCATACGGCTCCACAACGGGCATCCAGAAGAGATCGAGCCAGACGTGATCGGGCGCGGTCGAGTAGGGCGGGACGGCCGATGGCCCCGGGTTACCTGATCCTGAGCCGAATCCCTTATGAGCCGAGCCCGCGGCGGGGTTCGGGCAGAAGAGCAACGTCTGCCAGGGAGTGCTGCTGGTCGGGCTCGACGGGTCGAGCCTCGAAGGGAGCGATCCGAATTGAACGGCAGAAGCGATCTGCCGACTCGGCGTGAAAGAGGCCCCGGTTTCCGCGAATGTCGCATTGTCGTCCGGATAATAGCAGCGGTCGGGCGCGTTCCAGTAATAGGAATTATTGTTGAATCCCGCGACTTCGTCGGTCTTGTTGACATAAGGGCCGTCGGGGAGGTTGCCGAAACCGTTGTCGAAGTCTCCAAAAGTGCTCGTGCCGTTCATATAGGCCCCGCTCAAACCGTAGGGGACAAGGGAAGTGGGACCTGCGGGAGCCGTCCAGTTGGTAGCGGTCAGGGCAACCCCGGGATAAACGCTGCCCGTGATGAGTGATTGTTCATAAACTTCAGTGTAAGAGTGACCGCTTTTGTTGACATCTGGAGGATACTGGTCTGGCATAAATGTCCCTCTGGTGACCGTGTTGACCCCGTTAATTTGAGTCGTCTGGCCCACAGTGCTATAGCCAGCAGTCGGATAAGCTTGGCATTGCAGAAGCATGCTGTGTGCCTGGGGGACTGTCGGTTGGCTTATGTCTGTGTAGTTATACTGGTTGACAGCGTTTGATGCGAGCTGGTCCGGCCGCCCGCCAAAAAATGATCCAAGAACCGTTTTCAATCCTGCCACCAAACGCATATCGCCAAAAGGAAATGTGGTCGTATTGACCTGCACGCTGCGCACGGTGTCCCCCCGCTTCACAAACCCGCTGACCGGGTAGGAGCCATATCCCTTTCCTGCCGGCAATGGCGTCGCCGTCGGCGCCGGCGATGGAGAAGAAACAGGAGAAGCTAGAAACCCCTTGGACCGGTCGGAAAAAACCATCGGATTATAACCACAGTCCATGCCTGTGTAGAAAACCTGCGTTGTTCGATCCGTGCCGGGATCCGCGCACATCGCGTCTGCGACAACAGTTTGATTTGGTCCAGGATTGTAATTGTAACTGAGCGCCCTTCTCAAAGTTGGGACCGGAAAATCCCCGGGGGGAACCGTGACATAGATCGTTTGGATCGTAGTCTTGCCGGTGAGGCCGTCCATGACATCAACCTTAAGGCTTCCGCCATCGAAATGAAAGGTGTCAGGGCAGCCTTTTGCGGTATTATATTGAGATGGTGTAATCGGAACGGTCGTTCCGCTAAGAAAACTTCCATCTGATTTATAAACTGGCCCTCCGATCATCCCGTTGAAGCCGGTCCAGGCATCCGTGCTCGTTGGGTCGCGCGGGGGGCCACCGCAACTCTGAGCCAACATAAGCGTCAAGAAATAATTTAACGGGGTGCGGCTGGCATTATTCTTCATGCCGATAATCGCCGAATCTGCGGCGAAGAATTGTACCGGGTCCTGACCCGATACCGACTCCCCTTTCAGGGTCGTGAGCCCGGAAATCTGAAACTGCACGCTCACGTCCGCCGCCGGGGCGCCGGGGGAAATCATAAAAGGCGACGGGACCAGTGCCAAGCCGATCTTTTTGGTGTAGGGGATGCGTTTGGGCTTTTGTCCATTTGGGTCACTGGGATCGGACGGGGGGGTTGACCACCCTTTTGAGTGATTGCTGGGATCGACCCAAACTGCAGGCGTGTTCATGGGGTCGGTTGGAAACTTGCTAAATGCCGGGATGTCCGGATTGCTGGATACTATCACTGGATTCTTATTGACATCGAGCACGGGTTTGCCATTGGAATCAAGCATTTGATAGGGATTGCCATCGGCATCACGCAATGGAGCGAGAGGGGTTGGCGGCTTGCCATTGACAAGGCTATCAGAATAATCGGAATCAATATCCGCCGCGTAGAAGACCATCGTGATGTCCTTGAGCGTGGCCGTTCGTCCGAAGCCATGGGTTTTGTTGGGCCCGTCCATCGGCACAACGGAACCGACCCCTTGCCCCGAACTTGGCGTATAACTGTAATTTACAGCACCAGTCGCCGTAAAGGCCGTCTTAAAGGCGTTCACGTAAGACCGGATGTAGTCGAAAACCTCTGTCAAGGTTTGGCCGACTTGGCTGGAAGTGCCACCGACCTTACCGCCGATGCCGGGCACATTGCTGGACAAAAGACCGGAAAGGTAATTGTAGAGCAGGGTGTTGCGCGGGAGGTTGATATCGGTAGTTGGGCTCTGCGAGGAACCGGGGCTGGCGGCACTCGTAAAGGCCGAATCGCGGGTGAAATAATACGGCAATGCGCTGCCGGTGGTCCCAGGGGTCCCGGTGGTGGAACAGAATGCCAGGAGTGTGTCCTTGGGGGTGCGGGTTGTGTTCGGGCTTGTGCTCGGAAAAAGCGGCCAGACGCTCATGCGCGGTGTGTTCCAGAGCGTCACCTCGGGGGCGCGGCTATTGGCCGTGAGAAAAAAATGGTCCGCGCGAACGTTGGCGGCCGAAATCGTCCCGGACCCAACGGTTCGGGCCGGGTCGAACATAAACTCGTCCACCGACGAATACAGCCGGGCGTTGCCAAGGTTCATCGCCGGCGAGCCGCCGCTGATTTGGGCACCATTGGTATTTATGCCCTGAAGTTGTGTGCCCCCCTTGCTTCCGCCGTCCACTGTTCTCGGCGCAGGCCAAGCTAAATTGTTGTTCGGTTTGCCGGATGAATCGACCGGGGTATAGTACTTTTCGATCTGGAGATAATTGCTGCCGCTGATCACGGGAGGCCTGGGCAATTGCGCGCCAAACACGGTGCTCAGGCAAACCATGGCCGGATGGCCGGGGGTCCGCTGGAATTCGTTGGTGAAGGGGAGCGCCCAGCCAAAACCGAAGGCCCCGTTCGTCTGGTTACCTAATTCGGGGCCGGCCGCGGTTGGGCTACCGTCCCCATCGGTCCCGTTTGCGCCGGTATTGATACCCCGCTCATAGATCGTGGACCCGCGGGGTTGGTCCCAGTAGATGCCCTCGCTGGCGGTGTTGATGTTGACCTTGCAGGTCTCGTCGTCGGCCCAGAAGGCGATGCGGCCGACGATGGGGTTGGATGCGGTTGCTGTGGCGACATTTGCCGTGGTCCCGCTCCCGGTCGCGGGAGCCAGGGTGCCATCCCTCAGCACGTAGATCCACTTCACCGGCATCGGGGCCGGGTTGTTGGTCGGGCTCGGATTTCCGCCGCTGAACCCGGGCGGGCTGGTGATGTTGAACCCTTGGACGCCGTTATTGACGCCGGTGGTGCTGTAGGTCGTGTCGATTCTGACCCCGTTGGTGGGGTCGAGCGTGTCGGGCGGGGCCAGGATGGGATACGACAGATACGACAAACCGCCCGAAACCGTGGCCACCGGGCTGTTGAGATCGGTGTAAAATGCCGGCTGATCTTTCCAACTGCTTCCCGAAATGTCCGTCAATTCGGTGTCTGAAGTGGGGTCGTAAGCGCCGGCGACCACCATGTTGCCGGAAGAGTAAAGCTTGAATTCCTTGTTGGGATTGCCGCTGTCGTCCCACGTGCGGATCATGCCCGGCTGGGACGCCCAGGCCAGGCGGCGGGAAGTGTCGGGCGTGCCGCTGGCATCGGTGACAAACCCGGCCGTGGCGTCCTTGATCTGGGACATGACGACGTTGACGGCGGAATCGGCGAGCTGCTTGGCGCTCTCGCCGTTGGCATAGGTCTTGGAGGAGGAGAAATCGGTGGTGACGCTGGAAAAGAACGCCATGACCAGCGCGGTGATCAGCACGAGCATCGCCAGCACGATGACCAGGGCCACGCCGCGGACAGAGGAGAATGGCACAAACCTGGTTGGGGATGCAGGGTGCATCTCCGAAAGTTGCAAGGTTGCTTCTGGAAGGGAGCGTGGGCGTCCCGCCCGCCTGACCCACCAAGCGGGCAAGATGCCCGCGCTCCTTTGGGTTGCAGCTTTCGGGCATGCGCCCGGGGATGGAGAAGCGGCATGCCGCTTGCTTTCCTCAGAGAAAAGCGGCGAGACGCCGCTTCTACGGGTGCCAGTGCCATTCCGGACAGTGGATGGTGTTTTCATAGTCGCTTTACTTGCTGCTCCATTTGGCTCCGCGGATGCTGACTTCGGAGGAGAATACCCGGTAGTTCAGGTGGAGGGAAATGAGGGCTTTGGTGAGTTTGTCAAGATCCTGCGCAAAACCAGTCGCCGTCTTGTCATTGAGGTTGCCAGGCATTGCGAAGGTTGAACGGCTTCCGAGCGATGCGAGCGTGGTGAGGTAGGTCCATTGGTCTTGTCCTGCAGCACCCGCCAGCTTCTCGAGGCGGGCGGCCGATCCCTCATCCAAGGCGACCATGGTCACTTGCACCAGAGGGGGGAGCTGGTTTGCCATCATCATGACCGCTATCGGGCAGGAACCCGTAGGGACCGTGGGCATCGGCCATTGGTTGGGAGCAGAGTTATACATGAAATAGTAATTGGTGCCGTGGCCGCCGGTATAACCATACAACAGATACTCCCCGAAGGATGCCGAACTAGGATCCCCTCCGTTCGCAATTTCATCGGCCGAGGAAAGTTTTGGCAGGAAAAACAGGGCGATGACATTTTCCGCGACCAGATGCGACTGCTTTGGATACCAGTTATCCTTGTCAGTGCCGTCGCCCAAAAACCATTGATAATCGGCCGAGGTTGCACCGCTATACTTGTTTCCATAGGTGGCGTTGACACTCGAGGTCTTTGTAGGGTCGCACGTAAGGTTATAGACGTTCAGGAGCTCCGTAGGCTGCAGGAGCTCCATCAGCCGAAACCGGGTTCTGGGCGAGATGGAGGAGGGAAGAAAATCGGGGCGCTTGATATTGGGGAGCGTCGCGTCGGTATCACTGGCGAGTTCAATATAATAACCGAAGGTGTTCAGCAGGTTGCCCAGTCCCTGGTAAGTGGTGCTGTTGGTTGGGTCGGAGTAGCCGAGCGGAGCTTGGAAAAAAATGGCGTGTGTGGGGTGTTGGATGGTTCCCGTATCAGCAAGCAGCAGGGGAACCCCGGAAGTCTGCCTTCCGCAGAGGAACCGCAGCTCCGACTTGCGGACGTAGCGGGTGGGGTTGGTGACATCGTCGTAATCCCAGTAGGTGTTGAGCGTGGCCTGGCTGATGCGGCGGGTCATCGATTCGAACCCGGTGCGTGCGGCCCGGAAGGAGTCGATCCGCTGGGCGGTCTGCTTCCAGATCCGCTGGGTCGTCCCGGTGATCGAAAGCAGGACCAGCATGATCAAAGTCAAAACCGCCATCGACACCAGCAGCTCCACCAGTGAAAAACCCGCTCTCGGGTGCTTCGATTCCAAGAAATTTGTTCGGTCGCATTTCCGAAAAGCGCAAAGACGGTTCTTAAAGGGAGCGCGGGCGTCCCGCCCGCATTCCCCAGCAAGCGGGCAGGATGCCCGCGCTCCTTTGGGTTGCAACTTTCGGAGATGCGCTTGTTCCAAATTCCTCGACACCGGTTTCCGTGATCGCCGTTCCGGGCAGAATATTGATCCTCGTTTTCACGGTTCTCTAGTCGTTTTTGGCCACAAAGGCGAAGAAGGTCGAGGCGTTTATGTTCGTGCATTTCCCGTCGGTGTTGGTCCCGAAAATGGTGCTGGCGGCGAGTTTCCCGGGATTGGCCGCAATATCGATCCGCACCCTCGCCAGGCTCGGGGTGGTGCTGCCTCCCGGAAGGGGCGGCTGCGTGTTGATCGTTGCCTGCGCGTCGTAGAGCCTGAGGGAGTTGGTGGCGACCGCTGCGGCGTTCGTCCCGATCAGGTTCCCCTGGTCGTCAAAATAGTAGTTCAGCGGCACCGACAACGATGCCAGGTTGGTAAAATCCGTCTGCTGGACCTCGTGCGTGACCCGCGAGACAATCTGCGTGGTCAGCGTCGAATCGATCGCCAGCCGGTGCAGCTTCAACCCGATCGGCAGCATCGCCAAGAGCGGAAGGATCGCAAACGCCATGATCCCGATCGCCAGCATCACCTCCACAAGACTGAACCCCCCGGATTTCCTCATCCGCCGGGAACAACGAAGCAATGCGACTCGGCAATCTTGATTCATTTTGAATATACAATGTATATTTTTTGAGAGATGTCAACCAGAAAGATAGAATTTTTTTTGGCGGGATTCCCAGTTCTCACGAGGATTTCAAGGCGGGCTTGAGGGAGACGGAAGCAGCGGGCGGGAACCCTCGCAGCAAAGCCAGTGAACCTAGTTGGAACCACGAAAAGACCGGCGAATCTGTTGTCGCGGCGCGAATCTGTTTGCCTTGGATTCTCAGAAGTGCGTAGTATGTCGCCCCATTGTACCAGCAAAGACATGGCCCGACTTTTTCCAGCTCGACTCGTTCCCGGATGTTTTCCGCAGCTTTTCCATGCCTACAGTCTATCGGGTTACAAGACCAAAAACCCGGCGGACAGAGTTTTTTATCTATTTAATATAAACAGTTTAGCGCGATTAGCTCAGTGGTAGAGCGCCTGCTTCACACGCAGGAAGTCGCAGGTTCGAACCCTGCATCGCGCACCATCTCCGGTTTTGGACATGGCGGGACAACTTGGGACAAAACGACCCCAGAACCTTTGTTCATCAGGGTTTGCGGGGAATTGCCGCTGTCATGACTTTGGACATCTTTGGACAGTTCGGGATCGCTTTGGGCTAATTCTTGTCGCAGTATTTGTCAACGTCCGCGGTCACCTGCCACCACTTGCTTCTGGCACCAAAGGCTGCTCCGCAGCCGACGTGCCAGAAGTGCCGAAGGCATGGTGGTTAGGTGGACAGCCCCGTTCGCATTTTATTCCTCCGTCACAAGGAGACTGCGCACGGAAATGTCTTCGTCGATCTCCTCCCAATGAATTCCGATCCCCGGTCCGATAAAGCGCCAATTGAGTCGCTGCTTCGGCGATGCGTTGCGCAATCGCGGGAACCACTCCAAAGGCGCACTGACGCGCCGACCATCAACGAGGGTCACATCAATGGAGTCGTCCGTGATGTCAACGTCGATGGCCTTGGCTTCAGCCTTGGTTCTGCCTGTGGCGAGTAATGTGGTCATTCCATATCCTCCGTATGAGTGGTTCGTTGTGCTCAATCAGCTCTCTGATCTCTTTAAGTTGTTTGCTGCGAAACCCATATGATTCCGCCAGCATGATCGGGTCCATCCAGAACTTGGCATAATTCTCGGCGTTTTCAACGTGAATGTGGACCGGTTCCTGCGCTTCACGACTGAAAAAGAAGAATCTGTATCCCTGATATCGAAAAACTTCTGGCACATGACGATGGTATCAAGATGCGGCTACGAGGGAAGCGCATATTTTTGCCGAACGTCCGCCGTCGCCGGCACCGGACTGCTGGCGCGACGAATGCCAGGGAGCAAAGTGACCAGCACTCGGCGTGACGGCGGGGAGGTGTTCGGCAGACGGCATGTTTGAGCGAGATTCATTCGTCCCATGAAGCATAAAGCTCAGCGGCTGAATGAAACCGCTCGATTGGGTCAATATTGAAATAGGCTGAATTGAACCTATTCCAATATTGGCAGAAAACGGAGGGGGAGCGTGTCGGCTCCGAAATCTCAGGATGAGCGAGTGCGGGAATGTCTCCCGATACAGGGCCGCGACGGTCTGCCTTCGCTCTTTGAACTGGAGGGTGCCTGCGCGACAAGCATAAGGGAGTTCTGACCACGCTGCCATGACTTCACAGATTTCGAAACCCTCGCGGAAAATTTTCGCACCGGCTTGAGACTTGTCGCAGTCCTTGGCGAAGCGCTTTTGTAACTCACTGATAGTCAGCGATTGGCCGACAGGTTCGAACCCTGCATCGCGCACCATTTCCGGTTACAATTCGCGCTTGTGAGGAGTCGGGAAGTTGATCGAACAGAGTTGTCCGGGCACAAAAAAAGTCCCGCGCGAAGCGGGACTTTTGATGCGATGTCGAGTTTGCTCCGGTGCTAGAGCGGGGCGGGCTGATTGGTCGTCGTGTTACCGTTGGTTGCGAAACGCGCCTGCAATATCTGGCCATCTCCACCCTTGTGAAAAATGACAAAACCTTTGTTACCGTAAGGTGTTGCAGTGGAAAGGGGGATTGTTGCGTTGGTCTGGCCGGAAGAGAATGCCACATTTTTAGTGCTCAAGAAAACGACACCGCCGTCGTCGACATTACCCACACCATAAACGATGGCGGCCCAACTGTTCGTCGAGGTTAAGGCCGGGTCTGCCTGCACGCTCTGGGCAGAAAGCATCTTGGCGATCTCTGACGGTTTGAGATAATTTCCGTTGGTCAAAGCAGCTGCCCAAGCAATGGCGGTGCTCGGTGCTCCAGTGTTGGTGCCGGGCCACCCGCTGCCCGAACCGGCCTGCTGGTTGTCCAGATCCATGTTGAAAGTGGCGAGGTGCAACTGTTTGAAGTTGCTGAGGGTTTGAGCCATCTGGCCGCGGGCTAGCGCGCCAGTCACTGCGGGGATGGCGAGCGACGCCAGGATCGCAATGATGGAGATGACTACGAGGAGCTCAATGAGGGTGAAGGCAGAGGAACGTTTCATAAACATGATGCGGCTGAAACCTGCCTTATCCGGTTGCGGGTGTCAAACGCATTTCTGAAAAATCATGGAAAATTTCGGGCCGCCGTCCACGAGTCCTCGATCGTGCGGAGGCGGGCCTGTTTGACCCCGAGGCGCGGGATGCAGGAGATGAGGGCTTTTGTGTAGGGATGCTGGGGGTTTTTGAGGAGGCTTTCGGTGTCGCCGTATTCGACGACCTCGCCGCGGAACATGACGGCGACGCGCTCGCAGAGGCCCCGGATGATGGCGAAGTTGTGGGTGATGAGGATGAGCGACATCCCGAACTCGCCGCGGAGCCGCCGGAGTTCCGCGAGGATCTGGGCCTGGATGGTGACGTCGAGCGCGGTGGTGGGCTCGTCGGCGACGAGGAGTTTTGGCCGGCAACTGAGCGCCATCGCGATCATCGCGCGCTGCTGCATCCCGCCGCTGAGCTGGTGCGGGTAATCGTGCATGCGCTTCTCCGGGCCGGCGATGCCGACGGCACCGAGCCATTTGACGATTTCGGCATCTGCGTCGGCCACATCCGGGCGGTGGAGGCGGATCCCTTCGGCGATCTGGCTGCGGATGGAATACACCGGGTTGAGAGAAGTGGCGGGTTCCTGAAAAACATAGGCGATCCCGCCGCCGCGGATCAGGCGGATCTTCCCGGGCGGCATCTTCAGGATGTCCCGGCCGAGGAAAAGGATTTTGCCGCTCGTGTATTCGGCGGGCGGGCTCGGGATCAGGCGGGTGAGCGAGAGGGCGGTGACGCTTTTCCCGCTGCCGCTCTCGCCGACGATCGCCAGCGAGTCGCCTTCCTTCATCGAAAACGAAACATTTTTGACGGCCTCGACGGTGCCGTTTTCGGTGCGGAACCGGACGGAGAGGTTGTGGATTTCGAGAAGGTTCATGGGAATCAAAAAAGGCTCACGCAGAGGCGCAGAGGCGCAGAGATGGCAACAAAAGAGGGAAGAATATTTGAATGAAATCCTCTGCGTTCCCCGCGTCTCCGCGTGAGAATTTCTGTTCTGTCAAACCCTCCGTGTTCTCTCCGGGTCATCTCGTTGCGGCCGCGCGGCGGAGGGCGTCGCCGGCGAGGTAGAACGCGAGCGAGGCGGTGAAGATGGCGAGGCCGGGGAAAAAGACCAGCCACCAGGCGTCAAGGAAATACGTTTTCCCGTCGGCGATGATGTTCCCCCATGTCGCCTGGGGGGGCGGCACGCCGAAACTCAGGAAGCTGAGCCCGGATTCCACGAGGATGGCGTCGGGGATGCTGATGACGGCGGTGACAAAGATCGGGGCGAACGCGTTCGGGAGGATGTGGCGGAAGATGATGTTCGCCCGGCTCTGGCCGAGCGCCCGGGCTGCGCGGACGTATTCGCTTTCGCGGAGGGTGAGGAACTCGGCGCGCACGAGCCGGGCGGTGCCCGTCCAGCCGACGAGCCCGATGACCGCGATGATGATCCAGATGTTCGGGCCGATGATGGCGATGGCGGTCAGGATCAGGAAAAACGAGGGGAAGCAGAGCAGGGCATCGACAACGCGCATGGCGACGTTGTCCACCCAGCCGCCGATGTAGCCGGAGACCGCGCCGACAAAAATCCCGATGCCGAGCGAAACCGCCATCGCCACGAACCCGACGGTCAGGGAAACCGTCGAGCCGGCCACCATGCGGGAAAGCACGTCCCGGCCGAGGTTGTCGGTCCCGAGCCAGTTCGCGGGATTCGGGGCGAGAAGCTTCCGCTCGAGGTGCGTGGCGTTGGGCGGCATCGGCATCGGGAGGTCAAGGGCCGCGCAGATCCCGGCCACGGTGGCCACGGCGAAAAACAGGACGATGGCTATCGTGGCGGCGAGGGCGAGCCGGTCGCGGAAAAACTTTCTGGCCACCCGGCGGAACGGGCTGTCCGGGGTGACCGGTTGCGGGATGTCGGCGACGGTTGCTGTCACGGTGGGCTGTTTGCTCGGCTGGGGAGGATGGCGCAGGGCGGCGTTCTTGTCACGCCTGAGCTTTTTTCCAAGCAGGGCAAACGCATGAAATATTCATTGCCCTCGAGAACACGTAACGCCCATTGCGCGAGGCTCTTTTTCTGGGGAGCACACGCGTCCCGCGTGTCCGGGTTGGCGTCCCGCCGACACGATTTTCCGGCGAGGACGCCGGAAACCACACCCGGGACGGGTATGCTCCCCGGAAGGATGCGATTCGCACGCGCATTTTTTTGCATTTGCTTGGTTCTCCAATCCTCTTGCGGATCGGCTCGCGCTGGAATAAGCACGGACAGGTGAATATCTACGCGCGGGCTCTCCGGTATTTCCGGCCATTCTTCTGGCCGACGCTGGGTGGCATACTGCTCACGTTTGTTTCGATTGCCGCCAACCTGCTGAAGCCCTGGCCGTTCAAGTATATCGTGGACGGGGTGCTCGACACCGCGAAGGGGGCAACGGCCGCGCGGGAATTTGTGCGGCATTGGTTCGGGGAGGGCAACCCCACGGGCGCCGTGCTCGGGCTTTCGCTGGTGATGGTCGCGATCAGCCTCCTGGCGGGGCTCGTGAACATGGCCTCCAATTACCTCTTCATCCGGGTCGGCCTTCGCTCGCTGCTGCAACTGCGCACCGACCTCTACGCGATGCTGCAATCCCTGCCGCTCAAATTCCACGACTCGAGGCGCAGCGCGGACTCGAGCTTCCGGGTCGCCTACGATTCCCAGAGCATCCAGACGATCTACAACAAAGGCTTCGCGACGATCTTGTCGTCGGTGGTCATGCTCGTGTCCGCGCTGGTCGTGATGTTCCGGATGAACTGGCCGCTGACCCTGGCCTCGCTGGTGATCCTGCCGTTCATCGTCCTCGCGATCCGGCATTACGCGGAGCGGGTGCGGAAACAATCGACGACGATCCAGGAGCGCGAGAGCGACCTGCTCACGCTGGCGCAGGAAGGCCTGAGCCAGATCCGGATGGTCCACGCGTTCGGGCGCGAGGCGTTTGAAGTCGGGCAGTTCAGCCGCCGGGCGGCGCAAAGCCTTGAGGCCAACATGCGGCTCAACATGACGTCGGTCGCGAGCGCGCTGGTCGTGGGAACGCTCATGGCTTTGGGGACGGCGCTCATGTATTACGTGGGCTCGGTCCAGGTGCTGCAGAGCCAGCGGGGGTTCACGCTCGGAGACCTATTGGTTTTTGCCTCCTATTTGGTGATGCTCTACCAGCCCCTCGAGCAGTTGACCTACACGGCGTGGGCGCTCGAGGGGGCCACCGCCGGGGCCGCGCGGTGCTTCGAGGTGCTGGACCGCGACAACGACGTGCCCGAGGCCCCGGATGCAAGAGTCCTCGATTCGGCCAAGGGGCGGATTGAGTTCAGCGGGGTTTCGTTCGGATACACGGATGAGCGGGTGATTTTGAAAGACATCGCATTCACGGTCGAGCCCGGGCAGACGGTCGCGTTTGTCGGCGGCACCGGAACCGGCAAGAGCACGCTTCTGAGCCTGGTGCCCCGGTTTTATGATCCGGAGGCCGGCGCGGTTTCGATCGATGGGCACGACCTCCGCCACCTCACGAAAAAGAGCCTGCGTTCGCACATCGGAATGGTCCTGCAGGACACCCTGCTCTTTTCGACGACGATCAAGGAGAACATCGCCTACGGAAAACCCGGGGCGACGGATGCGGAGATCATCGAGGCCGCACAGCGGGCGCAGGCGTATGATTTCATCATGCAGATGCCGGACGGGTTCGACAGCCCGGTCGGCGAGCGCGGCGGACACCTGAGCGTCGGCCAGCGCCAGAGGATCGGGATCGCCCGGGCGTTTTTGAAAGATGCCCCAATCCTCCTCCTCGACGAGCCGACCAGCGCGCTCGACCCCACGACCGAGCACGCGATCATGGAAACGATCTCCGAGCTCATGCGCGGGCGCACGACCCTGATCGTCACCCACCGCCTCGCGACCGTGCACGGGATCGGGCGCATCATCGTCCTCAAGAAAGGCCGGATCGTCGAGGACGGGACCGGCGACGAGCTCGTCGCCAAAAACGGCATCTACGCCGCGCTCTACCGCGACGCGCAGGCGGGGTAGGGAGAATATGAAAAACGCACACGAAGACACGAAGGCACGAAACGATAAGGAAGAAATCGCTTCAATTCTTGTGGATTGCGCGTTTCGTCTCCATCGGGATTTGGGGCCGGGGTTGCTGGAAACGGTTTATGAGGTCGTGCTGGAAAAGATGTTGCGGGATCAATGCTTGGAGGTTGAGCGCCAGAAACCCATTCTGATCCGGTATGCCGGGTTCATTTTTGAAGAGGGATTCAGAGCGGACTTGATCATCGAAGGTATCGTCTTGGTGGAATTGAAGTCGGTAGAAAACCTGGCCCCCGTTCATTCCAAACAAGTCCTGACATACTTGCGTTTACTGGGCCTCCCGCTGGGTCTGCTCATCAATTTCGGAGCCGCCACATTCAAGGAAGGCTGCAAACGCATCGTCAACGGCCCGCAGTCCTTCGCGTCTTCGTGCCTTCGTGTGAACCAAAATCCATGTTCTAACTGAGGCGGCGTTCCTTCGCGCCTAGTTTTCTCGGGCGTTGGCATTCTGGCCCTCGCGGCCGCGGAGGCGGAGGAGGATCGGGAGGCCGGGGTATTCCCATTTGTCGCGGATCCGCTTGCAGAGGTAGTTGACGTAGCTGTCCATGAGGAGGCGGGGGTCGTTGACGAAGAGGACGAACTGGGGCGGCTTGATCGCGGAGGGCCCGGCCTCGTTGACCTGGGTGATGTAGAGGACCTTGAACCGCTTGTTGCCTTTTGTTGCCGGGGCTTGCCGCTCGATCGCGGCGCGGACGACCCGGTTCAGTTCCCCGGTGCCAGCCCGCCGCGTCGAATGCTCGCGCACTTTTTCCACCATGGTGAAAAGCCGCCGCACGTTTTCGCCGGTCTTCGCCGAGAGGACGACCACCGGCGCGTAATCGAGGAAAAACAGTTCCCTCCTCACGCGCTCGACGTGCTCGCGCAGCAGCTCGGGATCGGGCCTGCCGCCCCCGGGCTCGACCAGGTCCCATTTGTTCAGTGCGATCACGGCCGGCTTCTTCGCCTCCTGGATCAGGCCGGCGATTTTTTTGTCCTGGGTCGTCACCCCGCTGGTGGCGTCGATGACGAGCACGTTCAGGTCCGCGCGGAGGATGGTTTTTTCCGAGCGCATCACGCTGAAGACCTCGACCGACGTGTTGTGTTTCGAGCGGTGGCGGATCCCGGCCGTGTCGCAGAGAACATAAGGCCGCCCCTCGCGGACTGTCGCGATGTCGATGGCGTCGCGCGTGGTGCCTGGGATCTCGCTGACGGTCGTCCGCTTGTCCTCGAGGATCGCGTTCACGAGAGAGGATTTTCCGACGTTCGGGCGGCCGACGATGGCGAGTTTCGGTGCGGCGACCGGCGCTTCGGGATCCTTTTCCGGAGCGGGAGGCAGAAGGGATTCGATGGTTTGGACGAGGTCGGCGATCCCGCGTCCGTGCGCCGCGCTCACGGTCAGGGTGTTGGCGAACCCGAGGCGGGCGAATTCATCCGCCTGTTCCTCGTGCGCCTCGATGTCCACTTTGTTCACCACCAGGATGACCGGTGTCGCGGCGGCCCGGATCATCGAGGCCAGCTCGGCGTCGAGCGGGGCGACGCCGTCGTTGGCGTCGGTGACGAAGAGGATCAGGTCGGCGGATTCGATCGCGATCATCGCGCCCTCGCGGGTGGACTCCGCGAAATCCGGGTCCGGCTCCTCGCCGATGCCGCCGGTATCGACGATTTCAAACGGGGCCGAGCCGAGTTTGCAGACCGAGGCGATGCGGTCGCGGGTGACGCCCGGCTGGTCGTGGACGATCGAGATCATCCGTCCGGCGAGCCGGTTGAAAAGGGCCGACTTGCCCACGTTGGGGCGGCCGACGATGGCGATGTTGCGCATGGAAACTCAGTGTGGTTGTTCGTGGCTGCGGAGCTGGCGGATCCCCCTCGAGACGTAGATCGCACCGCTGGCCAAGGTGAAGAATCCGGCGACGTAAACAGAAACCAGGTGATGCGGCAACTGCAGCATGATCCACGCGATGGCCACCATCTGTGCGGCCGTCGCTATTTTTCCCGTGAAGGCGACGCGCACCTCCAGCTTTTGATCGAGGTGAAAGAGCACGGCGTATCCGATCAGAATGATGGCGTCGCGCGCGATCACCAGGACGGCAAACCAGATCGGGAACGCATACGTCCACTTGCTGAGGCTCAGGGTGATGATCGCCGTGAGGAGGAGGCCCTTGTCGGCGATCGGGTCGAGGATCGCCCCGAGTTTGCTGCGCTGCCTCCAGTGCCGCGCGACCCACCCGTCGATCCCGTCGCTCGCCGCAGCCACGAGGAACGTGAGGACCGCGGCCCACCTCTGCCATTCCTGCGGCTCGGCGGTTTCGATTCCCCGGCCGTAGTAAATGCAGAAGAGCACGAAGACCGGAATCATCAGGATCCTTGCGATGGTGATCTGGTTGGCGATTGTCATGGCCGTCCCGCGAGGCTGCCACAGATTTTTTCCGCCGTCGATCCTTCGCGCGGCCCGAAACATTCCTTGCGCGCGGGCTTGAAGGCGGCGGCGAGGTGGGGTTGCATGGCGCAGGTGAGTGCGATCACATGCGATGGGCTGACGTGTTTGAAACCCGACTGGAACAATGCCGGCCCCGGGCGCGTGGTCGATTTCTCGGCCGGCTTCGAATGCGGCGAGTTCGTCGGGTTCTGCGGCCGGGACGGCTGCGGGAAGGGTCTTCTCCTGAACGTGATCGGGCTGCTCGAAAAGGCGGATGCCGGGCGCCTCGTCCTCATGGGCCATGACGTCTCGGAATTTTCCGAGGACGACACCGCGACTTTCCGGAACGAGGCGTGCGGGTTCCTTTTCGGCCACCCGTACCTGCTGCCCTCGTTCACCGTGGCGGAAAATGTGGCCATGCCGCTCTTCAGGATCTGCGGGGGCGGGGCGGTCGAGGCCAGGAAGCGGACCCGAGAGGTGCTGGAGTTTGCGGGCATCGGGGATTTTGAAACCGCGAGGACCGGGAAGCTGGATCCCGTGCTGCGGTGGCGCGCGGCCTTCGCGCGGGCGCTGGTGCACGACCCGCGGGTGCTCGTCGCGATTTCTCCGCCCGACCCCGATCTCCTCCCGCTCGCAAAGCTCGCCGCGGCGAAATATCATCTCACGGTCCTCTGGGCCGGGGAGCGCGAAGCCGTCGCGCCCTACGCCGACCGGATCATTGAAATGCAAGACGGCCGCGCCATCGAACAATGACCGTGCTTGCTCCAGCCGAGACCGCCCGGAAATCCCACCTGGCATTCGCGCTCCTCTGGCTGCCGCGCGAACGCCGCCGCGACGCGATGGTCTTTTTCCGGTTTTGCCGGGCCGTGGACGACATCGCCGACGAGCCCGGCCGGAGCGAGGACGAGAAACGGCTGCTGCTCCAAGAATGGCTGGACGCCATCGGACGCCATTCCCTGCCCGCCGAACTCGAGGCTGTCGTGGCACGGCGTGGCATCGAGAGAAACCTCCTCGCGGAAATTGTCCGCGGCTGCGCAACCGATATTCGGCCCGCGAGATTTGAAACCTTTGCGGACCTCGAGCAATACTGCTGGCGCGTCGCCTGCGCGGTCGGGCTCGCCTCGATCGGGATTTTCGGATGCAAGGACCCGGCCAGCAGCACCTACGCGGAAAATCTCGGCCACGCGCTCCAGCTCACCAATATCCTCCGCGATGCGGGCGAGGATGCCGCCGCCGGGCGCCTCTACCTCCCGCTCGAGGACCTGCGGCGTTTCGGCGTGACCGAAGAGGATTTGCTCCGGGGAAATCCAGCGCCCGGTTTCAGGAAGCTGATGGTTTTTGAAGCCGGCCGCGCCCGGGCAAGGTTCCACGCCGCCATCCCGCCGTCCGGCGACCGGCGGGCGCTCCTTGCCCCGCAGATCATGAAAGCGATCTACCTCCGCATTCTTTCCCGGTTGGAAAAGCAGGGGTTCCCGGTCTTCGAGCGCCGGATCCGGCTCGGCCGCCTCGAGAAAATCGCCACGGCGCTCGGCGTGTGGCTGGGAGGGAGAGCCTCCGTGTGAGCCGAAATCTATCGGTTCGGACGGAACCTCCCCATAGAGATCGCACCCCGAGAATCTATCGCGCGAGATTTGCCCTGTGCAGGATTTTCCCTTGACGAAAATCAATTCCCGGCGATCATGCCCGCAAATCTTATCGAGAGTGGCAGAGGGACTGGCCCTGTGAAGCCACGGCAACCGCTGGGAATGGCCGCCTGTTTGATGCAGGCGAAAACTTCCGGGCCCAGGTGCCAAATCCAGCTCCGGGTTTCCGCGCAAGCGAAAGTCCGGGGAAAAGATGAGGTGAGTCAGTTCTCTGGCAGGAACTGGCCCGTTTCTTCGTCCGCTCTCGATTTGACAACAACCAGCCATGAGCGACCAACAAAGCTATTTTTCCAACCTGAAGTGCCGGGAATGCGGGCGCCTCTACCCGAAGGAAGCGATCCACATTTGCGAGTTCGATTTCGGCCCCCTCGAGGCGGCGTACGATTACGACCTGATCGCGGAGAACATCAGCCGCGACATCATTTCCTCGCGCCCGCAAACGATGTGGCGCTACCGCGAGCTGCTCCCGATCGACGGCCCCCCCACCGTGGGCGGGCAGGTCGGGTTCACGCCGCTGGTCCGGGCCGACCGCCTGGCGGCGAAACTCGGCGTCGCGGAACTCTACATAAAAAACGACACGGTCAACTACCCGACGCTGTCGTTCAAAGACCGCGTGGTTTCGGTGGCGCTGAGCCGCGCCCGCGAGCTCGGCTTCAAGATCGTGGCCTGCGCCTCGACCGGCAACCTCGCGAACTCCGTCGCCGCGAACGCCGCCGCGGCCGGCCTGGCCAGCTACGTCCTCATCCCCGCCGACCTCGAGCGGAGCAAAGTCGTGGGATCGCTCGTCTATGGCACCCAGGTCATCGGCATCCACGGCGCCTACGACCAGGTGAACCGTCTGTGTTCCGAAATCGCCGGAAAATACGGCTGGGGGTTCGTCAACGTGAACCTCCGCCCCTACTACGCCGAGGGATCGAAGAGCATGGGCTTCGAGATCGCCGAGCAGCTCGGATGGAAACTCCCCCGCCACACGGTCGTCCCCATGGCCAGCGGATCCCTGCTGACGAAAATCCACAAGGCCTACAAAGAATTCGTCCGGGTGGGCATTCTGGACGAAACGCCCGCCACGGTCCACGGGGCCCAGGCCACCGGCTGCTCGCCGATTGCCGCCGCGCAAAAAAAAGCGACCGACATCGTGAAGCCGGTCCCGAACCCGCAGACGATCGTCAAATCGCTCGCGATCGGAACTCCCGCCGACGGCTACTACGCGCTCCGCACCATGCAGGAGACCGGCGGCAGCGCCGAGGATTGCACCGATGACGAGGTCGTCGAGGGCATCCGCCTCTTGGCCGAATATGCGGGTATTTTCGCGGAGACCGCCGGCGGCGTCACCGTTTCGTGCGCGAGGAAACTCGTCGAGTCCGGAAAAATCCCGCGCGACGAGAGCATCGTGCTCTGCATCACCGGCCACGGGCTCAAAACCCAAGAGGCGATCCACGGCCGCTGCGGCGAACCCCGCCTCATCAACCCCAGCCTCCGCGAGTTCGAAGCCCTCATCGCCAAAGACCCCGCTGTCGCGGGGAGTTTTAAGTCTTAAGAATTAAGTTTTAAGAGCCACCGAAATCACCGCCAACATCAATCTCGCCAACTTAATACTTAATACTTCTCATGAACATCCAAGTCCGCATCCCCGCACCGCTCCGCAAACTCACCGGCGACCAAGAGGTCGTCCCCGCCGAGGGAACAAACATCGGCGAGATCCTGGCCAACCTCGACAAAGCCTTTCCCGGCCTCGTCGAGCGGATCTGCGACGAGCGCGGCAACGTCCGCCGCTTCGTCAACATCTTTGTCAACGACGAGGATATCCGCTTCCTCGAAGAGAAGGCCACGGCCGTCAAAGACGGCGACGAAATCAGCATCGTTCCCGCCATCGCCGGCGGCTAGCAGGCTGCATTTACGAGCTTTTCCTGGTCGAACCGGCACCGCGGCGAGCGGACTTACACGTTGGCTTCGAGCCACTCCAGCACATCCTTGTTGTGATGGGCCATATAGAAACGCGACAGCGCGATGACCACCAGGCAGTCATCCTCGTCGATGAAGGGTTCGAGCTTCGCGTAGATGTCCTTGGGATACTCGTCCGTGGCCACGGCATAGACAGTTTCGGAGAGCTGGATGTAGTCGTATTCTTGAAGGACGCGGGCGAAACCCTCGTAGTCGGTCGTGAGCGGGTCGCTTTTCAGGTGATAGGTGATGAGTCTGGCAGCCATTGCTTTTTGGGGTAGTCTAAAAGACTGGCACCGGAACCGGCGACAATCAAGAATTTCTGTCCGCGACAGAATTTCTGTCCGCAAGATGATTTGGCCGCGCCCCATTGCTGGCACGAAAAGTTCGCGCATTGGGGGCAGGCGCTTGCGCTACGTCGCCGAGACCGACGGGAAATCGGGTGCCCCGTCTCGCGTTTTCCCGAAAAGCCATGAAATCCAGGTGCTGCCGCAATCCGGGAAATGATCGCGAAACTTTGGCTCTGGTGCCATTCTGCCTTCGGCGAGAAGAACGGGGCAATGCGACTGGACTCACGCCGCCTTTTTCTCCGAAGCGAGGGCCGCCAGAGCGAGGGCATGGCCCGCGTGGATACCCGGCCAACCATGCGGTTTCCCCCGTGTTTGAGGGGGAGCGGGTGACGAGACTCGAACTCGCGATTCTAACCATCCCCCTCTGAGTTTTGTAAATCGTTCATAATGAACAGTAGAATTTTCAGTGATCAATAAAAATGTTGTAACTTTGTTGTAACTCTGCTACGGATGAAATTGCAATGCCCTCACTCCGCAAAGTCTCCCGCTCGCCATTCTGGATCGCCTGCTTTCGCGATGCGAAGGGCCGCCAATACAACCGGAGCACGAAAAAGAAAGACAAGGGCAGCGCGTCGGCTGTTGCTTTGGAGTTCGAGCGGATGGCCGGGGGCTGGATGGCTGACAATCCAACCGTGAGCGCGGTTTTTGATTTGGCTTCCAACCTTTCTGAGCGGATCGGGCAACCCTTGCAGGTTGTGACCATTGCCCAAGAGTTCAACGGCTACCTGCTCAACCTGGAATCAAAAAGCGAATCGACGCGCGTTCGTTACCGCCAGATTGTTGAGGAGTTCCTTTCGTTTCTCGGGAAGGATGCCGGGAAAAAACTCGTCTCTCTTGATTCATCCGTGATCGCTGCTTTTCAGGATTCCCGGCTGAGGGCGGGGCTTTCGCCCGCGAGCTGTGATCTTGGAATGAAGCTGGTCCGGCAAATCTTGAAGCGGGCGTTTCTGGCGGGGCGTATCACGACAAACCCGGCGGTGAATATCTCCCTGCTAAACCGCAAGGGGGCACAGCGGGGAGTTTTCGAGCCTGAGCAAGTGCGGGCCTTGCTCATGGCCTGCGAGGGCTTCAAGCGCGGCCCTCTGGATATTGGGCAGGATTGGCGCGGGGCAACTCTGGTCGCGTTCTACACGGGGGCAAGAATATCGGACGTTGCAAACCTCCGTTGGCACAATCTGGATTTCGAGATGCGTTTTATCCGCTACTCCGAAAAGAAGAAACGCTTTGCCACTGAAATCACGGTGCCTCTGCATGATGAGCTTGAAGCGCACTTGCTGGGCCTGAGTGCCCCGGATGACCCGCAAGCATTCCTGTTTCCCCGACTGGCAGGCCGGACAACCAGCGGCGTGCGCGGGCTCTCTGGCGAATTTGTGATGCTGATGGAATTGGCGGGGATCGAGCGGCGGGTTGTCCGTGAGGGCGCGGGGGACACGGCTGGCCGGGGGCGAGCCGTTTTTGATTTGGGGGTCCATGCCATGCGCCATTCCTTCAACTCTCACCTGTCGCGGGCCGGGGTGCCCGAGGATGTCCGGCAACGGCTTTGCGGGCATGATTCCAAGGAGGTCAACCGCCGATATACTCACCATGAGATTGAAACCCTGCGGGCGTCGGTCGCAAAGTTGCCGGGCGTTTCCGCCTTCCCGGCCAAGGAGTCGGGCAAGGGTGCCGCAAAGAATCGGAAAGGAGCAAAGCGGGCATGATGCGCGATACAGGAAAAATATTTCGAGGTGCGCGGGGCTTTTCCTCTCCGTTCCCTGTTCAGCAATTCAGCAAAACCCGTTTTTCTGTCGCAACCCGCTTGCCCCCATGCGGTTATTTTGCTGAAAATGCTGTCAGCAAAACCTCAGCAAAAGGGGTTTTGCTGAAAACTGGCCTTGTTGAGACGATAACCGTCCGGTTATATACTACTGATCTTATATGATGTTATCAATCTCATCAATCCGCAACATACACAAAACAAGCAATTTATGAAAACCGAAATAAAACCCGAAAACCCGCCCGTTTCCGCCAGTCAGGATGATGGGCAAAAAACGCCAATTCTGACAACTCTCTTGGATGACGTTCAAGAGTTCTGCCGAGCCCGCCGGGGGCGGGTTGCCGAGCTGGCCGCCGCCTTGGGGGTGGTTCAACCGCAACTCTCCGCTTGGCTAACCCGCCGGAAAGAGCCCGCCGGGGAAGTGACCTTGCGAATGCAGGCTTGGCTATCGCGCGAGCGGGAAGCCGAGAAAGCCGGGCTGGCCGAGCGGATCGAGGCCGCCCCGCCCCGCCTCGCTGCCGCTTTGAAATTTCAACCGCGTTCAATTGAAACCTACCTTGCAGCCGGGCAACGGGAGTTTTCCCGACAAGCCCGCCGGATTGCAGAACTTGAACAGGCTGCCGACTTGGAACCGGGAAGCCTTGCCCGGTCAATGCTTGGGGGGCTGTTTGACCAGTGCAACAACGATGCTGGCGAATGGGCTTCATTTCTTGCTAGCGGTTGGGATGGGCTGAATGAGCCTGAGCTTGAATCCATGATCGGACCGCTTTGTGAGAAGTGGCGGAAAGAGGAGCTGGTTGCCCGATGAAAATCACGGTTACAATTCCGGATCTGCCGCCTGTTCCCGAAAACCACCCGCAGAGTTACCACCGCAAGGACACTTCCGCCCGCTTGGCGGCTCTGGCTGAAATGACCGATACCAAGACGATTGAAGGCTTTATTGTTATGGGTGTTTTGGCACAGGTGGAAATGTATGAGAAAGACATGATCTTTTCCGCTGATGGGCGCGTGATCGGGGATCTGATGGATATTTGCAGCCTGCAAAGGGACGTTGCAAAACTCGCAAGGGAAATGCCGGAATGAAAAACGCTTCCCGCTCCCGGACGGCCCCTGCGGGAAGTCGTATTGCGGCTTGCGGGTGCCACAAGCGCAAGCAACACACAGCGTGCTTTCGTTCACTCCAAAATCATCCCGTTTCCGGGATGTGATTGGAAAGAGCCCGCATGAAACCCGCCCGCACAAAACGCCCCGCCAAGGGCTCCCCGCCCTCGCCCGCTGTCGCCACCCTCCCGCACAAGAAAAAGCCCGCCGCCGGGCGCGTGGAAGCGGGAGCCCCGGATTCCGTCTCACAATCCCGCGAGGCATTCGCGGATTTTTCGCGGATCGTGGCTGCATACATCGCAAGCCTTGATCCTTCCTCGCCTGCTGAGGCGGAAAGGTTGCGGCGCGAAATGCAAAACCATCACTGGCCGGATAATCCCGCAACGCTGGCAAAACTTATCCAGTTTGCGGATGGGTTTCTTCGCGCATACATGGAAAAGGCGGGGGAACATGAAGGGGTTGCCTTTCAATATGTGAGCCTGCTTTCGGACGCTTGCCAATATTTACACGCCCGTAGTTCCCGCGTGCATCTTTCAGCCATTGCCCCTCGCCTGTATCGCTGGCCTGTGGCAATAAATGCCCGCCCCGAGTATGCGAGCGAAAGAAAAGAAAAACTCGCGATGATCCGGCGGCTTAATGTGGCGGGGGCAGTCCCTGAACGTGTCTTTCGTCCACTGCGGGGCGGGCTTGGCCCAAAGGTTGACTTCTATCTTTCTTTGCTGGTGCAGGAGTCTCTTTTTCCGGGTGGATTGACTGTGCGAAGCCTTCCGCCTTTGTCTGCTGAAACGCTGAATGAATACGAGTCAGAGGCTTGGAAACTGTTCCTTCGCGAGTATGGGGAGAAGTATGAAGCCGATTCGTTTTTTGATGGGGTTGCCCCTCGCAAGATTCAAGGGGCTTCAGTGTCAGAAGGAAAGCGGCGGGATATTATCCGCGATGCTTGGGAGGGTGCTTTCAAAACCCGAGCCAAGCAACTTTCCCGCCTGAGCCCGCCTGCCCGATAATCGAGCGTGTGCGCGATGCCGTAATTTTTCGGGAGATTCCGTTTCAATAACTCCCGATGCGGGCAATGCCCGCATTTGGCAACTTGCCGCTTGTGATTATTAAACCCGCAAGCACAAGCAACAAACAGGAAGCCCGCCGCGATGTCTCGCCCGCCGGGAATGAATCCGTCTGGATTCGACTTCCGAAACCCGGCGAACATGAACCAACTTCCGGCCTTACGCGGTCGGTTCTGACCCGGCTTTGCATCGAGGGGAAAGTAAAAAGCATTTCCCTCAAAGAGCCCGGCAAGGCGCGTGGCTGTCGCCTGGTGAATCGGCCTTCGCTGTTCTCCTACCTTTCCGGCCTTGAAGCGCAACAAAACCCTGAGCCCGGCATTTGACCGTGCCGAAAACTCCCTTGCTGCCCGGTATGGCGGGGGCTGGTGCCGAGCCTTGGCGCGGCCCGGCTCCTGCCGCTGGCGGGGCTCCCCCGCCGCCGCCTGCATCCGTGCCCGGCTTCCTGCCGGGGTTTGAAGATCCCGAGCTGATCGCCGGTGAGCGGCGGCTTTCGGAGTGGTATTTCACGCGGATAAAACGTGCCGACTGGCGCGAGGAATACTGCCCCCGGATCATCGCAAGGGCTGGCAGATATTGCGAGCGGTGCAAACGCCGGACGGATATTTTCGAGGTGCATCATTTGAATTATGACCGTCTTGGGCATGAGCTTGATTCCGACTTGCAAGCCGTCTGCCCGCCGTGCCACCCGGAAGCCGATGCCGAGCGGCGGGCCGCGTTCCGTCGCAAGGCTGAGCTGGCCCTTGAAGAAGCCCTCGAGGAAGCGAGGTTTCTGGGGTTTTGCCGGATGAAGTATGGCGACGGAGAGCCCCCCGAGGATGCCCGCGAGGAATATCAGGAAGCCCTCGAAAACGACTGGGGGAATCCTTATGAAAAGTGACTCGTCTGTGCCAAGGCTCCCGGATGCTGGCGCAATCTGTGCGTTGCTTCAACAAGCGCAATCGCTTTTCGATAGTTTGGGGCCTGCTGATCCGGCATGGAAGGATGTCGCGAAAATTGAGGCGGCTTGTATGGCTTTCACGGCAAAGGCTCTTTCCAAACAGATTGACCATGCTTTCCCCTTGCCTTTGCTCCCGGATGAAATTGGGGGGGATTTATGAGCGATCGCGGGCCGAGTCTTGTTGCAGAGGCGAAAGAGCGGCTTTCGATTCCTGCCCTCTGGGAATTGCGCGGCTGGCCGGGGAAGCCGGGCAAGTCCTGCAAGTTTCCCGATGGATCGGACAAGCGGGCGAGCGCGAGCGTTTATGCCGATGGAATGCTTTTGAAGTGCTTCCGCTCTGGCCGGGTTTTTGATGCTCCCGCTTTGCTGGCAGAGGTCGAGGGGATGCCGATTGAAAACGCCTGCCGCGAGTTCATCCGCCTTGCGGGGCTCGCCGGGGTGAAGCCTGCCAGCCTGCCCCCGCCGCCCCGCCTCGAGGCTCGCCACGAGCCCGAGCGGGTGAAGCCGGCATTCCCGCCGCTTTCTCCTTGCACGCCTGCGGATCTTGCCGCCCTCTCGCGCCTGCGGGGTGTTTCTCCCGATGCCGTGCGGATGGCAGAGGATCGGGGCTTGCTGCTTTTCGCGGAATCCCGCGAGGGCCGCTCTTGGATTGTGGCGGATTCCTCGCGATGGATCGGCATTGCCCGGCGGATGGATGGCCGGGGCTGGGAATGCCTGGGGGGCGCAAAGGCGCGGATGTTGCGGGGCACTTGGGCGAGCTGGCCGATTGGAATTCGCGAGGCGGAATCTTTCCCGGCCATTGCGCTTGTCGAGGGCGGGCCGGATTTGCTCGCCGCTTTTCACTTCGCGATTGAGCAAGACGTTGCCGGGCTGGTTGCCCCGGTGTGCATGGCTTCATCTGGCATTTCCTTTCCCGCCGATGTCCTGCCGCGATTCGAGGGGAAGCGGGCGCGGGTGTTTCTTGATAATGACCCGGCGGGGGCTGCCGCCTTTGTCCGCTGGTCGGATCAAATGCGCGAGGCGGGCGCGGCGGTGGATGGGTTTTCTTTCGACGGGTTGACCCGTGCGGATGACGGGCGGGTGAAGGATCTGAATGACGTTTGCTTTCTCTCTGCCGATTCCTGGGAGCGGTGGGGCGATGTCCTTGCCGCTTGCATGAAGTTTGCCCCGGCGCGGTCCTCTCCTGCCCCGGCCGAGCCGTTGCCGCCGCCTGTTCCTGCCGCCTCTGCGGATTCTGGATTTCTCAAAAATATGACGCACACTGACCGCGCAATCCTTACTGCATCCGGCTTTGCGGGTGATCCGGTGATTTTGAAAGCCGTTGAACTTTTCAAAGGCCGCAACCTTTTCTTTTCGTGCGGGCAACCGGAGGGCGAGCAATGCCCGGCGTGATCGCCGCCCCCGGCGATGATGCCCCGCAAAGCGGGCCGGGCGAGTTCCCGCTTGCTTGCCTGCCGCCCGTGCTTCGCGACATGGCCGCCGCCATTGCCGACGTTTCCCGCGTGCCGCTGGATATGGTCGGGCCTTGCATTCTGGCAACCGCTTCCGCCTGTCTGGGGCAGGGAATCGAGGTAAGGAGTGCCCCCGGCATGGTGACGGCTGGCAATCTCTTTGTGCTTGTTGTGAAGCCTTCCGGCGCGGGCGGATCGGTCGCGTTTAAACATGCAACCGCCCCTCTTTATGGTTATCAAGCAACGGCATTGCGGGAGTTTGCCGAGGTCACAAAGCCGGGGCTTGAAGTCGAGAGGGCAACCCTGCGGGCCGATTACGACAAGGCACTGGCGGACCGCAAGGCCGCACGGAAAGAGGGTGATCAAGACGCGGTGAATCGAGCCGAGAAAGAGCTGAAGGAACTGCAAACCAATCTTGACGCAAATGAGGCACTCAATCATCCGCCATATATTTTTCTTTCAGATGTCCCGCCTGAACGGATGGCGGGTTTGCTGGAAGCGCGGGGCGGAACGCTCGCCCATTTTGATTCCGATGGATCGGATTCCGTCGCGATGATTCTCGGGATTCGATATGGCAACGGTGAACATGCGGCGGACTCTCTTCATTTGAAAGCGTTCTCCCGCGAGGCCGTGGCAATCTCCCGGCAGGGATCGGGGAAAGGCGGGGCAACAAATACCTTTATCGCCTCGCCATGCCTGACAACGCTTTTCGTTCTGACCCCTGATATTGCAAAAAAACTTCTCGCGAGTGAACGCATGATGCGCGGCGGGCTGCTCGCCCGCTTCCTGCCGGTCAACTCAACCGCGAGGCCGCAACCGTGGGCAACCCATGCCCGCGAGGTGCCCGGCGATGTGGCGGGGAAATATGAGCGGGCCGCGTTTTCCCTGCTCAATAATTATCGCAACCGGGGCGCGGGAGAATGCGAGCCCATAGAAATGACGGGGGAAGCATGGGATTTGTTCGCGTCTGATTATGCCGGATATTGCGAGCGTTTCGAGCCGGAGTTTTCCGCATTCGAGGCGAGGCACACTGAGCAAGCAATCCGGCTCGCCCTGGTGTTTCACGCTTGGGAGCATATCGCGTTCCCGAGCGGAGAGCCTGCCATTCCTTCCGCGCACAAGATCCCCATGAATGGCGCAACCGCGCGGGACGGTCTGAAAATGTTCGCATGGTTCGCCGCGCATCAAGCCGAAATGCTCGCCCCGCAACGCGAGGCCGCCAAGGCCGGGAAGTTTGAACGGGTGGTTGCCTACTGCGAGCGGCGCAACGTCTGGGTGATCGCCTCGCGTGATCTTCTTTCCGCCAAGATCGCCGCCAGTGCCGAGGATGCCGAGCGGATGCTTGCCGACTGGGAAACGGAATCGCGGATCGTGCGGGAGCATTCCGAAACATCCGCCGGGAGCGGCGGGCGGCCCAAGGGTGCCCGCTATCGCGTGAGGAAGCCAACGCCCGGCCTGTGACCATTGCCGCGCGGCTGCGAGGGCATGGCGGGCAACGTGGCGCAAAGTGTCCGCCGATTGGTCTTTCGCTTCCCGGCCTATTGATAGCAAGCAAGGCAAGCCTCTCATGCCCGGCAACGCTGACAGGATCAAGCATGGCGGGGTTTTGCTGACTTCTGCTGACTTTTGCTGAATAGGCGAGCCAGCAAAATAAACGGCACGGCATAAGCGAGTTACAACGCAAGAAGGGGTTTTGCTGAATTGCTGAAAGGGAAACCAAGAAAGAAGAAAGTCGCGCCGCTTCGAAAAATAATTATCAGGAGGATGATGAAGCCGGGAAAGAGTTTGAAGCACGGGGCGAGCCGTGATCTTTCTCCCTGCCGCCCGCCCCGGCTGTGGGTGGGGGGGTAAGGAATCTTTTTGAAACGGTGCCCCGGTCGAAGGTGTCGCGTCTCAACACAAGGATTTCTGGCAACCCGCCGGAATTTTTCTGACAGATATTTCTGACAATCTGGCAAGGAAAGAGAGGCATTCAGTCAGCAAATCAAGAACGGGTTTTTATACCTTTTCCTTTTCCTTTCAAATTTCCCCTTTTGGAAAAATGTTGTAACTTTGTTGTAACTCCTGACACTCCGAAAGACATAACCCATTGAAAACCAATGGGAGAGCGGGTGACGAGACTCGAACTCGCGACATCAACCTTGGCAAGGTTGCACTCTACCAACTGAGTTACACCCGCGCGATAGGAGAGACAAATGATCCAACGGCACGGTTTCGTCAATGATCTTTTTTCCAGGTGCCGGAGGATTTTGATTCCCCGAATCCCGCCGGGAGCGCATAGTGTGCGGCTCCAACAAAAACGACACGAACCATGGCAAAACCCGAAGATTCCTCCGCAGCAGACAAAACCGCAGCAGCTCGCGCCAAAAGCCTCGAGCTGGCGCTCCAGCAGATCGAAAAAGACTATGGCAGCGAAGCCATCCGCCGGCTCGGCGACAACAGCGTCTCGCCTGTCGATGTGATCCCGACCGGCAACATCCTCATCGACCGCGCGCTCGGGGTCGGCGGGTTTCCGCGCGGGAGGATCGTCGAGGTTTTTGGGCCGGAATCCTCGGGGAAAACCACGCTGACGCTGACGGCGATCGCGCAGGCGCAGAAGCGGGGCGGCCTGGCGGGCTTCATCGACGTCGAGCATGCGCTCGACCCCCAGTATGCGCAGAAGCTCGGCGTCAACCTCGACGAGCTTCTCGTCTCTCAGCCGAGCTCCGGCGAGGAAGCGCTGCGGATTCTCGAGACCCTCGTCCGCTCGAACGCGCTCGACATCATCGTGCTCGACTCGGTGGCGGCGCTCGTCACGAAATCCGAGCTCGAAGGCGAGATCGGGGACGCGGTCGTGGGCGCCCAGGCCCGGCTCATGAGCAACGCGCTGCGCAAGCTCACGGCGTTCATCTCGAAGTCGCGGACCGTCTGCATTTTCACCAACCAGATCCGAGAAAAGATCGGCGTGATGTTCGGGAACCCGGAGACGACGCCCGGGGGCAAGGCGCTGAAATTCTATTCGAGCGTCCGCGTGGACATCCGGCGGATCGGGGCGATCAAGAGCAGCGACGGCGCGATGACCGGGAATCGGACGAAGGTCAAGATGGTCAAGAACAAGGTGGCGGCGCCGTTCATGGAGGCCGAGTTCGACATCATGTATAACGAGGGGATTTCCTGCACCGGCTCGCTGCTCGACCTGGCGATCGAAAAGGGGATCCTGGAAAAGCGTGGCTCTTGGCTCAGCCACAAAGGCAACCAGCTCGCGCAGGGCCGCGACGCGGCGAAAGAAACCCTCAAGGCCGACGCCGCCCTCTACGCGGAGATCGAAGCCGAGGTTCGAGCCGCCCTCGACGCGGAGAAAAAATAGGCGCTGCCATGCTGCCGGACCTCGACCCTTCGTTGCTGACCATCCGCTGCTTGGGGGACCGCAAGATCACCTCGCCGCTGGATCGCCTCATGGCGGAGGGTGCCCCCGGCCATGAATTCTACACCGACGACCACCGGGTGCTCGTCCAGCACGAGCTCCAGGATATTTCCCGGATGATCGCCGAGGGGAAGGAATTCCCCTGCTTCGAGGTCGCCGGCCCGCGCAAAAAGATCTTCTTCGACCCCGAGCAGACAAACTGCGCCATCGTCACCTGCGGCGGGCTCTGCCCCGGCTTCAACGATGTGATCCGCGCGATTGTCATGCAGGCGTATTACCGCTACGGCGTCCGCAGGATCTACGGCATCCCCTACGGGTTCGAGGGCCTGATCCCGGAATACGGGCACGCGATCGTGAACCTCACGCCGGATGCGGTCGCCAACATCCACGAGTTCGGCGGGACATGGCTCGGCACCTCGCGCGGGCCGCAGAATGTCCTGCGCATGGTGGACCGCCTGCAAGAACTCGATATCAACATCCTTTTCGTCATCGGCGGTGACGGAAGCCAGCGCGGGGCGATTGCCATCGAGAAGGAAGCCCGGCGGCGCGGGGCAAAGCTGGCGGTGGTCGGGGTGCCGAAGACCATCGACAACGACATGATCTACATGGACAAGAGCTTCGGCTACGAGACCGCCGCCGCAGAAGCCGTCGAGGCCGTGCATGCCGCCCACACCGAGGCCCGCAGCGCCCGCGGCGGCATCGGGCTTGTCAAGCTCATGGGCCGCCATTCGGGGTTCATCGCCTGCGCCGCGACCCTCGCCAGCGGCGAGGTCAACGCGGTCCTGATCCCCGAGGTCCCGTTCGCCCTCGAGGGCCCGCACGGTTTCCTCGAGGTGATCCGCCAGCGGGTGGTCTCGCGCGGGCACGCGGTCGTCATCACCGCCGAGGGCGCCGGACAGGAACACCTCGGCTCAAGCGGCGAGACCGACGCCTCCGGCAATCTCCGGCTGGGCGATATCGGGCATTTTCTCAAGGACAAACTCACCGAGCATTTCAAAAAATGCGGGACCGCGCTGACGCTGAAGTATATCGACCCGAGCTACATGATCCGGAGCGTCCCGGCGATGCCGCAGGACCGGATCTACTGCATGCGGCTCGGCCAGGCGGCCGTGCATGCGGGGATGGCGGGGAAGACCGGGCTCATCGTCGCGCGCTGGCACCAGGTCTATGTCCATGTCCCGATCTCAGTGGCCACATCCGCAAGGCGGACGGTGGACCCTCGCCAGGATATCTGGCTCTCCGTCCTGGAATCGACCGGGCAGCCGCCCAGATACTACTGAGATCCTCTCTTGGAGACAGGCGGCCGGTTATCGTCTGCCGACTGGCAAAAGATGGTATCAGGCCACGGCTTCCGAGGGCAGATCCCCCCGCAGCGCCTGCGTGATCGCGGCTTCCACGAGATCGGGATTTTCTAGCGCGGCCAAGATGCCGCAGCCGGGGAGAATCTCCATGGATGCGCGGGGGAGTTTGCGGCAGATCGAGGCCCCGCTATCGGGCGAAAATCCGGTTGCGCGGTCGGGCCAGAGGATATGCACGGGAACAGGAACATCGTGCAGCCGGCGTTCGATATCGAAGGCCATCCGCCCTCTCAGAAATCCCAGGATGGCATGCTCCGCCCCGTATTGCTGGGCGCACGTCGAAAGGATGGTCACCATCTCCTCGGTCAGCGAGTCGGGGTTCGTCAAGGCGAAGCGCGTGAGCCAGGCGCGGATGAACGGGGCGCGGGAAAGGTAGTTGCGGTAAACAAAGCGCCGCACTCCGGGAAGGCCGCTGAGGCCCAGCACTCCCATCGCCCGCCAATTGCCGGATTCCTTGAGCCCGGTCGGAAGGAAAAGCACCAGCCGCGAGAGCAGTTCCGGATGCCGTGCGGCGAGGAGAAGCGAAATTCCGGCCGTGAGCCCGCTAGCCACGAGCACCGGTTTTTGTCCGGGGCAGACTTCTCGTAAAAAGTCGGCAAGTGCCCCCGCATAATCTGCGGCATCCATCCGGGTTGGGGGACGTTCGGATTCCCCGAAGCCGATGATGTCCGGCACGATGACCTCGTGGCCCATCACGAACCGGGGGTAAACCCGCGACCACTCGTAGGACGACGCCCCGAGGAAGACCCCGTGCAAAAAGACCAGCGGCTCGCCGGATCCGCTCACGTGGTAGATCATCTCGCCGAAATTCGTCCGGGCCACTCTCGTGGAGAAGATCGCGGGAGAAATCGCGTCGGGGATCGGCTCCCTCGCGGTGCGCTTCATGCCGTAGCGGACCGCGAGCGCGACGGCACCGAGCACCCCGACGCCGATGCCGATGCCAACTGCGGGTTTGCGTTTCCAGAGTCTCACAGGATCACTCGATCACCACGTCTTTCGACCCCGGGACAACAGAGCCGATGGCGATCCCCTTCGTGAGGCGCAACGCCTCGGTCGCGCGGGCGGCGGGGACGACGACAACCATCCCGATGCCCATGTTGAAAACTTGGAACATTTCCTTTTGCGGCACCTGCCCGCCGTGTTGGATCAACTCGAAAAGCATCGGCACCTTCCAGGCCCGGCTGTCGATCAGCGCGCGGCAGCCATCCGGCAAAACCCGCGGCAGATTGTCGAGGAGTCCGCCACCGGTGATATGGGCGGCTCCGCGGACAAGACCGGCGGGCAGCGAGGACATGAGCGGCTGGTAGTTCGGATGCACGCGCAGCAACTCCGATGCCAGGGTGGTTTTCATTCCGGGAGCCGGCTTGTCGAGCGGCAGCCGCAGGCGCTGGAGCAGGACCTTGCGCGCGAGCGAATACCCGTTGGTGTGAAGCCCGTTGCTGCGCAGGCCCACCAAGATGTCTCCCGTCCGGATTTTCGAGCCGTCGAGAAGTTTGGGCCGGTCCACGACCCCGACGATCGTGCCCGCGAGGTCGTATTCCCCAGGGTGATACATCCCCGGCAACTGGGCGGTCTCGCCGCCGATGAGAGCGCATCCCCCGGCCCGGCAGGCCGTGGAAAAGCCTTTCAGGATCTGGCGGAAAACCACCGGGTCCAGCTTCTCTCCTCCGATGTAGTCCAGGAAAAAAAGCGGACGGGCCCCGATCACGGCGATGTCGTTGATGCAGTGGTTCACGAGGTCCTGCCCGACCGTGTCGTGGCGGCCGGTCGCGAACGCGATTTTCAATTTCGTGCCGACCCCGTCCACGCTCGAGACGAGCACCGGGTCTTTCAGCCCTTTGAAATTCGGACGGAACAACCCGCCGAAGCCGCCGATTTTTCCGAGCACTTCGGGCCCGTGTGTCGAGGCGACGAGTTCCTGGATTCCTTTCTTCACGCGGTTGCCGAGGTCCACATCTACCCCGGCGGCTGCATAGGCTTTGATTTTGCGTGGCATAATATCAGAGGAGGCGGTCGGAGGCGGGTTCGAGCAGTCGGGCGTTGTCGCGGCGTTTTTCCATGATGAGTTTATCGAAATTGGCGTCGAAGGGCACGGGGTAGTCCCCGTTGAAACAGGCCATGCAGAACTCGTTGAACGGGCGACCGGTGGCCCGGACCATGCCCGCCACGTCGAGGTATCCGATCGAGTCCGCGCCCAGATACTTGCAGATCTCCTCGCGCGTGCACTGGTTCGCGAGAAGTTTTTCCGGATCGGGAAAATCGATCCCGTAGTAGCAGGCGTGCTTGTGGGGAGGACAACTGATCCGCATGTGGACCTCCCTGGCCCCGTTCTCGCGGAGGTTGATCACGCGGGTGCGGGCGGTCGTCCCCCTCACGATCGAATCGTCCACTACCACCACCCGCTTTCCCTCGACCGCTTCCCGGATCAGGTTCAGCTTCACGCGGACATTGAAATCCCGGATAAGCTGGGTGGGCTGGATGAATGTCCGCCCGATGTAGTGGTTCCTGACGAAGGCGGGAAAATACGGGATGTCCAGCTCCTCGGCGAACCCGAGCGCCGCAAAGATCCCCGAGTCGGGCACGGGGACAACCAGGTCCGCTTCCGCCGGGCACTGCCTCGCCAGCTCGCGCCCCATCTCCACCCGCACCTCGCTGACGTTGACCCCGCCGATGTTGCTGTCCGGCCGCGCGAAATACACGTACTCGAACATGCAGAACGCGCTCTTGCTCGCCTTGAACGGCCATTCGCTGCGGATCCCGTTGCCGTCGATGATCACGACCTCGCCGGGCGCGACGTCCCGGATGAACTCGGCATGGATCAGATCGAACGCGCAGCTCTCGGACGCCAGCACGTACGCCCCGTCCAATTTTCCCAGGCAGAGCGGGCGGAACCCCTGCGGGTCGCGGAACCCGATGATCTCGCGCTCGCCCATGAGCACGATCGAAAACGCCCCTTCCATCCGCCTCAACGCCGCGAGCCCGCCGCCCGTCCCGCGCGGCTGGGCGAGGAGATGCAGGACGATTTCGCTGTCCACGGTGGTTTGGAAAATCGATCCCCGGGCTTCGAGTTCGGTGCGGAGCGCGGCGGCATTCGTGAGGTTCCCGTTGTGGGCGACAGCGAGCTGCCCGCGAGCCGTATCGACCACGAACGGCTGCGCGTTTTTCGCGTTGCTCGATCCGGTCGTCGAGTAGCGCACATGCCCGATCGCCCGCGTCCCGGCAAGCCGCTCGAGCTCGTCCGCCGCGAACACCTGCGAGACCAGCCCCATGCCTTTGTGGAATTGGAAGGCCCGCTCCGAGCCTTTCGCCGAGACGATCCCCGCGCTCTCCTGTCCCCGGTGCTGAAGGGCGAACAGCCCGTAGTAGGTCAGCAGCGCCGAATCCGGATGGCCGAAAACGCCGAAAACGCCGCATTCATCCCTGGGTTTGTATTGCGTGGACAACAGTGAGTTCAATTCGTGGCCCGTCACATTGGACCGCCTCCCGCCCGCGATCAAGGCTTGATTGTCCGAACCTTGCGCCAAACCCAAAAAATCCCTGCTCGGACTGGCGGCCTCCCGCCAATTTCTCATCGCAAATCCCCATGGCCGCGTATCAGTGTCCGCATGGACATGCTGCGCGATGCCCCGGAAATATACTCCACCGCACATCGATTTCGGAAAACCTGAGTCTCACACGAAGACACGAAGCCGCGAAGAAAACGAAGCAGGTGGAGATGGAACAAAATTCTCAAAATCCGAATTAATGATGCCGCGGAGTATATTTCCGGCCTGCGACCACTTGCTGGACGTCCGCATCCCCGAAGCCTTCATGCGAAAATACCCCAACGCCTCCCGCGAATGGCCCTGGCAGTTCCTCTTCCCCTCAGCAACCCTCTGCCCGCATCCGAGGACCGGCAGAATCGCCCGTTACCATGTCCACGAAGCCTCCATGCAGCGCCAGTTCAAAGATGCAACCCGCAAGGCCCGGCTCTCCAAACCCGCCACCTGCCACACGCTTCGCCATTCGTTTCTCCCAAATCAGCGCGTCAGAACGCTGGACGCAGGAAGGGCGGCTCGACAGACGATAGAGGAAGGGAGGCAGCCCGCCCTCGGGCTGCTCAGCAAGGCGGCCGGGGGCGACCGCCCTCGATCATTCCTTGCGCTGCCCGCGGACCAGGGTTTCTCCGCTCCGGTTGCCTCCCCGGCTACACCATAGACCTTCCCTGGTTGTTACGATGCGCTACCGCGAGGGCGTTCGAACCGTAAAAGATCTTCTCGGCCACACCGACGTGTCCACCACCATGATTTACCTCCACGTCATGAAACGACCCGGCGCAGGCGGACCCAGCCCACTCGACATGACGTAACCTTTTCCCATCGAACCATATTTTTTCTTGCAAAGGTGTGCATGGAGCGCAAAATCGCTCCATGGAACGCCAAGGTGGGACTTTGCCCTTCCGGGCGACATTTGCAGGTAATATGTCGCCGGAGACATTTTACCTGCAAATGTCGCCGGCGACTCAATAATACTGTTCGAAAGAAAAAAGACAATTATGATCCGACTGACCAGCATCAAGAGATCGCCTGAGTCAATAATTTCGGAATCGTTGCTCCATGCCGACCAGTTAGGCAAAGGAAATTGTGCCGTTCAACCCACTGGCAGCAGATTTATGAGTTCTACGATCCTCGCACACGGTTTTATTCAATACCAGGAGCGGATCAATACCGAACTCCAAATTTCTGACTCGGCCTATCTCGCCAGTGGTTTATTCCATGTCGGTCCTTTCGGTACGCAGACCAGTTCCGCGTCCAGTAGCAAGTGGCGGGAATCCAGAATTTCGAACCAGACGGTGCTACCAACATCCTTCCGCGCTGTTTTTTGTGCGAAGCTCCGGTTTAACTTGGCGCTCAGTCACGGCGGCTGCATGCGCACCCGCCGCGCCTTCGCTGTCTCGGCTTGCATTCACCCGCCGTTTACGGAAGGATGTGGCAGACCTTAGCGTTCCGTGAATAGAGCATGAAAGGAACCGCACATCTACTTTATGGCTTCGTTGGGGTAGGCAAGACGACGTTTGCACGTCGCCTTGAGCGTGAGCTCCCAGCCGTACGCTACTCTCATGATGAGTGGATGCACGCATTATACGGGCCCACGCCGTCCGCGGATGACTTTGCTCGTCTTCCTCAACTTCAAGACTTGCTCAGGCAACATGCGGTACGGATACTGGAATTGGGTTGTGATGTGGTTCTTGATGAGGGGTATTGGTCCCGCGAATCCCGCGATAAGATCAGAGGCCTTCTGGAAGATGCAGGCGTTCGCTATGTGCTGTACCGAATTACTTGTCCTGAGGCTGAGATCAAGCGACGCGTATCAGCAAGAACGAGAGACCTTCCCGCCGACTCGCTGTGGATAGGTGATGCTGACATACAACTTTTCAAGCCACGATTCGAACCACTGGGTCCAGACGAAGAACATGTGGACATCGATGGAACACAGAACAAATTGCTGGAGACAACAGGCGGGGTGTCGAAGTCTCCCGCGAATCGGAAGCGGCATGTGCGCCCCGCTCGTGTCTCAGCTTGCAGATGAAACGAAATCCATTTTTGGAATATTCCGTTTTGCCGGTATTGGCGGGAGTGCTCCTGTGGGTGCTGGGGGCGGGTTGCCAGGCGGCCCTGCCAGATGCGCAGGAGCTTTCTCCGCCTGTCCCGGCTGGCGGGAAGGAAATCGCATTTGTGTTTGAAGACGGCCCTTTGCCTCAAACGACCCCGCTCTTGCTTGATGCGCTCAAGAAGCTGGGAATGAAGGCGACGTTTGCCGTGACGGGGGAAAACGTCGAGGCCAATCCGGGCCTCGCCTGCCGGATCGTCGCGGAGGGCCACGAGCTGGCAAACCACACGTATTCGCTTCCCGACCTCAAGCGCTTGAGCCCGGCGGATTTTGCCAGAGAGATCCGGCAGACAGACGAAACCATCGTGCGTGTGACCGGGGTGAAACCGAGGTTTTTTCGCTCGACCAACGGCGAGCTGGACGAGTCGTTGCGGGGGCTTGTCCAGAATGAAGGCTACGAGGTGCTGGATTGCACGCTGGATTCCGGCGATTGGCGGAAACCGTCCGCGGAAAAACTGGCGCGGACGATTTTGGCGGGAGCGGCGCCCGGTTCGGTTGTTCTCGCCCACGACAGTTTCCCCAAATCCGTCAAAGCGATGCCCGCTGTTTTTGACGCGCTGGCCAGCCGCGGATTCATCCTGTGCACGGCCAGCAAACTGCACCCCCAAGCTTCGCGCTGAGAGATCTGAAGGCGAGGGGACCGAAGAAAAACCCAACGTGCTTTGAACGGGCTGCCGACCGCTCCGCGTGGGCATGGGCAGGATTCTCGATGCTGCGGTTTGCATTCGACAAGGCGGATACTTCACATGCCGCCGGTACGCCGGTTCTTCCTGAAAACCGCCAGCGCCTTCGCGTAAGCCCATGCCGAGATCCCCAACAGCGCCAGCGCCCGCACGAATCCAACCCGCGTCGAGGCTTGCAGGATCTCCCACTTGCCGAAGCACGCACACGTGACGTCAATCCCCCGCGCCAGCGCCGACGCAAAAAGCACAACAAAGCAAACCGAGAGGCCGCAGGCGGCCAAGGCGGCCGCAGGCCGGGTGCGTCCGAGCAAGATCCCGACGCCGGTGAGGATCTCGAAATAGGGAATGCCCATGGCCAGCGTGTTGATGGCCCAGGCGGGAAAAACATGGAATGCCGCGATCCCGTCGGCAAAGGCGACCGGGTCCTGCAGTTTGAGCGAGCCGGCCACAACAAACACCAACGAGACAAGAATTCGCGGGATCATTTTTCCACCGGCGAGCCCGAGGCCGACCATTCCTCCCATCCTCCCGCATAAACCGAAACCTTCGGGTGCCCCAACGCGAGAAGCCCTTTCGCAACAAGCTTCCCGTCCTCGCAGTCATCTCCCGAGCAATACACGATCACCGGCCGCGATTTGTCCGCCAGTGCCCCGATGGTTTTGGCGCGAAGGATTTCATCGCGCGGCAGGTTGATGGCCCGCGGGATGTGACCCTCCTCGAAGAACGCGGGCTCTCGGGCATCCACAAAGAGGGCCGTGGATTCTTTCCACGTCCGCAGGACGGCTTTGAATTCAAGAAGCTCCGGCTCCGGGGCTGCCGGCGCCGCTGCGGAGGATATGGATCGCAGCATCCGCGCCTCGGGGTTTTCATAGACCATCGGCAGGGGAGCCCGGCGAAAAGAGTTTGTCAAAACGCCGAAAATGCACGAAGCCGCAAAGGCCGCGAAAATGAGCCCCATGTCTCTGAACAAGATTGTCATGGAAAATCGTGTCACGGGTGTTGACCGATGAACGGCCTCGCTCATTCCTCGACCCTGGCGTGCAAAAGCACGGAACGCTTTTTCGGATCAGCCACCTGAACTTTTATCGAGGCGTCAACAGGAACAGCGGTCGAGCGGGGAGTGACGACGACCCGGTACCGGTGTCCGGCTTCCATCTCCTCGATCCTCGATTCGAACTGGTCGTTCATCGACTCGACCCCCACGATCCGCGAGCCGGGCTCGACCTCGACGATGGATTCCTTCGGCGTTGCCGGAGTCCGGGAACCCCAAACGAATTCCTTCTGGCTGAACGCGACAGGCTCCTGGATCAGCGCCCGCAGGACGAGGCTCTGTTTGGCGCGGTCGGATGTCCGGACAATAACCCCCTTGACCTGCTCGCCCTTGCGTCCGCCGACCTCGAACCGCACGTGGACCGCACCCGACTCCCCTGGCGCGATCTGCTTGCTATCGACCTTCGCCGACGTGCAGCCGCACGAAGTCTGGATCGAGGAAATATCCACCCGCTCAGGCCCGGTGTTCTTGAACCCGTAATCCGCCAGCACTTCCTTCTGGTTCGCGGGCACCCGGATCTCCCGATACGTGGTCTCCCAGACGAGCCCGGCAAAAGCGGTCTGCGAAAGCGACACAAAGAAAATCAAGCAGCCGACAAAAGCAAAGCGCATGTTTCCCTTTTCCTACCTGGCGGGGGGAATTTGAATACAAATCTTCCGATGATGTCCGCTTTGAAATTCGTGCGCTTGCGCTCGCCGACGAGGTCGAATGCGTCGCCGGTGTAGATTTTCACGAGCTCGTCGGCGGGCGTGTGGTCGATGTGGTTTTCGCCGGTGAATTCAGGCTGCCGGGCATTGCTGCGGTAGAACCGGACTCGGCCGCGCGGGAGCGGGATGCCGAGGCCGTTGGCTTTTTTGGTTGTAGATCGTCAGCCCGGGCGCAGCCAGGAGCAGGGCCGGTGATAGCACGAGAAGCAGGCAAGGGAGGAAGCGCATTGGTTTGAGATGTCGGGCCACGAAACTAGCGCAGGGCGTGTTTTTTCTCTATGAAAAAGCGCCTGGGAACCGGTGTTTTCTAATCCCGAAAACGGCGATTGAGAAATTCTTTCAGAATTCCTCTACAGGAAACGCCGTTTTCGGGCTAATCCGCCAAGAAGATGACCTAACCCGGCGAAATCCCGTCTGGGCTACCCGATCAAATGTTTGCGGGGACGGCCGATGAGCGCCAAGCCGGCACCGGCGACGGCGAGCAGGGCGAGGGCCGATGGCTCGGGGGTGGCTGTGACAGAGGAGACGGTGCTGCCGGCCGGGTCGTCCGCGGTCGGGGCGCTCATTGTCAGCGCGCCCTGGTCGGTGGAAATGTCGGTGAATTGACTGAAGTCGGAACCCGAAATGCTACTGCTGCTGGTTGGGTATGGCCCGGAGAGCCCACTCCATGCGGGATCGCCCGTAATGGTCAGGATATTGCTGGCTGGGTTTTGAATTTGAGTGATTGGATTCAAAACCATCGTTACCGGGGAGAGATACAAACCACTATTGCTGTCAAAATACACTCCCTGCTCCTGAGTGATGTTGATCGGGGTGGGGTTCCCACCCAGAGTGATCGCAGAGACCGGGTTGAGAAAAAGCGATTGGTTGGGACCCAAGACGGGATCGTACGCAGGATCCTTCGGGGAATAGATGTTGGCTGTGTCGTAGGTGAGAGCCCATTCAAACGGCTGGTCAGTGAATGCGTTGCCGCCCAAGGTTCCGCTTCCCGTGCCGGAAATTGTGACGGTGATGACTTCGGCCTGCGCGGGCACACACAGGCTAGCCGCAAACGGGAACACACACACAGACGCGCCGCAAATCAGGAGGATGGCCCGAATGGTTTTCATGGGAGTCGAGGGGAGTTATGTAACATGCAACATGCTCGCACGGATTTTGTTTCATGCAACAAAAAAGCAAGTTGCGTAAAAATATATGATGAAGGTCAAATTTAGAATTCGCTCCACCGTGTCGCAAATCATGTCCTCTGCGGCTTTCCAGCTATCTTGTGGACGGACGCACGACGGTGACGGTGTTCGATTGATAGACGAGAGTGCCGTCTGCAGCGGTTGCGGAATGGAAGACGATGTTGAGATTGACCGATTCGACGATGCTTGACCCGAGGCCGGTGATGTTGGCATTCGTGGTGAAAGTCAGGTTGACGGCATCGGTGCCGGGAGGATTGGACGCCAGGCATCTCTCGGGGAGAATATTGGTGATGGTAGCCGGGGAAAGGCCGAGCTGCCACAGGGTCGCCGCCTGCTCTTGGAGGTTCAGCCCGCGCGTGATCCGGCCGTTCGCTTCTTCCTGCAGGAACATGGTGTTAGCCATCATTGCAATGGCCGCAATGCCGGTGAGCAGGATTCCCGAGGCGATCAAAACCTCGATCAGGGAATAGGCATGAAGCCTGGAGAGGTGGCGCGGGAGCTTCATGGGGATCTTTGCTCTTCGAGCCACATGATCCGGTCGGCGACGGTTTCGATGTCCGAGACGTTCGTCCCGTTGATCGCGGGCACGGTGCTGGGGATGACGCTGAAATTTGTCGCGTTGTTGTTGATCGCGCCGTCGCTTCGGATCCCTCCCTGCAGGGTCAGGCTTTTAATCGTATTTGTGAGAGTGGCGGTGCAATTGGAGAGGGACAGCCCCATCCACCAGGTGTAGCTGGAGGTGTTGGTTTGGGTCGCCACGGTCAGGGCGGATCCTCCGTTCTTGTTGAGGTAAACCCTGCGGGAGTTGTTTGTTCCGCTCAAAGTCAACGTGTTGAGGTTGGTGGTGGTGGAGTTAGCGATCAGGTGAAGGGTGTTCGTGTTCGTCGAGCCCACCAGCATCAGGTTGGTGACCGCGGCGTTGGAATAATTCCGGATGTTGGTTTTCGAAAGGACGGTGTTGGTGAAGGAGAAGATGTTTGTCACGGTGTTCGGGACAACGTAGCGCGTGATGGTATTCGTCTGCGCCGAATTCAGAACGAGGGTCACGCTTCCGCCGCTGTAGTTCGTGATAAACAGGTTGGTGTTGGTGGCCGGGTTGGAGCTGCTGACGTAGGTGGCGCCGTTCGTGTTGCCGTTGGTGATGGAAAGGCCCGAGGCGTCCACGTAGCTGTAGTTCGTGTTCATCGGGGAGGCGAAATAGCCGAGGTAGCCGTTTGTTGATCCGGCACCCGAGGCGGTGGTGCCGGAGGTGAAGGGGATGTCGGCCGCGTTGGAGAAGCCCAGCGCGTTGCTCCAGTAGATCTTGTAGGGATTGGTGGCCCACGCCAGGTTGGTGGTGCCCGGATTTTGAACCGCGAGCGGGTACCCGGCGAGCAGGGGGCTGCGGCTGCGGATGAGAAACGTCCAGTTGAAGGACTCGAGGCTGTTGGAAACGTGTCCTCCGTTCGTGACGACAAACGTCGAGTCGCAGAACGGGTTGAAGGGGTTGCCGACGGAAAAACTCGTGTTCGTCCACAGGGCGGAGGCGGAGTTGATTTGGAACCCGCCCCACCCGTTGGCCAAGTTGGTGCTGAAGTTGGAGATGCTCCCGGAGGGCATCTGGTTCAAGACATACTGGCGGGCGAGAGCCCGCCCGTTTGCCAAGGCGATGCGGCGCTTCTGCCCTTCCTCGGTCATGACCGCATAGGTGGCCCGCGTCGCCAGCATCTGCGCCCAAGCCGCCAGCACGAGGGTGCCCCCGAGGATGACGAAGAGGGAAAAAACCATGATCGTCCCCTCGAAACTCCTGAAAAACGGAAGCGGTTTTTTCATAGCGGGGGGAATACCGGGATGACGAAGAAGAAGGATGTCGCCCCGTCCATTCCCGAGTAGTCCCAGCGGGGGTTGGAATTGGTGAGCGACTCCGGCCCGTAGCTGGAGGCCAGGTTTTTCCTGGCAGGATCCGGCCACCAAACGAAATAGAACGGCCTCCCGGCGGCCTGCCGGTAGCGGTCGATGGAAGGTGTTCCGCTGGAGCCGAGGGATGCCTGGTCAAAGTAGGCCGCCAAAGGGCTGAAGTTGTTCGCTTGGCCGGGGTAAAACACGTGGTAGTAGTCGGTCATCGTGGAGCCGACATAACGCCTGACGGTCGCGTAAACGCCGGGCGGGTTATTCGTCAGGCTCACCAGGTCGGTTTCGTAGATCGCCTTGACGAGGACATTGTTGGTATTCCCCGAGTAGCCCAAGATGTAAATCGACAGGTTCGTGCTGTTCGTTGTCGCCCCGCTGTAGGCCACGTAAGCGTTCTGGGCGGGTTCGATGAGGTTCGTCCGGAAATTTTCCGGGGTGACCATGCCGCTCACATCGAAATTTGCGGGAAGAGCGAGGTTGGTGACCCGGAGGCCGGTGGGGTTCGCCTTGTTGCGGCCGAGGCAGCACACGGCGCTGGCCGTGGCGATGTCGCCCAGCAAGCGCTCCCGCATGCTTTCGGCCATCGCCGCCGCCCCGTAGCTCGGGGATTCGCTCACGGCGATGAGGTTGCTGGCCGTCCCGTAAAAGGCCACGGCGTTCGTGAGGGTCACATTGGACAGCCGTCGCGAAGAGCCGTTTCTCGCAATCGCCCCGTAGGCGAGGATCGCCACCATGATGACCCCCGCCCCGATGACCATGGCGACCATCAGCTCGACAAACGTGAACCCCGAGGAAGATTTCAGGCCGGAGAGGCGACCGGCTGGAAGCGTGCGCCCCATGGGATTGTCTTTCTGAACACCGAACGCTGAACCACTAAAAACTTTATTTTCCTTTTTTTGCGTTTTCCGCATTGGTGATCACCCCCATCATCTGGACATCGCGATCCGCCATGTTTCTGAGGTCGGCCTCCCGGCTGCCTTTGAGAAGGTCATCAACCCCTTGGATTGTGAGCGGCGGGGCCGTGATCTTCCCGCTCGGGCCCACTTTCGTGAGCTCTTCAAAAGCTTCTCCCATCAACACCTGCGAGACGCTGGGTTTGACGGCGACGGGAAGGGCGATCTGGCGGGCGGAGCTGGCGGGGTCTCTTTCGACGAAAGCCAGCACGACCGCCGTCTCGTCCACCGAGAGAACCCGCAGCGCCTCAAATTGGTTCTTGAGAATCTGGGGCAGGGTATCCCCGGGCTTGATGATCAGGGACCCGAGGAGAGCGCGCCTGTTGCCGGGGGCGCCCGAAACGCCGCCGATTTTCATCGCCCGGAGGATCCTGCGCAACCGCGCCTCTTCGGTGGCTCCCTCCTGGGGGTTGGCCTGGACCACCTCGGGAGCAATCTGCTGGACAAAAGGATTCCTCTCGGTGGGGCGCAGATCCACTTTTTGGCGGCCATCCGGGTAAAGCGAGGGATCGCCCGACGCGCGAACCCACAGCGGGAAAAGAAGAAGGAAGAGAAAAGCGGAAAGCGGAAAGCGGAGACCGGAATGGGAGGGCGCAAGCGCTCGAGTGCCGCGCGGGGCGCGGGATTTATTTCTTTCCGCATTCCCATTTCCGCTTTCCGCTTTTTCTGAAATCCGTTTCGTCTTCATTTGTTCAGCAGCGGTTGCTCGAGGACGATTTCCATTCTCAGGTCGTTTGCCCTGGTGCCTTTGGAGAGCCGGACGCTGCTTGTCCTCACCGTCGGCATTTTGACTTCAAGGTCTCCCAGCCAGTTCATCAGGCGGGCGTAATCGTCCTCGAATGTCAGCAAGGCGCGCATGGAATTCGGGATCGAGGCATTTCCCTTTTCAGGCGTCTGCTCGAACCTCTGGGCCAGATTGACCAAGTTGGCCTCTTTGATGCGCATCGAAAGATTGACCTCGGCGCTCTGGGCATTGTCGATGGTCGTGAAATACGGCTGCCAGATCCTGAGGAATTCGATCAGATCCGTCGATTGTCTCCGGAGTTCGCCGAGCTGGTTCCGCTCCTGGTTCAACTGCGCGTTCGCGTCTGCTTCCGCCTGCTGGGCCGCGTTGGCTTCGGTCTGGACTTTTGTGCGGCTGCCTTGGACCCAGAGGGTGAGCTGCACGAGCACGACAATGAACAGCGCCACAATCCCGCAGGCGATGTGTTTGTTGTTCACCGGGGCACCTCCTCATTTTGGCGGCCGAGGGGATCCTTGTGCACCAGGGTAGCCTTGTAGTCGAGCTCTCCGCGGCCCAATGTCTGCGTGGGGGAGAACGCCCGGTAATTCAACTCGGCGATTTTCTCGACCGTGAGGTCCAGCTGCTTCGTGGAGTCTGTTCCCATGCTCAGGCTCATCTTGATTTGGGAGGGGTTGTCCGCCTGCCTGTCGAGGCGGAGGTCCACGATCGAGGACTTGGGGCCCATGCTTCTCGTGATCGCCAGCAGGAGAGGCTGGAGGGGCCGCGAGCTGGCAACCCAGCTCTGGATGTCCGTGGCCTTTTTGATCTGCGACTCCAAGGCCGCCCGCTGGCTTCTGGCATCCTGCGTCTGCGCGCCCAAGGAAGCGGTCATGGTTTTGTGGTTGTCCCTTTTTTGGACGGCGAGCTGGAACTGGATGGCAAAAATGGAACTCAAGATGACAGCCACGCCTATCGAGCAGTAGAAGAGAAGGGGGACAAGGCGCAGGACCACCGGCAGAGGGGGAGCGATGTCCTTCCGGTCGCTTTTGAAGTCGTCGATCTGTCGCTCGGTGATTTGCATGATTTAGTTTTGGACCATCAAAGTGGCGAGCAGCGCCGGCTGGGACAGATCAGAAACCGTCCGGCCGGCGAAAACTTTGCCCAGCCGGTCCGCGAGGCCGTCCATGGGTTCGTCGCAGACGAGGGTGATCCCGACATTGGGGGCGAGCCGGGAGTGGAACGGCGCGAGCAGGTCGGTGATGGGGGTGAGGTCATCCTCGTAAACATCCGTGCGCGAGCGGAGTTCGAGCCAGCGGTCCTGATCTTGGACCAAAGCGCACACGGCGCCTTCGCAGCAGACGATGTAGAAGGTGCTGAGGGGTTGCTCGGAGCCTTTCACGGTATTGGTCAGAGCCAGGGCGTGCTTCAGAAGAACGTAGGCACCGCAGCAAACCCGCCCCACCCGGAAGCCCGCCTCGGTGAACATGCCTTCCGTCTTCCGGGTCTGATCTTCGTCGAAGGTCAGGAGGATCGAGGAATTGGTTTCAGGATTGTGGGTGAGCGCATAGCGTTTGCCGCGCTCGTATCTTCCTCCCAGCACGCCGCGCGCGTTGGTTTTCAGCATCTCCTCACTGCCTGAACGGCGGGAAAGGTTGGTTTCCAGGCTGATGACGTAGCGGGTGCTGAGCGAGACCGCGCACCAGCCCCGCTCGGTCAGCGCTTTGATGTGCTCGCCGGACTGGACCAGAATTTCTTTCGGGTCAGCCCGCACGGATTCCAGCTCCCCGGGCGTGCCGGAACGGCCGATCTCGCGCCATGAGAGAGCCGCCCGCCCCAGGCCAAAAAAAACGGTTTTCTCCGCCGGGAAGCGTTTTTTCCAAGAGGCGGACGGATCATCCGGCTCCGGGCGGAAGGCCGAGAAATTCAGGATGGATTTGAGGTCGATGGAATTCATCGCGAGACCTCCGGCTGGCGCTCGAGATATTCTTGGACCTCATCCCACGAGAAGGGCGTAGCCTCCGGTGCGAGGCCCGCCGAGAAGCCCTCGTCAAATCGCAGGGAGATGCTCTTCTCGAAGTTATACATCCCCTTCTTCCACCCTGTCTCCAGCTCCTGATCAAGCTTTTTGAAGTCCCCGCGGCGGATGATGTTCACCACCCCGTCATACTGGAGCAGGACCTCGTGGATGGGGAAGCGCTTTCCTTTCCTTTCGTCGAGGAGCAGGCGCTGGCACATGATCAGCCTCAGGCAATCCGCCATCGTTTCCTGCGAGCTGTCGAGCCGCTCGGAGGAGATGAGCTTGAGGAAGCGCTGGACGGTCTGGGAAGCGGTGGAGGTGTGCAGCGTGGCCACCACCACGTGGCCGGTCTCTGCGGCTTGCAGGGCGATTTCCGCGGTTTCACCGTCACGGATCTCACCGATGATGATGACATCGGGCGCTTGGCGGAGGGCCGCCCGGAGGGCTTTCGAAAAATCCAGTTCGTCCGTGCCCATTTCGCGTTGGGAGACGAGCGAAGGCAGGCCGTCGGGATAAATGAACTCGATCGGGTCTTCAAACGAGATCACGTGCTCCCGCCTTCTCAGGGCGCGATGGAGGACCATCGAGGCGATGGTGGTCGATTTTCCGCTGCCGGTCGCGCCGCAGATGAGGAACAGGCCGTTCTTGGCCTCGAGGAATGCCTTGAGTGCGGGAGTCGGGACTTTGATCGAGGAAGGGTGGGGGATTTCATTCGGCAACAACCTGAGCACCCACCGCAGCCTCCCCTGCGTGATCATCTGGCTCACGCGGAACCTGCGCCCGTGCAGGTCCAGCGCGCTGTCGTCGCATCCCGGCTCCAGGTATTCCGGCAAAGCCATCTCGAAAACCGTGTCGTCGTAGATCAGTTGGCCGTTGAGCTTGTAGGAGAGCGGATCTCCGGGGGTGAGATAAAAATCGCTCACGCCCTCCGACATGGACAGGTCCCGGATCCGTTCGCCGACCGGGGAGTCGGGATGAAGTTCAAGAAGTCGCATCGTTTCGGTTCAGTGGTGGCGTGTCATCGGGGAAACCGGCGAAGGCTAGCAGGGACCGGCATCGAAAACAACCTTCTCGTGCCTGATAAATAACGGGCGGGGGGATCTCTCTGGGGAGCCGGCGGGTTCATTGGGACACGACCCCCACGGATTTCAGGTAATTATGAAGGGTCTGCGTGCTGCCGTTCACCCCTGTCTGGTCCCACGTCCAGTTCGGATCCATGGATTTCATCGCCGCGTTGGTATAAAAATCGGCCGGGTTGGTGATGGTGTTCATCGTGCCGTTGGCCGTCATTCCACCGGTCGTGAAGACCATGTCTTGGTAGTCTGCGGTGGTCGAGGTGGTGGTGGTCATATCCTCCACCGCATACGTGTTCGAGTTGGTTCCCAGCATGGCAAACTGCCTCGAGTAAAACGACGGGATGTCCTGGCCAAGCGTTGAAGCGGAAACCAGGGGAGATATCGAGGGGTTGGCCGCGGCATAGGCGGCGAGAGTCCCGTTGTAGCTGGCCAAGGAATTCATCGCCGACTGGAGGTCGGTGTTGGGGATAATCAAGGCGGCTACTTGGTCTCCCGGGTTGAAGGTGAAGGTGTTGGTTGTCGATCCCGGCGTGTTTTGGGATGCGTCGATGACGACCTGGCCTTGGGTGCCGCCAGCAAGAATCCGGCGCATCGCTTCCAGCATAAACGCCTTCCGGCCCGCATCCGTGGTCAAATCGTAGATGTCCATCCCGTCGAGGGAAAAAAGGGCCAGACGGGACTGGTAGCCTGCCTCGCGGTATCCATAGCCAAATGTGACCTGGCCGGTCGGCCCGACGGTCCAGGATCCGGAATTCAGTCCCAGGTTGTTCATCACCGCTTGCCCGGTGTCTGAAACGCCCGTCTGCGGCGTTGCCCCGACGGTGGATGCGACGGCCGCAGGCGGGGCTTGGTCCCAGACCCACCCGTTGCCCGAGGCCGCCGTCTTCGTTGAAGTGCGCGTGCTGTCCGTGGCCGGTGCGCCCGAGGCCAGATCTTCGTTCAGCAGGAACTGCTTCACGCCGACACCCCCGCTGGTGGTCACCTGAAACCGGCCATCGGTCGCATTCCAGACCGCTCTGGAACTGCTCGTGCCAGCCTCGGCACCCGTCTGATAGACAGCGTAAATCCTCGCATCCAGGGCGGCGCTCGTGACGCCGAGGATCGACGAGCTTCCCTTGGTTTTCAACTTGGTCAACACGTCGTTGTGGCTCGGCTGCCCGTCGTCTCCTCCGGTCAGCCCGGCCAGGCTGCCGCCGCCGCTTTTGAAAATCAGGATCGACTGGTTGATCGAGGCCACGTCCGAGTTCAGCTTGTTGTAGTCCGAATTCGACCTGACATTGGAAACCGCGACGTAGCCCATGGCAGTGATGGCAGCCAGCGCGCCCAGCACGGCCAGCACTTCGACCAATGTGAAACCGCAGGCGGTGGGAAACCGGGACAACCGGAAAAACCGTGTCGCTTTCATGGGTATTATATACGTTTCGATGGGGCCGAAAGTCAAGATTTTTGTTGCACGGTTGCATAACTTTCGGCTAGTCAAAACATGCGAGGATGAACTATAAGCAAATTCTGACGTTTATCGAGTCGCCGGAAAGCTCCCAAAACCATGTCGAAAAGTTATTCACATCCGAAGCAAATGCTTCAGGCTTTCCATGGTTGCGTGAATAAATTCTCCAGGAAATCTCTGTGAATTTCGTGAGTCTGAAACCGTTCCTGATGCTCTGGCTGGGAATTCTTTTCCTGTCGTCTGCCGGGTTTTCCTTCGGGCAACAACCCGCCCCGTTTGTCGTCGAGCCTCCGCCCAACGCGGCATACCCGGACTACGGGCCGGGGAATGTCGCCGCAGCGCGCCTCAGGCGTCAACCCGCAAAAATGTTCACGTTTGATCGCGCCGCGTTGCGGGATGTGCTGCGCTACCTTGCCGACGATGCGGGCATCCCGTTTGTGGGGATTCCCGAGAGCGACATCGCCAACAAGCATCTGGTCACGTTCACCATGGAAGCCAGTCCCTTCACGGCCTTGGAGAGCGTGTGCCGGGACAACGGGATCCGTCTCACCTACGAAAACGGCGTGTGGTATATGCGCACCGTCGATGAGGAGCGCGAGCAGCGCATCAAGGAGGAGGATGACAACAAACTCGTCGGCATCGCCTACCGGCTCCGCTACGACCCGGTGGACCGAGTGGATTTCCGCTTGGACTCCGCCGGTGCAGGCGGTTCTTCATCGTCGAGCTCGTCGTCCAGCAGCAGCAGCTCATCCACCAGTGTTTCGCTGGCAAACCTCCCCTTGCAAAGCTCCCAGAAGGTTTTTTCCGCCAAGGCCCCGCGGATCGTGAACGAGATCCGGGTGATGCTCGGGCTGCCGCCCATCACGTATAATGCCGACGGCTCCGTGCAGGGCGAGAACGCCACCGCCGGAACCAACACCCAATCCACATCTCCCCGCAATTCCATGCAGGAAGCAACCCCGAATGCCCCGGCGCGCCTGAACCCGACTTATGTCCCCCCGCAAATGCCGCAGGTGGTTTACAACTCGGACACCAACACGCTCTGGGTGGTCGCGACCCGCGCGCAGCACAAATGGGTGGCCGATTACCTGCTCGCGGTGGACCAGCCGCAGGCCCTGATCGCCATCGAGATCAAGTTCTTCGAGACGACAAAAGATCCGAGCAAGGAATTTGGCATCAACTGGGCGGGCACGATGAATCCCGCCGCCGACGGATCTGGCGGGTTTACCGTGACCGCTTCCGGAATCAAGGTTTCCCCGGGCGGGACGCTCACTATGGACACCGCTCGCAGCAACACGGTCAACACCGGAAACGGAAGCCCGACGCAGGGCTTTGGCACCATCCCTCAAAGCTCCGCCGAATATAACAAGCAGACAAATTTCAGCATCGCCGCCCCGTATTCCGCGGTCCTGAGCGCGAGCAATGTGGCTGTCGCGATGCAGGCGTTCATGTCCGACAACAAGACGACGATGGTCCAGTACCCGCGGGTCTTGACCGTCAACAACCGCGAGGTCGCCATCACCAGCGCCTTAAACACCCCGATCAACGGAGGGGTCTCTTCGGTTTCCACCACGACCGGTTCTGCCGCGCAGAATATCGGCACGCTGAGCTATCTGCCGGTCGGCACGCAGATTAACATCCTCCCGAAATCGCTGAGCAAGGACCAGATCGCTCTTACCGTGGCCATCACGATTTCCAATATCCTCAGCACGAAGACCATTAGCCTCGGCCCCGGAATTTCCAATGAATACCCCATCACATCGGAGAGGGTTTACAATGCCTCCCTGCAGGTGAATTCGGGATACACGCTGGCGGTCGGCGGGCTCGAAACCACGGACGATTCTCGCTTTGAAAACGGGATCCCGCTTCTCCAGGACCTTCCCGGGGTCGGGCATCTTTTCCGCAGCAAGACCCGGACGCGCAACAAAAAAAACCTCATCGTATTCATCACCCCGACGCTCATTGAAAACCCGAGGGCGACACGCGGGATCTCGGAGACTCCAGAATCCGTGATCCCGGTCCGCCCGAACGACCCGGCCCCGCCCGCTTTCACGCCGGACGGGCAGCTTGTCGGCGGCTACGACGCGATCAATGCTGCCTTCGCCTGGCTGGATTTCCAGATCAAGTGGTTCAAGCAAATCAACAAGGAGAACCGCACGGACAAAGAATCCGTCAAGCAGCTCCGCGCCGTCATCGCCTCGGCGAGAATGCTCGTCCAGGACATCGCGAGGATGCAGGAAACCGCCGATGCCAAGCGTGCCGAGCAGCTCGCCCGCCTCGAGGAACGCGCCGTCGTGACGCTCACGGAACTCAACAGAGTCCTCTCGGTCGCCCAGACGAACGTGATGTAGCTGGAGGGCGCTGCGCCGTCAGCGCCCACCTGTTCCGCTTGGGGAGCAGGAAAGTTTGGGACGGCACGGCGGCCATCCCTCCATGGCCGCAAACGACAGCGCGGTCAGCGAACTTTCAGGAGCTCAACTTCAAAAATCAGCGTTTCATGCCGGAACCATATTCGCCCGATTTCGGAAATCCAGCCGATTTTCTAACGTGCCGGGATTTGTTTGAATCCAGAAAGGAAGTTGAATTTCACGCAAAGGGCGCAAAGCACGCCAAGAAAGAAAAATACGGAAAAGAAGGGATGAAAATTGCGTCACTTGGCGCGTGAGCCCCGCGTCCTTTATCGGGTCATTCCTTTGCGGGCTTTGCGACCTTTGCGTGAGCCTTCTTGCACCCGCGAATGTCACAGCGCGGTTTCTGTTCGTCTTACGCGTGGGTCAGAGTAAACTCGTGCTCCGGGATGAACACTCGCGAGCGGATCTACATTATTCCCCGGTGGGCCGGGATCGTTTTCGCCGGGGCCGTCTTCTCCATTTTTGTCTTCGGCTACTATGCGCAGGGCTTTGGCGGGCTGCCGCAAACCCTCGTGATTTCGTTCGTGGTCGCGGGCATCGTGGCCATGATCCAGACCAACGAAAACCTGCGGGGTGTCGTGCTGGTGTCCTGCCAATCGCGGCCGGTGCCTGCCGGCGGGGAGGCGGCCCTCGAGGTGACTCTCCGGAATTCCTCCGGCCGCGAGCGTCTGGGACTGAGGGTCCGGCTCCGCAGCGGATGGTCGCTTGTCGGGGACGCGCGGGTTCCTGTTCTCAGACCGGGCGAGAGGGCGACGGTCCAGATCCACGTTCCCGCCGCCCGCCGCGGTTGTTACCCGTATCCTCCGCTGTGGGTTTCGAGCGATCTTCCGGTCGGGCTTTGCTTCGCATGGAAAATCTTGACGGGTGGAGGACAACTCTTTGTTTACCCGCGCCCGGACGGGCAATCCTTGGCTTCTTCCGGCGAAGGGGAATCCGGCGACGAGGCCCGGAAAGGGGCCGACGACATCAGCGGCCACCGGCCCTACGCCGCAGGGGATCTGGTTTCTCGCCTCGACTGGCGGGTCTTCGCCAAAAGCGGAAAGCTGGCGGTCAAAACCTTCGGGTCGGCCGATGGGCCCAGGGTCGCGTTGCGCTGGGAGGACACCGCATTTCTCGGCGATCCCGAGGCCAGGCTCGAACAGCTCAGCTTCTGGGTTTCGGAATGCGCACGCAACCGGCAGCCGTTCGATCTCCGGCTGGGCCCTTCTTCCCGGCCCCTCAATGAAACCAACCTGGCCGCGTGCCGCATCGCGCTCGCGGCTTTTGAGCCGTGAGCATGCCGGAACAAAAGCGCGGGCGCACGGCCGGGTTGGTTCTTGGCGGGTGGCTGGTCTTCCACCAGTTTTTGGCCGGGGATCCGGGGCCGATATCCCACGTCGCGCTCATCCTGCTCCTCGCCGGAATCCTGCTCAGGGGTTTCGGGGTTTTTCCACCGGTTCTTGCGGGGCGCCTTCTGGTTGCCGGCGGGGCGGTTTTCGCGGTGGTTGTTTTCAAGCCGACCGCCGCGTCCGCCGGCGCGCTGGGAGGGCTGCTCGGTGCGGTGCTCCTCCTGAGGCCGCTTTCCCCCCGCCGCGGTCGCTGGATCCTGCTTTGCGCCATGTCGGTGCTGGCCTCGATCACCCTCCAGGAGAGCGGGGCTGTCAACACCGTGTTTGTCGTCATGGATGTCGCCGTGCTGATGTTCCTTGCCCAGCAAATCCATGCGCCCCCGGAGGCCGACACGGCGGTGTGGGCGTCGGTTTTGCGCTCGCTGCGCCTGGTCCTTCCCGTGGGCTTGATCGTGACCGTTTTTTTCTGGCTGTTCCCGGCGATTTCCTCGCACACGAATGTGGCTTTCGTGCGGTTTGCGGGCGGCGACCTGCTGAGCCCGGGCGAGGCCTCGGAAATCCGGCTGACCCGCCGCGTCGCCTTTGTCGCGAGGTTTCCGGACTCCTCCGCAGTCCCCTCGTTTTCCGATCTGTATTGGCGGGGGCAGGTGCTAGAAAAAAACGACGGCCTCCGCTGGTCGGCCGATCCGGCGCGGATCAACTCCGCGCCGGCGCGCGGCGGCTCATTGCCGGATGCCGGGGAGTGGAGGTATTTCCTGCGCCTGGGGCCGGATCGGATTCTGGCCGCGTTGGATCGCCCGGTTTCTGTGGCTGCCGTCAACGGTGGAGCAACCGTTCTGGAAACCGGCGCGTCCGCGTATTCCGTTTTGGGAGCCGGGGAGGTGGAACTCGAGATTTCTTCCGCCCGCGCTCCTGCTGCTGATCCCCCGCGCCGGGAGATCGCCTCGGCGGGCCTCGGTGTCCCGAAAAAAATCCGGGACGACCCGCGCCTGCGCGGTCTGGTTTCGGCGCTGTTTCCACGCGGTGCGGCCCTCTCCCACAACCTCGAATCCCTGGGGCATTATTTTGCGGGCGGCGGTTTTGCCTACACCCTGCGTCCCGGCAAAATGCCGTCTGGCCGTGTGGCCTGGTTTCTCTTCGAGCGCCGCAAAGGCTTCTGCGGGCATTATGCCGCAGCGGCGGCCAACATCCTCCGCATGGGCGGGATTCCCGCACGGATTGTCACCGGGTTCCGCGGAGGAACCTGGAACCCATGGTTGCGGACGCTCACGCTGCGCGATTCCGATGCCCATGCATGGGTCGAAGCATGGGACGAAGAAGCCCGGCATTGGACACGCTTCGATCCCACTTCGTTTGTCGCCCCCGAGCTTTCGGCCCTCGTCGAGATCGAGAGAAATCCTGGCCGGTGGCCGTGGTTCCGGCTGGCGACAACTTACGCGGTCGCGCGGCTCACATGGGCGGCGGCCCGGTTCGAGTCGGCGCTCTCGCATCATTCTCTGGTGGTCTCATGGGCGCTGGCCATCGCCGTTATTGGCCTGGCTATCGCGCTTCGGAGAACCTCGCCCCGCAGAAAACCCAAGCAGGACCCAGCGGCTTCGTGCCTCGCGAAACTCGAAAAACAGGCCGCCTTGAGAAACCGCTCGCGGCTGCCCGGCGAAACCCCGCTGGCCTGGATCGCCAGGTTGGAAACCTTGTCCCCATGCGGGCCCGATGTTCCCGAACTCAGAGAATTTGGTGCGAGCTATGAATCCCTAGTCTATGCCCCGCCAAGCCGGCTCACGAATTGCTCCGCCACTCTCAAGTCCGCCACCAAACGGCTGGCGAGGATGTGGAGGAAAGGACATAAAAAGACGATACGCCCGAGCCGCAAATAAGGGAGCACAGGCGTCTCGCCTGTGAAAGACGCTCGCCTGCGCTTGCAAAATCAGTCCCCAAACAGGAGAGACGCCAGTGCTCATTTGGAAATTCAAAGTCCGGTTAATTTCAAGATTTGGTATCACTCGGCGGACCGCAGCTCCTTCTCGGCGGGGAAGAGATTTTGGGCGGCGGTTTCGTCGCGGGTCCGGCGGACCATTTCCGCGGTGACCCTCGAGGCGGCCGGATTCCACCGCACGTAGAGGTCGTTGACCACATCCGCGAGCTGCGCGTCCGATAGGTCGAATTTCCACGACGGCATGACGCCGCGGAAAATGCGGCCATCGCGGGCGATTCGCCCTTTCATGCCGAGGAGCAGGATGCGGATCAGATCCCCGGGTGGACCGGTCAACCGCGGGGAATTTTCCAATGGCGGGCAGATGGCGGGGATGCCGCTGCCGTCGGCCTGGTGGCACGCGATGCACCGCGCCATGTAAATCTGGCGGCCGGTGAGCGGGGCGTCGTCGAAGGCGGGTTCGGCCACAGGCTTGCAGGCGAGGGGAGCGAAGGCCAACAGCAGCAGGAGACGCCTTTGCATTGCCCCGCCACTAAGGCTGTTTCTCGGAGACCGGCATCCCGAGAACCCTCTGGACGTCGTCGGCGATCCTGTCTGTCTCCGGCAGTTGTTCGAAGCGGTAGAGGACGCGGAGATTTCCCTCCGGATCGATCAGGTGGGTGTAGGTCGAATGGTCGATCAGGTAATCGCCCTTGTCGCTTCCGGCCGCCGGGGCCTTGCGGAAGAAGGCCCCATAAGCCCGAGCGGTCGTGCCGATGTCTGCGGGAGGGCCGGTCAGGCCGAGGAACCGCTCGTTGAAAAACGGGACGTATTCCTTGAGCGACGCCGGGGAATCCCGCTCGTCCACGCTGATGAAGACGACCTTGGTGCGTTCCTGAGCCGCCGGGGGAAGCTTCCGGAAGACCGCGGCGAGATTTCCCAGCGTGGTGGGGCAAATGTTCGGGCACCGGGTGAAGCCGAAGCACAGCAGCACGGCCTGCCCGCGGAAGTCCAGGAGCCGCACGGGTTTTCCGTCGTGGTCGGTCAGAGAAAAACGATACGCCGGATGAGCGTCGGGATCATACTGGCCAAACCACGGGGACGCGGGCTTCTTGGCGATCGAAAAGAGAATGACAAGCACGGGGACCGCGATAACAGCGCAGGCCGCAAAGAGGACGAGCGCGATCCGGCGGGAGCGGGCGTCGCTGTGTCGGTGCCGGGCCATTCAGCGGACGGGCACATCCAGGTGAATGGCCCCCGCCTTTCCTCCGGATTCGGTTGTCAGCACCAATGAGACGGTGGACCCGGCTCGGGGGACCTCCTTGAGCTTCATCAGCATGATATGGTCGCCGCCCGGTTCGAGGACCCGGCGGCCTTTGGCGGGAATGGTGAAGTTTTGCACAACGGCCATGCCCATTACCCCGTCTGCTTGTTTGGTGGTGATCATCGGCCGGATCTCCTGCGCCACCGGGCAGGTCCCACCGGTGATGAGCACCGGGGCGTCGCTCTTGTTGGCGATGGTCATGAAGGCTGCGGTCACCTTCGACGAGGGCGGCACGGCCCGGATCCACGCGTCCTCGATTTTCAAATCCCCGGCAAAGCCCAGGCTGGCTGACAGAAACAGCACGCGGAGGATTCTGTTCATCTTTCCATCTTGCCCCGTCGTCCGCCGCGAATAAAGGCTTTTTCCACGGCGGGAGTTGCATCTTGAAAGCGCGAGGTTGGGAAAGCCCCGAGCTTCACCGAGAGCATCCCCTACACCCTGCTCGCGGAGTTGGAGGTTGCCAACACGATCCGGCGGGCTTCGCGGGAGGGTGCGATCACGCGGGCGGAGCATGACGCGGCTTTCCGACAGATCGAGGCGGACCTTGCGGACGGCATCCTTGCGCGGCGCGACATCCCGCAGAGCGAACACTACCGGAAGGTGCGGGAGCTATCGAAGCGGCACACCCCGAAAATCCCGGCCCGGTCCTTGGACATCTTGCAAACGGCAGCGGCTTTGCTGATCGGCGCGGATTCTCTGTATTCTTTCGATGGGCATCAGCGGCAGCTTGCCAAGGCGGCAGGCTTGAAAGTCTTCCCCCGAGCGATGCCGAAACCTGGCAAATGATATGAGGCACCGGCTACTTGAAAATTATGGAGCGGGTGAAGGGAATCGAACCCTCGTATGCAGCTTGGGAAGCTGCCGTTCTACCATTGAACTACACCCGCGCTAATTCCACGATGTCACCACGTGCTTGTAGGAGTTGGAAGCTGATGGAGAGGAGACCGAATTCGATATATTGAACACGCCGACCGTCTTGCGCACGGCCGGTTCATTTGTTGTGCCCCCTGCTGATGTCGTCGCGCCATAAGTAATGTTGAGGGTGTTGTTGTAATCGTAGTCGAGCATGATCTGGTAAACATTTTTCCACGGGTCGATAAAATTGCCATTTGCGTCCAGCCCGCTCTTCCCATTTTTCTTGCTGACATCAGCGACTTCGAGGAAGACGATTTGTCGCGGGTTGTCGACCAACGTGCCATTCGTGATCCCCATCAAGGTGCCGATAATTCCATTGGAAGCTGCGGCATAGATCCCGTCGGCTGCCGGTGAGGTCCCTTTTCCGTCCGGCGATGGGAGCCTCCCGTATTCCGTGTAATAATGCATGATCGCGGCGGCGATCTGGGTGGCGTCGTTTTTGGCTTGGAGTTTTTTGGCGGCGTCGATGGCGGCACCGACGGCGGGGAAGAGCAGGGACATCAGGATGCCGAGGATGGCGATGACAACCAGCAGCTCGATGAGCGTGAACGCGGATTTTTCCGGGATGCGGGAAGTATTGTTCATGGTGATGCCTGCCGGTTTTCTTTCGGGGCCAACAGGGACAAATTGCATTCGACAGGCGGCCGGGGCAAGCAATTTCTTGCCAGCAATTTCTTGCCAACGGCCCGCCGAGAGGCGATGGGTGGGGTTGTGAAACACCAGAGCCCTCGTGGCGGGAAACAATCAGGGGGGCAGTCTGCAAAGTCGGGTTCCGGAACAAGTCGTCCATCTTCGCGCAGGAGAAGAGGCGGAAAGCGGAGGCCGGAAAGCGGAGGTCGGAAAGCGGAACCCCCTCGCGAGAGCGCATCGGCGAAAGGAGAAGGCATGGCCGGGAAGGCGCCCGAAAAGGCACGGTATCCGCAGCGGGGGGAACGGAAAGCCGCACAGCAAGGGAATATCCCGCCGTCGAATGTGAAGAAGAGCGTCACGGAAAGTTCCAGCCGACAGGAGCGCGGGCATCTTGCGCGCATGGAGAGCGAGCGGGCGGGACGCCCACGCTCCGAGGGGAGCCAGCCCTCCCTCAAGCAAGACATTCTCCGCCTGCTGGCCGAGAGGCCGCTGGACAAGGTCGAGATTTCGCAGGCGTTGAAACTCGATCCGGCGATGCGCACGAAGCTGCTGGGACTCCTGCGGGACATGGAGCTCGCGGGAGACATCGCGAGGATCCGGAAGGACCGCTTCATCATCCCGCAGGCTGCGGATTTATTTACGGGAAACATCCAGTTCCACGCGAGCGGGACCGCGCATGTTCTGAGCGAAAAAACCGGGGAGCCGGATCTCTTCATCAGCGCGGAAAATTCTTTCACGGCGATGCACGGGGACCGGGTGGTCGCCCGCGTTTCCGTCGAGCGCGCGGCGGGGCGGCGTCCGGGGGCCGAGGCGGTTCACGAGGGGCGGGTGATCAGGATCCTCAACCGTGCGAACGAGACGATTGTCGGCACGCTCCAGAAATCGAAAAACTTTTTTTACCTTGTCGCGGACGACCCGCGATTTGTCCACAACCTGTATCTCCAGGCGCCGGTGCCACCGCTTCAGGCAAATATCGGCGACAAAGTGGTCGCCCACCTGGATTCTTGGCCGTCGCGCCACGTCAACCCGGAGGGGCACATCATCGAAGTGCTCGGCCCGGTGGGGAAACCCGGCGTGGACATGCTCTCGATCATCCGCAAGCACCAGCTTCCGACCGATTTTCCGCCCGCCGTTTTGCAGGAGGCGGGACGGGTTTCGCCCGAGGTGGACCTGCGCGAGGCCGGAAAGCGCGACGACCTGCGCGGGAAATTCATTTTCACGATCGACCCCGACGACGCGAAGGATTTCGACGACGCGATCGACGTCGAGCGGACGGCCAGCGGCTGGAAGCTGGGCATCCACATCGCCGACGTCTCGCATTACGTGCGGCCAAGAACCACGCTCGACCGCGAGGCGCATGCCCGCGGGAACAGCGTTTATCTCGCGGACCGCGTGATCCCGATGCTTCCCGAGGCGCTCAGCAACGGGATCTGCAGCCTCAAGCCCGGTGTGGAACGCCTGGCGTTTTCGGTTTTTGCCGAAGTGGACAGGCAGGGGAAAGTCCACTCCGTCCGCTTCGCGAAATCCGTCATCAAAAGCGCGGCCCGGCTGACCTACAAGCAGGCGTTTGAGATTCTCAAGAAGCCCGCAGGCGGAGACGCGCTGGCCGAAAGGGTCCATGTGGCCTGGGAGCTGGCGTCGGTGCTCCGCAAGAAGCGTTTCGCCGCCGGTTCGCTCGACCTCGATTTTCCGGAGATCAAGGTGTGGCTCGACGACAAGGGGACGCCGATCCGCCTCGAGCGGGTGGAAAACGACATTTCCCACCAGCTCATCGAGGAGATGATGCTCCTCGCGAACGAGCTCGTGGGCCGCGAGCTGAAACTCCGCAGCCAGCCCGCTCTCTACCGGATCCACGAGAAGCCGGATGCCGAGAAGCTTGCCGAGTTCCGCGAATTCGCGGCGGGCCAGGGGGTCCGCGCGGGCGATCTCACCCATCGGCCCGAACTCCAAAAACTCCTCGCGGGCCTCCGGGGGCAACCGCACGAGTCCGCCGTCAAAATCGCGCTGCTCAAGAGCCTCAAGCGCGCCCGCTACTCGCCCGAGCCGGCCGGCCACTACGGCCTCGCGAAGCCCGACTACACCCACTTCACCAGCCCGATCCGCCGCTACAGCGACCTGGTCGTCCACCGCGCGCTCGAGCGCATGCTCGGGCTCGCAAAGGCCGGACCGGATTCCTCCGCGCTCGGACAAGTCGCCGAGCACCTCTCCACGACCGAACGCACGGCATCCGACGCCGAGCGTGAATCCGTGCGCCTGAAGAAGCTGGAATTTTTCCAGCTGCAGGTATCGAAGCGGACCGGACAGCCCTTCCGCGCGACGATTCTGGAGGTGAGGAACTACGGGATTTTTGTCGAGCTGCCCGAATACCTGCTCTCCGGCCTCGTCCATGTCTCGTCGCTTGATGGGGACTTTTTTGTCCTTGAGCCAGCACGCCGCCGGCTAGTCGGCCGCCGCACGAAACGCATCTACCAGGTGGGAGATGTGATCGACGTGGTCGTCGCCCGCGTCGACATGTTCAAGCAGCAGGTTGACTTTACCGTCGTTTGATAAATACTTAACCTCAACGAAAATACCTCTATGCAACTTGGAATGATCGGTCTTGGACGGATGGGTGCCAATATGGTGCGCCGTCTCCTGCGGAACTCCCACCAATGTGTTGTTTACGATACGAATCCCGACGTTGTCGCCGGGCTGGTCGCCGAAGGGGCGACCGGTGCCGCCTCTCTGGAAGACTTCGTTTCAAAACTGGAAAAACCCCGCGCGGCCTGGATCATGATCCCGGCGGCGATCACCGATAAGATTGTGGGCGAGCTCGCCGCGATCCTCGAGCCGGGCGACACGA
>Ga0118677_10000131_pt1 | contig 150400 bp, 131 predicted proteins | sample AliMusrvi5mmetaG_FD_86154 | JGI IMG/M metagenome (GOLD analysis project Ga0118677, IMG submission 86154) | reverse complement strand
CATCTGGGGGAAGGGGCGGTATTGGACACTGGGTCCGAGCACGACGGAATCTTGAAAATTACCCCGGTCTTCACGTGTGTCGGTGAAAGCGGCCCTGCATTCGCCGCCTAACGCCAGTTTGTAATCCCGCACGGCATAACTCAGGCCGCTGCAAAGTTGGTATTCCCGTTCCAGGTCGCCGCCGGTTTGACATTCGGCCACAAAGTTGACGCCCCAATGCCAGCGTTGGGCCCATTCCCCGCCAAACAGGATCTTGGGTTCAATCTGATCAGGCCCATCCCGCCGGTCATGCCGGATCCATTCCAGATATAAGGCCGGATTTCCGGGCAACTTACCCCAATCGGCCAGGGCGTAGCGGAGTTCGATTTGTTCGCTGTTAAAGATTTCCCCATCCTTGCCGGCTTGATCGGTGCGGTAGTAAATGTCGAGCTGGAACCGGTGTGGCAGTCCGAACTCGGCCTCATACAGGCTCCGGTAATCCGTGGTTCCATCCTTGTTGAAAGTTGTCCGCAGCCAGTATTCGACCTCCATCTTGCCTTCGGGGACAATATAGACCCGTGTGGTGGGGAAGCGGCGGGTGGCCGTCCAGAGCGGTTGTTCATAAGAACCGATCCGGCTCTCTTCGCGCAACGAAGGAACCCGGGGGGCGGTGACCTGAATCACCGGATATTCCCAGGTCCGGTACCGTTGTTCCACTGGCTGGGGTTGTGTGACGGGCGCCGCATTTCTCATCGCATCTGCCGGATTGGCAACCTGGGCCCACCCGGTTCCGGTTATGATTCCCAGCCCCATGATCAAAAATACGACGCTCTTTAGCTGTTTCGACCGCATGAACTGCTCCTTTAAAGTTTGACGGTATAAACGCCGCCATAACGGAAAAGGTTCAGTGATTATTTTCATTGCTTTCGCCGTTCTCCCGCCCTATCTAATCCTCCCATGCCGGAATCCGAACGTCCTGAATTTCATCTTGATCCCGATGTCCAACTCATGCTGGAGACCGCATCCGGTTCGGATCTTGCCTTTGCCGAACTGATCCGCCGCCATCAGAACGGGTTACTGAACTTTTTTATCCGCATGGGCGTTTATAATGATGCCGAGGATCTGGTACAGGAAACCTTTGTAAGGGTCTATAAGGCGAGGGAGCGATATCGGCCAGCAGCCAAGTTCACCACGTTTCTCTATGTGCTGGCCCGGCATGTCTGGTCGGACCGGGGGCGTAAGGCGAAAATGCAGAAGCGCCTCGAAGAGAGTCTGAAAACGGATGCGGAGATCGGGGGCGGGGTGACGATGCCGGCTTCGCAGGCGGGAATGGATGTCCAGTTGGCTTTGAATCAGTTGTCACCCAAGTTGCGGGAAGTGATCGTGCTGAACATTTATCAGGGATTGCGTTATCAGGATATCGCGGATGTGTTGGACATCCCGCTGGGTACAGTGAAGTCGAGAATCAATCTGGCCTTGCAGGAATTGAAGGGGATATTTAATGAAGACTGAGCCTGAAAAAAGTGCGATTGCCGATGGTGGGGAGGCTGTCCCCGTCCACCTCTCTTCTGTGGTTGCCCGGTTGAAAAGCGTTGACCCGGTTGCGGTTTCCCATGACTTGGCTCCTGAGATCGTGGCGAAAGTACGGGGGGGGAGAACGGCAAGGCCTGTCATGAATCAGGTCTGGCGCATGGTGGTTCCCCTGGCCGCGGCGGCAACGGTGGTTTTGCTGGCTGGCGGGGTTTGGCTGGCGCGACGACCCGTGGATCCCGGCCGGCAGGCGATTGCCTGGTTGTGCCGGATTCAGGAGCCCGACGGTTCATGGAATGCCGTCAGATGGGGTGGGAATAATAATTTTGAAATCGCGCTGACAGGGCTTTCGTTGATGACGCTTTTAGATGGAACGTCGGAGGCCAGGCCCGCCATTGAAAAGGCGGTCACCTATCTGATTCAGCACCAGCAGGCCGACGGACGATTTGGTGAGTTGTTTTCCGGGCTGCCCTATAACCAGGGGATTGCCACGTTGGCTTTGGCAAGGGCCTATGAGATCCGGAAAGATGAATCTCTCCGCATGGCTTTGGATAAGGCGGTTTCGGCGATTTGTGCCAGCCAATATGCGGATGGGGGCTGGGGGTATTGCAATGAGGCGCATCCGGCCTCCAACTTATCCATTACCTTGTGGCAGATCGAGGCCCTGCGTCTGGTGTCAAAACAAGGTTGGCCACAAGTGAATTCCCGGATGGAACGGGGATTGCGCTGGATGGCTGGCGTGGCGGCGGATGACGGTTCTTTTGGTTATCAGAAGAGTGGGGATACCCCTGGTGGCGCCTCGCAAACCCTTACGGCGATGGGGGCCATGAGTCTATTGGATCCCGCGCACATCGGGCTTGTGTCACCAGGGCGACGCCAAGCTATCAAGGCTCAAATGCAGCGGCTGGTGTCAGCTCCGGGGACCGATATGGATTATTACCGCCGGTATTTCCTTACGGCGGCCCTCAAGCAGATGGAGGAAGCCTCTGCGACGCGAGGTTTGGTGGCGATGCGCCATGACCTTGTGGACCAGCAGGTGGCGCGCGGGGGCGAAGCGGGCAGTTGGAATGCCGACGACCGCTGGGGCGCTACAGGGGGCCGCCTCTATGCCACCACGATGGCGGCGCTGTCATTACGGAATTGACGGTGTGCTTAACGCTTTTACTTGTCGTGGGGAGCAGGGTAACTGAAGGCGGTGAGCAGTTTTTGTATGCCTTCCTCCGCATCGGGTGAGAGATTTATGATTTTAAATCCAGCATGGTAAGTTCCCGAAACACCGCTGGGGTGGCACCATGCGTTTTCAACATGAAGGTGGAGCAAATGCGTTCCAGATAGTTTGGAATCCACGGTGACCCGGATGTTCATCCGGTGACCTGTTTCGAAAGGGTGGGGACTATGGATGCTGATGCCGTCCTCACTGAGATTAGTGACAAGACCGACTGATTCGCCGGTCTGTTCTTCGCGTGCGGGCCAGTAGGCCAGTGTTTCACGACGTTCAAAATGCCGGAGCGTTTGCATGGAAAATCCCTCCCCTCACTCAGTTACCATAGCACGGGTGTTATAACCGGCCAATCCGAAAAGGTATTTCATAGGTGCGCTTGCGTTCTCAGTGCTCTTTTGTCACCTTTGCATCTTGTAATGCACCTTGAAAAGTGAGGGTAAGTAACATGTCTGGAAACGACTGGATCATTCAGAACGCGCAGTGCCTGGCTGAAGCGTGGGGCGACCGCATCCCGGAATGGAATGCGGCGGCACGCAAAGTGGCGGACAACGCTGTGGCAGGAATCGTGTCGTTTTCCGAGAACGGCGAGTATCCAACGAAAGTAGGCCGATGCCAGATCGACTGGCAGGGATCCCATCATCCGAACTACGAATGGTCGTCCCAACTCAACCGGTTCTTTTATCTGGCAGAACTCGCGGCGGGCTACCGGGCTACTGGTAATGAGGAATACGCCTGTGCGGCACGGGATTACATCGAAGACTGGATCCGGACCCATCCGATTACCCCTGACTGGCAGGCAGTAGGACGCGACAATTCGCTGAATCTAGGGATTCGTATGGGAACATCGCAGTGGCCGGGTTGGCTGGGCACGTTGCCGGTATTCCTTGGCAGTCAGGCTTATGATGATAATTTTGTCGAGCGGATGTTGGCGTCCGCCGAAGGTCAGCTCGATTTTCTCAAAGACCGTGGGTTGCCGGGTGAAGGGAATTGGCGGCTGACAAGTTTGGATACCTTGCTGGTCAGCGGTATTCTTTTGAAATCCCGGCCACGGGCCGTGGTGCGACGCGATTCCGCAGTGCGGCTGTTGCAGGATGCGTTCCGGCGTCAGGTCCTGCCGGATGGCGCACACATCGAGCGGAATCCGAGTTATCACCATTGGATGGCGAATGTGGTGGCGCGCTTTTGGGAATTGGGCCGGGCGCTACCGGAACTCGGGCTGACGGTCGACCCTGTTGTTGTGGCCCGCATGTATGACTATTCGCTCGCCTGCATGGCTCCGGATGGCGGATGGAATGCCCTTCACGATTGTCAGTCCGCCCGCAATCCGGGTTACGAACCCCTTTTTGTGATGCAGGTCGACCGGGCCCGATTTCGGCAAAAGGCGGGGCTGCCGGACACGTTGCCGGCGTTGTCGCAATGCTTCCCCAATGCCGGCCAGATCTGTCTGCGCGATGCATGGTCGCGTACCGCCACCTATCTTGTGTTTGACGCCACGCAATGGGGGGGTGCCCATTGCCATCAAAGCCGCAACGGGCTGGCGCTGTATGTTGCCGGAGAGCCGGTTTTGGTGGATCCCGGCTTTCTCACGTACAACTTCTCCGATCCCCTCGGCGTCCATGGCAAATCAACGCGTGCCCACAATACGGCCAACCTGAACGGATGGAATCAGGTGGGCACCAATCCCCGAGGGACGCGCCATTTCAGTTCGCCCGGCTATGACGCCGTCATCTCGACCTACGAGGGAGGGTACTGGCCGGGCCGGTATTTGTGGAATTTCCCCGAAGGCTGTGGCGCCGGCATCCAGGCCGAACACACCCGGATCGTACTCTGGGTGCGGGGTCGCTTTATTGTGGTCATTGACGAACTTGTCCGTTCATCGGCGGGCGGTGATGACCCGTTCCTTGAAATCAACTGGCAATTCGAACGCGGTCCGATCCGGGTGGACGAAGCGGCTGGCCGGGCCTGGACCGGCGGCGACGGTGCGAATCTTCTGATGCTCTTTCCGGAAATGCCGGCGGGCATGCGACTGGTTGTTCATGAGGGCGAAACCGAGCCGCCCCGAGGTTGGTTGCCGGATGAGCACGGGTATGTCCCGGCGCCGCAGTTGACGCAGGAGTTGCGTCCGATGAAATCACACGGGGCACGCATTGTGACGGTGTTGATCCCGGTTTCGCCCGGACGGGAAACTCCCGGGGTACAGGCCCGGTTCTCAGGCGTACCGAATGCCGGGGTGGTGCCCTGTCGGCTGACGTTGCAGTGGGATAACGGTGACCGCGACGACGTCGTCTGGACAGCCGCCCTCAAAGATATGATTGGCGCAGTGGACGATCAATTTACCGATGGTTCATTGGCTCACTGGCACCGGAATGCCGCCGGGGTCATTCAAGCCCGAGAGGTCTTCGATGCGACGCTGACGCTACCGTAAGGCTGAAAGAGTCTGGTGCCCTCGCGTTTTCACCCCGTGGGCGGGTACCCCGACGACGACGGTATACGGTGCCACGGGTTTTACCACCACCGAACCGGCGCCGACTACGGCTCCCTCGCCAATGTCGGCCGACCACAAAACGCTTACGTTCATGCCCAGATAACAGTCCCGGCCGATCGTCACCTTCTGTTGGTGACCCCCTTGGCTGTAGATCGTTTTTTGGGGATCGTCGAACTTAGTGTGCAGCGGTCATGGATCTGGACATTGTCGCCCAGAGAAATCCACTGGGGGTTCACAATCCGGACGCCGCAGCCGATGGAGACGTTCTGGCCGACATGGCGCATCAAACGACGGTAATATGCGATGCGCTTTTCTGCCGCATAAGAGCTCTCCATATTCATAAAAACGGTCTGGTGATAGCGCTCGGTTTCCTCGGCGGACATTTGGGCATAGGCGGCCGTAAAATAGTTCTCAGTCATTGGGTCCATTCTTCCTTTCTTGGATCCGGGGTATTCTTCCCTCGGCAATTCTCAGGGTTTGGCAATCATCTCCAGCTCCTGCCAGTTTTGAATTTCGTCGCCGGGCTTCAAGTGCAACACGTTGGTGCAAAGGTAAAGCGATAGTCCGCCACTTCTTTTCAAGGCGGCCCGGTATAGATCCGTGCCGCCAAACCGCTGCCGCACCACGGCGTCACCGAAGTCGAATTCCCATTGGGAGGGGAGTCGTTCTGCTTCGAAAGCCAGTGTGCCATCAGTTGGGATCTGTGCGACCGTGAGGGGCGCCTCCACGTTGCCGATGATCACCCGTCCTGCCACGAGTCCTTCCGCTTGCAGGCGGAAGCCTCCACCCCAGGAGCAGTCGGCCACTTGTTTAGTCGGGTTCCACATCCGGCTTTCAAGGCGCAACACCCCGTTGTTCAGCCGTAACCGCCGCGACAGTTTGAGTCCGTTGTCCGCCGTACCTGTCATTTCCAGCCAGTCGCCCTGGCGGCGGTTGGTGTAAGGTTCCACTGAGCCGACAATGTAACCGGCCACTTCGGCATACCCTTCCGGACAGGGGTATTCTCCGCCTCCTAGCGGGTCGGCGGGCACCAGCCACTGACGACCTAAGGCATGCAACTCAACCAGGCGTCCGCCCAGGGTTGGTACGGCGCCGACAGCCATGTCCCCCTCGCGCAACCAGACAATGGGATGGGAGGAGAGTTTCTTCTGCCACATCGGCAACCGGTACTTCATGGGCGATCCCTCGCTCAGGCATTCCACTCCCGCCTGCCGCCAATCCTCAATCATTCGTGCCAGCATTTTCCGTTCATTGGGGCCGGCATCGTTGCGATAGAAATTTCCTTCAACTCGGAATCCTTGCACCGCCCGGCTCAGGCGGGCAAAGCCGAGTCCATCCCGGAGCAGGCGCACGCGCAGTTTCTCTTTTCCGGTGACCTTTGCTTCTCCCGCCGCCAACGCCTGATCGGCGGGTCTCACAAGGCCTTCGTCGTAAAGCGGGCTGAAAGACGATTCGCCCAGGCTGAAATGCAGGTTTTTATTTTTGCGCACGGCATTATGAAACACGTCCATGTATTGCCGTACGGCTGGCGCCGCCCGGCCATATTCGACCGCCAGAAACTCGTCCACCAGGGGCCAGACGGGTTGCCGAGGATTCCAGAGCAGGCGGCCGATTACATAGCCGCGCAACGCGGTCAACTCGGCTCCGCCACCCGGGTCGCCCTGGCCCTGCATGAAAATTCCGTAGACTCCCCGCTGCTGGTACAAAGCAATGTTGGCCTGGATTTCATCGAAGTTGGGCATGGGCAGAAGATAGCTGCCGAAATTCGTGCAGTAATGCCAGATGTAGAGCTGTGAGGTGATTTTCGACCATCCGTTGAGCGCCTTGAGGAACCGCTGGCTTTCCGCCTGTTTGCAGGTACTGAAGCCATGCGCCTGGCAGCACCCGAAGGCGCACAACCGGACGCGGACATTCGGCGCCGGGCGGACATGCCGGGGCGCATCCACGCTGTAAAGGTAGGCAATCGTGTCGATCAGGACCTGCGGATGGTGTTTGGCTACCACTGCCGCGACGGCATTGACGAAATGCAGGATGGGGCCGCTTTGGGAGCCTTCCTTTCTGGCGATGGCCATGCAGTCCGGGCATTCGCAAAAGCCCAGTCCGTCGTTCTGTGAAACGGAGAACAGGGTGGCCTTGGGTTGGGCGCGAATCCGGGCCAGCAGCCGCTGGGTCAGCAGGCGTAACACTGCGGGATTTGACAGGCAAAGTTGGTTGGCATCGCGGCGTCGAACCCCGGCGGTCATGGCGAAATATTCGGGATGCCTTTCGAAATGCTCGTTGGGACTCACCAGTTCAAAGAAGGTATGGCACCACATTCCGTAATCGTTATGGCCGCCCATGTAATTCGGGATGGCCGGCTTCCAGCCGTTCAGCCGGTTCCGTGCCCGCCAAACGGGGTCGGACGTCTCCCAGTTAAAATTGTCCCGGTATTCGAATGCCGGGCGATGGGTCTCGCGCTTCCAGGGTAGCTGGATGTCCGTCATGCGGGGAATCCGTTCGGTTTCCGGTGAATACCAGCGGCAGCCGAGTCTTTCCAGTACTTCGTACACGCCATACAACACGCCGCGCGGACCGCCGCCTACAATGAACAAACGGCCGTCACGGGATTCCACGTGAAACGCTTCCGGTCCCAGCGTCAGGGCGCCAACGTCAATACCGGCGGCGAGGGCGGCGGCGGTGTCACCGATATGGATCCGGGTCTGCCCGCTGCGCACCGCGGATTTGGCGCCCGCCATGGCATGGATGTGGCGGCGGAATTCCTCAGCGGCATATTCGACGGTGGGTTCGGCATTGGCGGGAACTCGCAAATCGATGTCAGGCACTCCGTCGGTCGCTAACACAAGATCTTTTGAAGCATAAGTCATGATGATTTCCTTCAAAGTTTCACGAGAATTCGGCAGGCATCATAATCATAATCGTCATGATAATCCTAATCAAATTAGGTAATGGGCGGCGCCTATCACTTGTACGGCCTTGTGAGCAGGCTTGTGTTTCCAGTAAGGCTCTGGCACATTTCCTCGTCTTTGCAAAAACAAAGCTCTTGAGCGGGTTATGCGGACGGGTGTCCTGACCGGCGGAGAGCGGATATTTACAGACATAAGGGAGAACAACAGATGCCGAAAATCACCTTCATGGGCGCGGGGAGCACCGTATTTGTCAAGAACGTCATCGGGGATTCGCTCCTCACGCCGGCGCTTCAAAATTCCGAGATTGCACTCTACGACATTGATGCGCGACGGCTCAAGGAATCCAAACAGATGCTGGATATCCTGAACAACAACATTAACCAGGGCCGGGCCACCATCAAGGCCTACCTTGGTGTGGCCAGCCGCAAGGCGGCCCTGAAGGAGGCGGATTATGTCGTCAATGCGATCCAGGTGGGTGGCTACAAACCTTCAACCGTTATTGATTTCGAAATCCCCAAGAAATTCGGCCTGCGCCAGACCATCGCCGATACCCTTGGCATTGGCGGTATCTTCCGCGCCATGCGAACCATTCCGGTCATGCTGGATTTCGCGCGGGAGATGGAGGGCGTCTGCCCCGATGCCTGGCTGCTCAATTATACCAACCCCATGTCGATGTTGACCGGGGCGATGTTACGCGGCACCAGCATCAGGACGGTAGGCCTCTGTCATTCTGTTCAAAGCTGTGCCAGCGGGTTGCTGTCCAACTTGGGTATGGCCGAAAGTGTTTCCAAGCTCCGCTGGAATATTGCGGGTATCAATCACATGGCCTGGCTGCTGGAGATTGCGGATGGCGAGGTCGATCTCTATCCTGAAATCCGGAAGCGCGCCGCGAACCTGGTGGCCGAAGCGAGGCGCAAAGGCGCCAGAAAGAACTGGGATATGGTGCGTCTCGATATGATCCGCCATTTCGGTTTCTATATCACTGAATCCTCCGAGCACAATGCGGAATACACGCCCTACTGGATCAAGGCCGGGTTTCCGGGACTGATCGAGGAGTTCGGCATTCCGCTGGATGAATATCCCCGCCGCTGCATCGGCCAGATTGCCGATTGGAAAAAGCGCAGTGTGGAGTTGACTCGTGCGCCCCAGCTCAACCATTCCCGCTCCCACGAATACGGTTCCTACATCATGGAAGCCATGGAGACCGATGTGCCGTTCCGGATTGGCGGCAATGTGCTGAACAAGGGACTGATCACCAACCTGCCGTCCAAGGCCGTGGTGGAGGTGCCCTGTCTGGTGGATCGCAATGGCGTGCAGGGGTGCCATGTGGGCGATTTGCCGGAACAGTGTGCCGCGTTGAACCGCAGTAATATTAATGTTCATCTCATGGCCATTGAGGCGGCATTGACGGGCAACAAGGATGCGCTTTACCAGGCGGCCTATCTGGATCCCCATACCGCCGCCGAACTGCCGCTCGATAAAATCCGCCAGCTGTGTGATGCGCTCATCAAGGCGCACGGGGAGATGTTGCCAATGTTCACGAGCCGGTTGGATCGCCAGCCTAACCACTGGAAGCCGAATGTATTGGTTTCGGAGTTTGTTCGTGACTGGCGGATTTCTCCCGTTCAGCCCAGGCAGGCGGAAGGCGTGGCGGGGGCGGAATTCATCAAGCCGGATTACAAGGCCTGGCAACCGGTCAAGGCCCAGGAGCGAGGGTTCATCAATGCCCATGACACCACGGGGAATCAGGATGGAATTGTCTATCTGGCCAAGAAAATCAAGCTGGCCGCTCCGGGCAAGTGGGAGATTTGCCTTGGCCATGACGGCGGGGCCCGGCTCTTTGTCGACGGCAAATCTGTGCTCTGCGTTCCCGAGACGGTCAATCCGGCCCATCCCGGACGTAGCAAGGTCACGGTGAAGCTGGCCAAGGGAGTGCACGAGGTGGTGGTGGCCTTGGATCTCAATACCGGCAAGGGGTGGGGGTTTTTCTTCGCTTGGAGCAAGGTCGTGAAGCGTAATGCCCAGTTCCCCTCCGCCGTCTGATGGTGGTGCCGGGCGGTTATACTCTGATGACAAAGGTTGCCTTGTGAGCGATCAACAGGAATTATTTGCTGCTGATGAATTGGCAGGATCGGTTTCCGTTGAGGCGCAGGGTGAGCCCAGGGGCCGTACCATTGTCCGGGATATTTCCGCGGTGGAAGAGGGCCCTCTCAAGCGGTTGGTCAACGAAAACTTTTTAAACTACGCCTCCTATGTCATCCGGGATCGCGCCATTCCTGATATTGAGGATGGGTTAAAGCCGGTTCAGCGGCGCATCCTGCATTCGCTGATTGAAAATGATGACGGGAAGTTCATTAAAGTGGCCAACATCGTCGGGTATGCCATGCAGTTTCATCCCCATGGGGATGCCTCGATTGCAGATGCCCTGGTCACGCTGTCCAACAAACAATATTTAATTGAGGGGCAGGGGAATTTCGGAAATTTGTTCACGGGCGACCCGGCGGCCGCCTCCCGTTATATCGAGTGTCGGCTGACCCCGCTCGCCCGGGATGAGATTTTCGACTCCGACCTGACCGATTACGTGCCTTCCTACGACGGACGCAAAGAGGAGCCCGTAACGTTGCCGGCCCGGATCCCGCTATTGCTGCTGTTGGGCGCGGAGGGGATTGCGGTGGGGTTGTCCACCCGTATTTTGACGCATAACTTTAACGAACTGCTGGAGGCCCAGGTGGCGATTCTTCAGAAGCGGTCGTTTGCGGTGTATCCGGATTTTCTCCAAGGCGGCATGATGGATGTGTCCGGGTATGACAAGGGGCGGGGCTATGTCCGCCTCCGGGCGATGATTGAGATTCGCGATGCCCAGACCCTGGTGGTGCGTTCGGTACCCTTTGGCGCCACCACGGATTCCCTGATTGCCTCCATTGAGGAAGCGGCGCGCAAGGGCAAGGTGAAGCTCCGCAGTATCAGCGATTATACGGCGGAAGCCGTTGAGGTGGAAATCCAGCTGCAGCCCGAAGAAGAGGCGGCAAGGGCCGTGGAAACACTCTTTGCGTTCACCCAGTGTGAAGTCCAGGTGGCCAGTCGCATCATGGTCATTTGTGCCGGGCGTCCCGTCGAAATGGATGTGGAACAGGTGCTTCAGTATAACACGGAGCGCCTGCTGGAATTGCTCAAGCGGCGGCTGAAGGTCCAGCAGAAGCGGCTGACGGAGGAATTGCACCGCAAGACGCTGATCCAGATCTTTGTTCAAAACCGGATTTACACACCCATTGAAAAATGTGAAACCCATGACGAGGTTGAACAAGTGGTACGGACCGGGTTGGATCCCTTTTTGTCCCAGCTTCAGCGTGATCTTACCCAGGGAGATATCGACCTGCTGTTAGGTATTCCGATCCGCCGTATTTCCCTGTTTGACGTGGCTAAAAATCAGCAGGAGATGGAGTCGTTGCGTGCGGAGCTGGCGGAATCGCGGGAGAATATGGCCAACCTGATTGGCTATGCCGTGCGGTATTTGCGACAGCTTCAGAAAAAGTACGGGCCGCACTTTCCGCGGCGGACTCAAATCACGCAATTTCAGTCCATTGAAGTTCGTGAGTTGACCGCCTCCGAGTTGACGATCAACCTGGACAAGGCCAAAGGCTATTTGGGCCATAAGATTGCCGGCAACAGGTTGTTTGAATGCTCCTCGCTCGACAAGCTCCTGTTAGTGTGGAAAGACGGTCGGTATAAGGCGGTTCCCCCGCCCGAGAAATTGTTTGTGGATGCCGGGATCATTCATTATGGAATTCTGGACCGTGAGCGGATTCTGACGGTGGTGTACAATGAAGATGGGTTCACCCGCATCAAGCGGTTTGCCAGTACCCCCGTCACCAACCGTGAATACCGCTGTATCCCCCGCGGGGCCCAGATTGTCTTCTTTACGGATCAGGAGGTGCCGACCCTCTATGTTCAATACGATGTCCCTGAAACGGCTGCTATCCGCCAGCAGGAGTTCGACACCGCCAGCCTGCCTGTTGGCGGGCGTGATGGAAAGGCGGTCCTCCTGTCTTCCAAGAAGATTGCCACGATCGGTGCGGCCAAGCCGAAAAAATGGGATGATGCGCTCACGGGTCCCAAAGGCCAGTATATGAGCTTCGGGTAATTAGTATTTCCTGCGTAAGCGAAAGAATAGGGCAAGAGGAGTGGCGCCGCCGAAAAGAAGCAGTTGAAGAAGCGATGGACCTTCGATGGGTGGCGATGCCGTACGGATGATATTTCCGAAGATCAAAAGACTGGCCATCCACAGCAGTACGAAATCCATAGTCCGGCGTTGAGGCGGCGAAATCCACTGAAAGCCCGGCTGGCGATTTTTACGGAATGGCCAGAAAAGAGCGGAGCCTGTGAATGCCCATTGATCCGCATAAAGGTGCAGGGTATAGGCCCCGCCGGCGATGATTCCGGTCGCTATGCCCCAGATTCCCGAGACCAGGACGCTGATGATCAGGGCGGTTACGAGACTGTGACTCCATTGCTGGATTTGTGGCATCATTTTGAGGAAAGCCCGGCCATCCGCCATGGGCTCGATGCACAAAGAAAGCGGTTCCGCATAGATGTCAATGTGATGGGTGGTGTCGGAAACAAAACCGTTGGGGACAAGTGCGGAGGCGCTGATAGGATTTATTCCATGAATCGTGACGTCGATTTGTTGACGGGCACTGTCAAAGTGAATCGAATAGGGGATCCATTGATTCGGGCCGACGGGAATGGGATAACAGTCGATTTTGCATTTTCTGCCGGTGTTATGTGATTGCGAGAGAACGTGAGCCAGGGTTTCGGCGATCAGGTGTGGGTTGGGTGCTTCAGGATCAGGAACGATATGAATGTCTGGTTTATGGAACGGTTTCGCAATCCATAGATCCAGGGTGTCTGGCAGAATGGCGCAAATACCGCCTAGCAAGATGGGGGCCGGATGGCTCTCCGCGGCGGCCTGGAACGAAGCAGGCCAGCACGTGGCCCAGGCGATTCCGCTTAAAAATTGCGACAGTGGCTTTATGGGTGGCTTCATAATAATTAAGTCATAACATCTATATAGAAATATTGAAGTCGTGTCACTTTGAAATCCGGAATTGAATGTCGGGGGGCGGGATCAAACCAAAAGATAATAGAGAATGCTTGCAAGCGTGATGAGGGGCAGGCAAATTGGGTGGGTACCGCGACATCTCGGAGATTGGCACAGCATGAAAACGTTACCGGTCTGGGTCGCGGCGGGTTTTGATTCGTTTGTTCCATAGGGATCCACATGTACTGGTTGTCGCAAGAAGAATGGGTGGTTCTGGGGCTTTCCGCCCGGGTCGGAATCTGCTGCGCGGCAGGAGTGGCCATTCCCGGCATCGTGTGCGGCTGGTTGCTGGCACGAACCCGCTTCCCCGGGAAGGCGCTGGTTGATGCGATCCTGCATGCTCCTCTGGTCATGCCGCCTGTGGTTACGGGATATCTGCTGCTGGTGGTATTGGGGCGCAGGGGCTTACTTGGGGAAATCCTCTTCAGGTATTTCGGAATCACCTTTGCATTCACCTGGAAGGCCGCCGTCATTGCCTCTGCCGTGATGGCTTTTCCGTTGATGGTCAGGTCCGTCCGCATTGCGATGGAAATGGCGGACCCGAAACTGGAAGCGGCGGCGCGTTGTTTGGGGGCCAGCCCGCTGAGGACATTCCTGACGGTGACGCTTCCGCTGGCCCGCCCGGGGATCATGACAGGGCTGGTACTCGCTTTTGCGCGCAGTCTGGGCGAATTTGGCGCCACCATTGTTTTTGCCGGCAATATTCAAGGCGAGACACGCACACTGCCGCTCGCGATCTACAACTCCATGCAGAGTCCGGGCGGCGATGCCGCGGCCCTTCGCCTTGTCATGGTCTCGATTCTCTTATCGCTCGGGGCGCTGATCGCCTCGGAAATCATGTGTCGGCGCTTTTCCAGTTTCGAGAAGGGGATTGAATAATGCTTCAACTAACGGCAGAACTCACGCGTGGCGCCTTCCACCTCCAGGTGGACTGCCATCTGTCCGAACCCGTGACAGGCATCATCGGTGCGTCCGGCTCCGGGAAGACTACGCTGCTGCACATGATTGCCGGCCTGGTGCCGCCCTCCGCCGGGCGGATTGCGATTGATGATGAAGTGTTGTTTGACTCGGAGTCGGGCATTTCGGTTCCGCCCCACCGGCGGCGGCTGGGTCTGGTTTTCCAGGATTGCCGGTTGTTTCCGCATCTTTCCGTGGCGGATAACCTTATCTATGGAAAACGCCTGCTGTCGCCGGGGGAACAGCGTTTCAGTTTGGAGGCGGTGATTGAACTGCTTGAACTCGGAGCCCTGCTTCGCCTCCGGCCCGGGCAACTATCGGGGGGGCAGGCGCAACGCGTCGCCATCGGTCGGGCATTATTGGCTTCGCCTAGAATGCTGCTGCTTGATGAACCCCTGGCTTCGCTGGACTGGCGGCTCAAACAACAGATTATGCCTTTTCTCAGGCGGGTTCGCGATGTGACGCGCATCCCGATGCTTTATGTGAGTCATGATTCAAAGGAAATACTCGATCTTACGGATCGGGTGGTTGTCCTCGAGGGTGGCAAGATGGTCGGCGCCGGGCCCGTGGTTGACATTATCCAGGATCCGCGTGTATTGCGTCAACTCCGGCTGCAGGGCCTGGTTAACATACTGCCGTTGATTTTTATGTCTCACGACCGCGAGGGAAGTCTGACCCATCTCCAATTGCGCCCTCTCGTTGCAAACGCCTGCGGTAACCCGGTGGACGTCAGCGGTCCACTGCTGGATGCGCCAACGGGGCGGGACATCCACGCGATGCTCCGTCCCGAGGATATCGCCCTGGCCCGGACGCGCCTCACCGGTGTGTCCATCCAGAACCAGATCCAGGGGCATGTGGTCCGCTTGATTCATACCCACGACCGGGATGTGTGCGTGGTGGATATCGGTATTCCGCTGATGGTGGAGATTTCGTCCCATGGAGCCAAAATGCTGGATCTGGCCGCAGGCAATCCGGTATGGTGTCTCTTCAAATCAAGTGCCCTGCAGTATCTTGGCCATCCCTTGAATTAGCGGGCGTCAATAAATTCGTGAGACGAGCTGACAATGAACAAAATGGATCTGGAGGATGTTCTTAATAAAATTATAAATGCCCGGATCGGCGTGATCGGCGATTTCTGCCTGGATGCCTATTGGGATGTCGACATGAGCCGTTCCGAGCTCTCTGTGGAAACCGGTCTGCCAACCAGGCCGGTTCGAAGTCAGCGCTATAGTCTCGGGGGGGCGGGAAACGTGGCGCATAATCTGCATGCGCTGGGGGTGACCTCGGTGTCGGTGTTTGGGGTGACAGGCCGTGATCCCTTTGGTTTCCACATGCGGGAATTGATCCAGGCGTTGGGAATCCAGGCGGAGGGGCTACTTGAACAATCCGAAAACTGGATTACCCACACCTACATCAAGCCCATCGAGCAGGGATCCGAAACCAGCCGGATCGATTTTGGCAAGTTCAACCGGCTTGATTCCGCCACCGCCCGGAAGTTGATGGCCGCGCTTGAAGCCCAATTAAGTCGCCTCGATGTGGTGGTCATTAACCAGCAGGTCACGGACGGGATTCATCAGTCCGATGAGTTCCAGGGTCTGCTTCAAGCATTGATTTGCGCACATCCGGGAAAGCTGTTTCTGGTGGATGGTCGTCATGTGAGCAAGCGGTATTCCGGTACGATCCGCAAGATCAATACCTGTGAAGCAGTCACGCTGGCGGGTGGCCGCTGTGATCCCCAGGATGTGATCGGGTTGGAGGATATCCGCAAGGCCGGACTGGTGTTGGCGGCGGAGTGGCAAAAACCCGTGTTTATCACCCGGGGTGAACGGGGGTGTCTGGTGGTGGACGGGGATCACACCGAGGTCGTGCCGGGGTTGCTGATCATCGAGAAAACCGACCCGGTGGGGGCAGGAGACAGCATGTTGGCGGGCATTGCCGCGACCATGGCAGTGGGTTGTACCCCATTGGAGGCTGCCACCTTTGGTAATTTCGTCGCCGGGGTGACGGTCCAGAAACTTTATCAAACCGGGACGGCTTCGCCGGATGAGGTCCGCCGCATTGGTGCAGAGGCGGATTATGTTTTCCTTCCTGAAAAGGCGGACGACAGCCGGTCCGCGGTGTACTGGCGGGGGACAGAGATCGAGAGGGTCAGCGGGATGTCCACTGTTGGCCTGACGATTTCCCATGCCATTTTCGACCATGATGGAACCATTTCGGTATTGCGTGAAGGGTGGGAGAAGATCATGGAGCCGATGATGCTGCGGGCGATCCTCGGGGCGTCGTATGCGACGGCGGATGAGACCACGTATCACAAAGTGCTGCAGCGGGTGCGGGCGTTCATTGACAGTACGACCGGGGTTCAGACATTGGTGCAGATGCAAGGGCTCGCCAGGCTGGTTGCCGAGTTCGGGTTTGTGCCCCGGGGGGAACGGCTGGATGAATTCGGGTACAAGGCTATTTACAATGACGGGTTGCTAAATCTGGTTCGAGGCCGGCTCGGCAAGCTGGAGCGGGGGGAGCTGGCTGTGGAGGACTTTGTCATCAAGGGGGTGGTCCCGTTTATGTTACGACTGCACGAGGCGGGTGTTAAGTTGTATCTCGCCAGCGGTTCGGACGAGGGCGATGTTGTAACGGAAGCCCGGGCATTGGGTTATGCCCACCTTTTTGAAGGCCGCATTTATGGGGCCATTGGGGATGCCAGCAAAGAGGCCAAGAAGATCGTCATGGATCGCATCCTGAAAGATGTCGGGGCCGCCAACGTGAAGAGTATCGCGGCGTTTGGTGATGGGCCGGTGGAAGTGCGCGAAATGAAGAAACGGGGTGGGGTGGCCGTGGGCATTGCCAGTGATGAAGTCCGGCGCTTCGATTTAAACGGAGCCAAGCGCCGGCGCCTGATCCGGGCTGGTGCCGATCTCATCATTCCTGATTTTTCCCAGCGCAAGAGCCTGCTTGAACTCCTGGGCATCCCCTGAGTGGGGGCAGGCGTATGCTTGACGGAAGGGGGGGGGGTTGCCATTATTCAAGCTATGACTGAACAACGAGAAATTCTGGATATCCAGCAGCAGTTGGTGAGAAGCAATCGTTCGCCGATGAAAAAATATCTGGCGCTGGTGATCGGGCGGGGAAGCTGGTTGTCCCTGTTGAAGTATGAGGTCATTGTCCTGCTCTGCTCCGCGACGCCTGGCGCCTTGGGGTTGATCTTACGCAAGGCGCTTTATCCCACGTTACTTAAACAATGTGGGAAGAATGTGGTGTTTGGCGCCAATATTGTGCTGCGCCATCCCAAAAAGATTGTCATCGGGGACAACGTGGTGATTGATGATAACTGTCTGCTGGATGCCAAGGGCGATTCCAATACCGGGATTATCATCGGGTCGGGGGTGTTCATCGGGCGCAATACGATTCTGCATTGCAAGAATGGCGACATTCTTTTGGGGGACGATGTGAATATCGGGTTCAACTGCGACATTGCCTCCTCGAACCGGGTGGAGATCAGTCGCAAGGTCCTGGTGGCGGCGTACAGTTATATTGTGGGCGGCGGACACGATTTTTCGCGGTCCGACACCTCGATCATGGATCAGAAACGCATTGCGAAAGGGATCTATATTGGCTCTGAAGCCTGGATCGGGGCCGGGGTGATTGTGCAGGATGGGTGCACGATTGGGGAAAGCACGATTGTGGGGGCGGGGGCGGTGGTGACGGAAAGTCTGCCGGCCAAGGTGGTTGCGGTGGGTCTTCCGGCCCGGGTGTTGCGTGATCGGGATGGCGGAGGCACATAATGAAATCGGAGCGGCAGGTCCAATTGCATGATGATTTGCGGCGGGATATGGAGGCTCGGCAGGCAGGCTATCGGATGCGGGCTTTGAAACTCTTCCCCCATGTTTGTGGGCGGTGTGGCCGTGAGTTCGAAGGGAAGAGGATGCGCGAACTGACGGTTCATCATAAGGATTTCAATCATGATAATAATCCGCTGAATGGCAGTAACTGGGAATTACTCTGCATTTATTGTCATGACGACGAGCATGCCCCGGACCGCTTGCGAGCGATGGGCGACGGCCCTGCGGCGGAATCCACCTTGAAACCCTCGCCCATTGTCAGTCCGTTTGAAGGGTTGGACCAACTGATCAAGTAGCGGGATTGAGGGATTGACTTTATACCCATTCCTCGGCCAATATCAAAAATTCGAAAGGGGTTTAAGTATGGCGTTTAGATTAGAAATCATTCCGTTTGTCATAGCCGTGATGCTTATAGGGGTATTGTTATGCGGGGTCTTGAGACTGGCGCAGGTGTCATGGCGTAAGGCGTTTGTGTTCAGCGGGATAGTGACGGTTATTCTCATCGGTTACCTGTTGGTGTTTTTCCGGGATCCTGTCCGGACGCCTTCTCCTGATCCCCGGGACATTATGGCGGGGGCTGAGGGGAAAATCATGTCGGTGGTCGAGGTGGATGAACCGGAATTTCTCAAGACCAAAGCGGTCCGAATCAGTATTTTCCTGAGTTTGATTGATGTTCATGTGAACCGTGCGCCGATGGAGGGGACCATTGAGCATGCCGCGTACTATCCCGGGGCCCGTTTCTTTACCTTTGAGGAAAAATCATCGGAACTGAATCAGCACAGTTCCATCCTGATCCGCAATGCTCAGACCTCTTGTCTGGTCAAACAGATTGTGGGGCCGGTGGCGCGTCGCGTGGTGTTCTGGGACTGGGTGAAGCCGGGCTATGCGGTCAAGAAGGGGGAATCCTTTGGCATGATGAAATTCGGGTCGAGGCTGGATATGTATTTCCCCCGGGATGATGTGGATGTGGTCATCAAAAAGGGTGACAAGGTGCGTGCCGGCGAAACAGTGGTGGCGCGGCTTAGGAAATAGAGGCCTTTATGAAGACAGACATCACCTGGCGTCAATTAGTCCCGATCTCCATCACGCTGATGGCAATGCTCTGTGGCTTTTTCAGCATTCTGGTCACGGCGGAGAGTATGAATGAGACCATGGCCAATGCGGGGGCCATGCACCGCTGGTCGGCCTTGCTGATCATGTTGGCCATGATCCTGGACGGGATTGATGGAAACATTGCGCGCAAGTTGAAGGGGTGCACGGATATTGGTGCGGAACTGGATACCTATGTGGACATGACGGCTTTTGGAATTGCCCCGGCGGTTTTGATTTATGTGGTGATGCTGACAGGGTCAGCGCCCCAGGATTCGGAGCGAGTTGTCTGGCGGGTCGCTCTGACGGCGGTGGTCGTGCTGTCCGGTGTGGTCCGGTTGGCCCGCTTCAAAGCCAAGGATCCGGATCGGGGCCAGGGGGGTTATACCGGGTTGCCGATCACAGCCTGTGCGGGGTGGGTTGCCATGCTGGTCTTTATCAGTCAAAGCGAACCGTTCGGGAAGTACTCGTTAAATTCCGGCTGGGTGGCGGGGCTTTTTCTGGTGGGGGTTCTGATCTTCATCAGTTTGCAGGTCTCCAATGTGCGATATCCAAAACCGACCAAGCATCCCGTTTTGTTTATTCCCATGGTGATCATGGTGTGCGTATTGTTTGGTCCCCAGAAAGTGGCTGTGCCAGCGGCCGTATTCATGATTTTGATGGTGCTTGGCTATATCGCCTTCGGCCCGTTTTATATGCGGCAGGTGTCGCGGCGTAAGGCCTTGAACAAAGGGTCTGCGTTGTCGGATACTCCCGAAGATGAATAATCCCTCTATGCCCGCTGATCCCCGAGTGGAGCTGGCGGAAATACTCAACCAGACGTCAGCCTATCTCAAAGGATTGAAGGCGAATGGGGTCAATCAGATTGAGGTGAGCTTGGCGTCATTGGCGACAGTTCCACCTCCGAAATTAAAGAAGCCGTCGCAGACTCTGCCTGACCGCAAGCCGGTAGTCACCGGCATCCCGCCGGTATCCGTCACTAAAGATGCCGCCGGCCCGGCGGCTACTGCGGCGGGCAATGTGGAGAATAACATGGTTCGGATTGCCACTGAGATTTCCAGTTGCACGAAATGTTCCCTGCACACGACGCGGATTCAAACAGTGCCGGGGCAGGGGAATGCATACCGCCCTGAGATCATGTTCATTGGCGAAGCCCCCGGTGCGGATGAGGATGAACAGGGCTTGGCCTTTGTCGGCCGGGCGGGGCAATTGGTAACCAAAATGATCGCGGCCATGGGGTTCCAGCGGGAAGAGGTCTTTATCGCGAACATTCTGAAATGCCGGCCGCCGGACAATCGGCCGCCAACGCCTGAAGAGATGGCGACCTGTATTCCCTTTTTGAAACGGCAGATTGCTGAAGTTCAGCCTAAAGTAATTGTCGCGTTGGGGGCGACTGCGGTGCTGGGCCTGCTGAACCTTACAGGGATCAGTCAATTGCGGGGCAAGTGGCTCCGTTTTGAGGGGATTGATTTGATGCCCACATATCATCCTTCGTATCTGCTCCGGAATCCGGCAATGAAAAAAGAGGCGTGGCAGGATTTGCAGGCCGTGTTGAAGCGGTTGGGCCGAACCCCACCCCCTGCGAAACGATAAGGAGCCAATGAGTGTTCAATCCCCTTCCTCCCTGATTTCCTGGCGGCGCAAGACCGATGAATACGTGGCGGTGGTGACGGGAACATTTGATATTTTACAGCCCGGTAATCTCCATGTTTTACAGCAAGCCCGCCTTTTGGCGAAACAGGTGGTTGTCGTGGTGGAACCCGATGATGTGGTTGTCGCGCACGGTTCGGCCGGGCGCCCTCAGAACAAGCTCGAGACGCGAGTGGAGATGGTGTCGCATTTGCGCCGCGTGGAGCACGTGACCAGTGTTCCAGTGGCGGAGGCGAAGGCTTTTTTCGAGGGAATGAAGCCCTTTAGTTGGATTACCGCCAAAACACAAAAGCCTTCTGAAGTCTACGCGGTTGCCATCGGAGCCGCGGCGGAACGTGTGGTTGAGATGGCGCCGCTAAAAGGATGTTTTACAGAGGAGATTATTACCGCGATGGCAGAACACCGGACGCCGATCAAGGTGCCGGCGTGGGCCGTTTCCGCCTGTGAAAAGCCGGCCTTGGCCTCCGCCTTATCGGTTACTGTCAACGGATGCTTCGATATTCTGCATGTCGGGCATCTGCGTTTTTTGGCGGAGGCGCGGGCCATGGGAGGGGCGTTGACGGTATTGATCAATAGCGATGTGTCGGTGGCGCGGTACAAGGGGGCGACGCGTCCTGTTTTCCCGGAGTCCTTCAGGATAGCCGCACTCAAGGCGTTGAGCTGTGTTGATGAGGTTGTGGTTTTTGAGGGGGACAATCCGCTGGATGAGATGCAGCGGTTGCGGCCGATGTTGCATGTGAAAGGGGGCTCCTATGAGCCGGAGCGCGTGCGGGCCGAGCGGGAGTTGGTTGAAAGCTGGGGTGGACGTTTGGTGTGTACCCCGATGGTCGAGGGATTTAGCACGACCGAGTACATTAGAAAAGCGCTGGGCTCCAAGGGATGAAATTTGTTATAGTGGTCCCATGAAAGACGAGATGAAGGAAATTGAAGAGGCCGATCTTGTGGAAATGTATTTCCTCGAGAAGGTGGCCGCTCGTCTGTCGGACGATGAGGATGTGCTGATCGCATTGGGGGATATCTACACCCGGGCGGGGCGTTATGAGGATGGGTTGAGGATTGACCGGATGCTCGTCAAGTTACTGCCGGAAGATGCCTCAATCTGGTACAATCTGGGTTGTAGTCTGGCGTTGCTGAACCAGCGTGTGGAAGCGCTTGAGACCTTAAAGCGCGCGGTGGAGCTCGGATATCAGGATCACGAATGGATGAGTCGGGACGCTGACTTGAGAAATGTTCGTGACGAAAAAGCCTTCAAAGCCCTTTTGAAGAAGATTACCGCTACGAAATCAGATAAGTCTGTGGATTTCTGAACCATGGGCCGTTGTTTTTGGAGTGCGGCGGCTTGACGCCGTTTTTCTTTGGCGCGGCTTGACGCGTTGCTTCTGCTTTCCGTCCAGTATTCACCAAAGTTGTGTTGCAGTCCGTCAAGCCGGCCTGCCTGAAAGTGGCGTCAAGCCGCCGCACTCCAAAAGATAAATATGCGTCATTATGTCTCTTTTTATCTTCTCTTTGAATATTGTAAGCATTATATAACGTATTCAATATGATGGCGTTGTGAATAATATCGTTTTTTGATATGGTTTGGAATAGCTATTGCTATAAATACTGTCGATCCGTGAAGTTCATACCCCGGCGATAACTGAAAATAAGAACAGGATGTGACTTATGTTTGACTCAAGCAAATTAACGCAAAAGGCGCAGGAAGCCTTTCAGGCGGCGCAGGAAAAAGCGGTTAGGTACAGCCATCAGGAGTTGGATGGGGAGCATTTGCTATTAAGTTTATTGGAGCAGGAGGATGGGTTGGCGCCCAAATTGATTGAAAGACTCGGGGTGCGTCCTGCTGAATTGCGTGCCCGCCTGGAGGAGGTGTTGGATCGGCTTCCGAAAGTAAAGGGTGCGGCCACGGAGGCAGGAAAAGTTTATGTGACTCAACGGCTGAATCAATTGCTGGTCAAGGCCGGCGATGAGGCGAAACGGCTGAAGGACGAGTTTATTTCCGTCGAGCACCTGTTGCTGGCTTTTCTGGATGAGGGGAAGGGGACTGGATCCGGCAAGATCCTGGCCCAGATGGGCTTGGATCGGGCCCGGTTTTTGGAGGCGCTGACGGCGGTACGGGGCAATCAGCGGGTGACCAGTGCGACCCCTGAAGGAGCGTATGAAGCCCTGCAGAAATACGGGATCGATCTGGTTGAGATGGCCCGGCAGGGCAAGCTTGATCCGGTGATCGGGCGGGATATGGAAATCCGTAGCGTGATCCGGATTCTTTCGCGGAAGACCAAAAATAATCCCGTGCTGATCGGGGAGCCGGGAGTGGGGAAGACCGCCATCGTTGAAGGATTGGCACACCGGATCCTGAGAGGGGATGTGCCGGAGGGGCTCAAGGACCGGACGATTTTCAGCCTGGATATGACGGCGCTGATGGCGGGGGCAAAATACCGGGGCGAATTCGAGGAGCGGCTCAAGGCGGTGTTGACTGAGATCAAGGCGGCGGAAGGCCGGATCATCCTGTTTATTGATGAGGTTCACACCATTGTGGGGGCGGGGCGGACGGAAGGGTCGACGGATGCGGGGAATATGCTTAAACCCATGCTGGCGCGGGGGGAGTTGCATTGTATCGGTGCCACCACGCTGGATGAATACCGGAAATATATTGAGAAAGATGCCGCCTTGGAACGGCGCTTTCAGCCGGTCATGGTCGAGGCGCCATCGGTGGAAGATACGCTCTCGATCTTGCGGGGACTGAAAGACCGGTTTGAGGTGCATCACGGGGTGCAGATCAAGGATTCGGCGCTCGTGGCTTCCGCGGTGCTTTCAGATCGCTATATCAGTGACCGGTTTCTCCCGGACAAGGCGATTGACCTGATGGACGAGGCCTGCGCCTCTATCCGCACGGAGATTGACTCCATGCCGGCGGAGTTGGACGAGATTACGCGCAAGGTGATGCGGTTGCAGATCGAGGAAACGGCGCTCAAGAAAGAAAAGGACGAGGGGAGCAAGGAACGGCTGAAGGGGCTGAGGAAAGAATTGGCTGATCTCAAAGCTTCCTCCGATGCCATGCGGGCGCAGTGGACGAATGAAAAAACCGCCATTGCCGGGGTTCAGACCCTCCGTGAAGAATTGGAAAAAGCGCGGCGTGAAAGCGCGGAAGCCGAGAGAAAATATGACCTTGATCGATTGGCAAAACTGCGACATGGCGTGATTCCGGAACTCGAGAAAAAGCTGGCGGCGTTACAGAAAACAGCGGCGGGACCAGAAGGGAACCATTCTCTGTTAAGGGAGGAGGTCACCGAGGAGGAAATCGCCGAGGTGGTATCACGTTGGTCGGGCGTGCCGTTGACCAAACTGTTGCAGGGGGATCGGGAAAAGCTGCTGAAGCTGGGTGACGTTTTGCATGAGAATGTCATCGGGCAGGAAGAGGCCGTCCGGGTGGTGGCGGATGCGGTTCTGCGGGCGCGGGCAGGGATAAAGAATCCCAGGCGGCCTGTGGGGGCGTTTCTGTTTTTAGGCCCTACCGGGGTGGGGAAGACGGAGCTGGCAAAAGTATTGGCTTCAACTCTTTTTGATTCGGAAGATCATCTGGTCCGCATCGACATGAGTGAATACATGGAGAAACATACGGTATCACGGTTGGTGGGGGCGCCCCCGGGATATGTGGGGTACGAGGAAGGGGGACAGTTGACCGAGGCGGTACGACGCAAGCCTTATGCCGTCATTTTGCTGGATGAAATTGAGAAGGCGCACCACGATGTCTTTAACATCCTGCTGCAGATTCTGGATGACGGGAGGTTGACCGATTCCCATGGGCGCACGGTAAACTTTAAGAATGCGATTATCATCATGACTAGCAATATCGGGTCGCCCATCCTGCTGGAGGGGATCGGGGCGGATGGGCAGATCAAAGACGCGGCACGGCGTGAGGTCATGGACGAGTTGCGGCGGAGTTTCCGTCCGGAATTTCTCAACCGGCTTGATGATGTAGTGCTGTTCAAGCCGTTGACGATGGAGGAGATCGGCCGGATTGTGGATCTTCAGATGGGGGAATTGAGGGCACGACTTGCGGAGCAGCGCATCGAGCTCAAAGTGGCGGACGGGGCCCGTGATTTGCTGGCCCGGGAAGGGTATAGTCCGGTCTATGGTGCGCGTCCGTTAAAGCGATTGATTCAGACGCGAGTGGAAACGCCGATTGCCAGGATGGTTGTGGCGGGCAACATCAAGGCGGGTCAAACGATTAAAGTGGGTGTGAAGAAGGGCGATCTGGAGATTCAGGCGGGGGAATAACCGGAAGGTTATTTGTCTCAGGGGTCTTTTGCCATTACCGAAAAAACCGAGGCGCAGATACCGATCAGAAGAAAGATTCCTGTGATATTGCAGAATACCACCATAAGAGGGTGTGTCGCTCTGAAAGAGTCGCTAGCGTCCTGACTTGCGCAAAATAAACTGGCCGCCTCCACAGATGTATGGGCGATTAGCACCAGCAGTGCCGCCGCCAGGAGGATGGTTTTCTTGGTCTTCATGGTGCTTAAACTCCACTATTCCGGGTATTAAAACAATCAGGTGATTCCTGATTTGCCATCAGGGATTTACTGATGGGCGATCGTTTGCAACGACTCATAAAATTACTGCAAATAGGCTTGTCTTTATATTTTGATATCACTACACTCCGCCCCCAAATTCAGGGGCTGCCGGGGGGAATACAAGGCCTTCGACCCGATCCTCTTTCATGGCGAGAGAGGGGGATAAAAGTAAAAATAAGGAGCCGATATGTCGACGATACCGACCAAAAATCAAAAGTTGATTAACTGGGTTAACGAAGTTGCGGCGCTGACCAAGGCGGCCAATGTGTATTGGTGCGACGGGTCGCAGGCCGAATACGACCGTCTTTGCCAGGAAATGGTGAAGGCCGGAACCTTTACTCCGCTGAATCAAAAATTGCGGCCGGGTTGCTATCTCGCCCGTTCCCATGCCAGCGATGTGGCGCGTGTGGAAGACCGCACCTATATCTGTTCAAAGACCAAGGACGATGCCGGTCCCACGAATAACTGGGCGGATCCCGTCGAGATGAAGAAGCTCATGAACGGCCTGTACGCCGGTTGCATGCAGGGGCGCACCATGTATGTGATCCCGTTTTCGATGGGCCCCCTGGATTCGCCGATCGCCAAGATCGGGATTGAACTGACGGATTCCGCCTACGTGGTGGTCAATATGCGCATCATGACCCGCATGGGTAAGGCGGTTTTGGACAAGCTCGGTGCGACCGGCAGTTTCATCGAATGCATGCACTCGGTCGGCGCGCCGCTGAAACCCGGGCAGCAGGATGTCCCGTGGCCTTGCGAGCCGGATCCTGCCAAGAAATACATCGTTCACTTCCCGGAAGAGCAGTCGATCATGTCCTATGGCTCGGGTTACGGTGGCAATGCCTTGTTGGGTAAAAAATGCCTGGCGTTGCGTATTGCCTCCTCGATTGCCCGCAAAGAGGGCTGGATGGCCGAGCACATGGTGATTCTGGCCCTGACTTCGCCGGCCGGAAAGAAATATTACATCAGTGCGGCGTTCCCGAGCGCCTGTGGCAAGACCAATCTGGCGATGATGCAGCCGAGTTTGCCGGGGTGGTCGGTCAAATGTCTGGGTGACGATATCGCCTGGATTCGCGTGGGGGAAGACGGCCGGTTGTTTGCGATGAATCCCGAATCGGGTTTCTTCGGTGTCGCGCCGGGGACCTCCAACCACTCGAATCCCAATGCGATGAAGACGATCACGAAGAATACGATTTTCACCAATGTGGCATTGACGCCCGAGGGTGACATCTGGTGGGAAGATATGGGCATTCCGGCTCCGGCCAAGGCGATTGACTGGGAAGGCAAGGAGTGGACCCCGGATTGTGGTCGTAAGGCGGCGCATCCGAATGCCCGTTTTACCGCGCCGGCGGAACAGTGTCCGGTGGTTGACGAGGACTGGCAGAATCCGGCCGGGGTGCCGATTTCGGCGTTTCTTTTTGGCGGGCGACGTCCGTCCACCATTCCTCTGGTCAATGAAGCCTTCACATGGGAACATGGGGTATTCATGGGCTCCTCCACAGGGTCGGAGACCACGGCGGCGGCGTTGGGTAAGGCCGGCGTGCTGCGTCGTGATCCGTTCGCCATGTTGCCGTTCTGCGGCTATAACATGGGTGACTATTTTGGGCACTGGTTGGATATGGCCAAGAAGACCAAACGGGAAAAACTTCCCAAGGTATTCTTTGTCAACTGGTTCCGTAAGAGTCCTGAAGGCAAGTGGTTGTGGCCTGGCTATGGAGACAACAGCCGCGTGCTCAAGTGGATTTGCGAGCGCATTGATGGGACCGGCAAGGCGGTCAAGACTCCGATCGGGAATCTGCCAGCGGCGGATGCTCTGGATGTTTCCGGCCTGAAGATTACGCCGGAAGAAATCAAGCAGTTGCTGCTGGTGGATGCCGAAGGCTGGAAGAGTGAGATTGCCGACATCAATACGAACTATGAGAAGTTCGGCGCCCGTCTTCCTGTGGCCCTGAAGCAGGAGTTGGAAGCCCTGAAACAGCGGTTGGGTTGAGTTTCAGGAACCTCCTGAACGCTCCCGGACTTCGGACCTGGCGGTGATCCAATCGCCAGGCCCGAGTTCGCGCCCCTCGGAAACTCCCAGGGCAACCTTTTGCAAGGCGGCTTCCAGTAATTTTTCCATGTCGAAGCCGACATCCACCACCGGCACGGCGGCCGGTTGCGGGTTGGGGAAATTGGCGTGCGTCACAACCGTCAGCTGGCTCATGGGGACGCCACTAAGGACCACGCCTTCGCAGGCCGCCGTGACGAGATGGTCGTCCATGATGTAGAGACCGTCCGGCCGGGACTTTGCCGGGAGCGACAGCAACAGTCTTACCGCTTGTCGTATGGCGCCGGGGATATCCTTGTCCACGGCTTGGGCCCATTCATCGCGAAATATCAGACCGCAGTCTTTGGCGTCCTGGTGGATTTGTCGCAGCCAGCCGGTTTCGCCGCCATCTACCATGTTAAGGGAGCCCACCATCCGATCCCGGGCTTGAAGTGGGTTCGCGCCCATCATAACAGTCACTATGGTCGCATTGACAGTGACTGGCGATGTGAGAACGGCCATTTTGAATGGACGTTGACAGTGCCGCCTGGAACCACGGCAACGGCTGTGCTTCCCTTTTCCGGGGAAATCCACACGTTAAAGCCAGGCACAACGCGTCTGGGTTGCCAGTCTACTATTTAGTTGTGGGCTGTGAGGTAATCGGCGAACCGCAGATGGCCCCGTTTCTCGGTCGGCAGGTCGTGCAGGGACATGAAGATGATAAGCTTGGCCATGGCAAAGCTGGATGCGGAGAATATTTTCAGCAGGGGCAGTGAGGCGTTGCAGAGCCAGACCGGCACATGCATGATCCGGGGCTTCTTGCCGTAGTGGGCAAAACAGGTCTGGCAGATTTCGTTCCAACTCATGTCTTCCGGTCCGCCGATCTCGACGACGGTGTTGCGCTTGACCGGAATATCTTCAACCATGATCCGGGCCACGTCTTGAACATGAACGGGCGTGAAGATATTGGTCCCCGGACCAACGATAACCATCGTTCCCTTGACCGCCATTTTTCCCATCTCGGCGAGATCGGAGAAGAATCCGCCGGCCCGGAAGATGATCCAGTCCAATCCCGAGTTCCTGAGTTCCTTCTTGAAAAGGTGTTTTGCTTGAAGCAGAGGCACGCCATGCTCTTCCCCATGTTCGGCTCCGATGGGCGTGATAAAGGCGAATTTCCGCACGCCCTGTTTTTCCGCCTCCTTGAGCAGATTGAGATTGCCCTGGTAGTCCACGTCCATGTGGGTCAGCCGGTTTTTCATCCGGGTAATGCCGAGGCAAGACACCACTACATCGGAGCCTTTGCACAATCCATCAAGTTGCTCAGGGTGAGTGACGTCACACGCCAGGATGGTGAGGCGGGGATGATAGATCCCCTCAAACTCATTTTTACTGTACCCCATCGCCGTGACCTGGTCATTCCTGTCCAGAAAGGCGGTGATGAGCTTTTTGCCGAGGGGTCCCCCTGCGCCCGCTATGAAAACATGCATTTAGTGACTCCTATTTCTGAAACTGGATGACCCATTCAGTCGAGGGCAGTGCGATGGAGCATTCAGTATACTTGGCCGCCAGTTCGCCCTTCTGCTCCGCAAGTTTGCCCAAGCAGATGATTTTGAAGGCACTACATTTGTCCAGGCCTACGGACTCCAGAAAAGAGTCGGTGTGTAGCATGACCGAAACGATGCCTTTGAATTTCCCATTCACCATTATCGGGTAACGCATGGCTACCAGCCGCGGCTGAATAAGGCTGCCGTGGCCCGGTTCGCTGAGCTGGGGTTCGGGCGTTTTTTGCATCAGTTTCCAGAAATAATCCAACTCACTGACGCGTTTCAGGTCAAACCCCACGGCGAGGAAGTCCCGGCGGTAATACACCTGCCGGATGACGAAGTTCGTGTCGATCAGTGAGGCGCCAAATACGCCCGGCGTGGTTTCCATAAAAGATTTCATCTGGGCCCTGAAGGTGTCCACGGTAGGCTGCTGGTCTGCGACCGCCTTAAGTCCATTCATCACTCGCGCCACATAGTTGCTTACCCCGTTGGCCATGAGGTCGCCCGCATTGTCAGCACGGGCATTTGACATCATGAGCGACACCATCACCGTCATCATTATTCCAATTTTGTTTTTCATTTTTCTCTTTCTTCCCTCCTGGTTTTTACTTCTCTAATTCATATACCGACACATATCCGGCGTGATGCGCCACGCGGCGCCATCTTCTGAATTTAGATTGATCGAACGCCTGCTCCAGTTTCCCGTCGATGTTCTCCCTGATCTCAGCCTGCTGGAACAGGAGGTATCCTGCCCAAACGCAAATCGCCCCGAACAGGTTTGTCGGGGGCGTTATGTCAGCCACAATGAGTTTTCCGCCCGGAACCAATGTCCGCCAGATCTCGGCTAATGCCCGGGCTTTGAGATCGGTGTTGATGTGATGGAAAAACATGGTTGAAACAGCGCTGTCGAACGACTTGTCGGCGAAGGGGAGTGTCTCCGCCAGTGCGGATTCAAAGGCGACATGAGGGAAACGTTCCGCCTTGCGGCGGGCGACGGCGATCATGGCTGTCGCGGCATCCACACCCACCACACAGGCGGTCTTTGTGTGGGGAAGGGCGCGAGCAATGTGGCGCGTAAGCGTCCCGGTGCCGCAGCCGATGTCCAGTATCTTTTCGGTGCCTTTCAAAGCAAGCAGGTTCAGCACCTCCCGCCGGATGACTCCGTCGAGTCCGAACATCATCAGGGGTTCGACCCAATCATAAATACGAGCCACATGATCCAGTGTGCGACCGGAGGTTTGTTTCGCCGGGTTGCCCGGGGGCTTGGGCAGGCAGTGAATGCCGCGGGACATCATGATGTCGATAGCGATGTTGTCAGAGTGCATATTTCAGGTCCGCCAAGTCTAATGAGTCAAAGAGTACACTGGCCATGCTTTCAATGGCCTGATTCTGAATATTAAGTCCCTCATGGCTGATGGCGGTAAGGGCCTTGCACAGATGGGCCATGGCCAGGCGGGCGGCAGGAAGCGTCACATGCGGGACTTCCGCATGAAGCCGCTCTTCGACTTCCGGGTGCCGTGAATCAAGGATTTTGATGAAAGGATCCGCGCTCCACTGAAGACAGGAAAGAATGTAGTTGTGGCGTCGCTCGCGATGGTCCCTTGCCATATCGCGAATATCGTCCAGGATTTGGCAGCCTAGGCCGAAGGTCATGAGGGCCTCTTTCAGGGCGTTCATTTTCCGCTGATCCACATTATGTTCGATACGTTCGGGGCCCAGGAACGGGAGGTGGAACAGCATTCCGGTTTTCAGGCGGTGGATCGTGTTGAGAACATATTCCGGGCGGGGCCGGTCCGTGATGCCGCCTTCTTCCGTGGCTTCCTGGGCGGCGCTGGGAAGTAAAACCTGAAGGGAACTTTCGGAGAGAGTGGCGGCTTCATCTTGTGTGATTTGTCCGTCCCGTACGGCGGCATTCAGCAGGCGCCCCAGGATCCGGTCGGCAGTCATGATGGCGACGACCTGCCGCATCACGCGGGATTGCCCCGGCATCCGTATGGGAAGCGTGACCTTGTCCTCAAGATCCAGCAGATTGTCCGCGCTGGTCACCCAGATGCGGAAAAGGTAGTTGATGGAGCCATAGAGCCGCCGCCGTGCGGGGGCGACTTCCAGCACATGATAGGTCGACTGGAAAAGAGTGGAGAAAAGGTTCCGGCGCAGGGTGAGGAGAGGGCCTGGCGCCGGGTCAAGATCGACGGAGAAAGCGGCGGGGGTGCCAGTTGGGGAGCGCACGGTCCCGGCGGCCAACCGGTGGATGTCGCGAACGATTTCCTGTTGCTCCCCAAAAGCCTTTCGAAGGAGCCTGATCGATTCCCACATCGCCATGGCGCGGCTTGAATTGTTGTCTATCCTCATTCGTTGCAGACTCCTGATTTGTTCGGATGGCTTGTATCTGGCTGTTTACCTGCACATAGGATGGCACCGATTCCCCATCAGTGGCCATTTAAGAATCATGAAGATTTCTTAAGAAAGATTGCCGAGGGGACTTGGTGTCCGGTCTTTTGTGCTGTTGATTGAGGCTACGATTGCGATTAGGATTCCGATTATGAAGACGGGCGGTGATATGCATGTGATGGTGGTGGAAGATGACGAGACGATGGCGGCAACGCTCGCCAAGGGGATTACGGAAGACGGGTATCGGGTGACGACGTGCGGGGCGGTTGAGGAGGCGCTGCGGGCCATCGACCTTGAACCGCCGGACCTGATTTTGCTTGATATCGGGTTGCCTGACCGCAGCGGGCTGGAGGTGCTGCAGGCGCTCCGGTCCCGGAAGTCCCTTACCCCCGTCATCATCCTCACGGCGCGTGATGCGGTTCGGGATCGCGTCAAGGGGCTGGATGCAGGGGCCGATGACTATTTGATCAAGCCCTTCGCCTTTGCGGAATTATTGGCCCGGATCCGGGCGCGATTGCGTCGTCCCGAGGTTCCGGAGTCCACCCTCCTCCAGGTGGATGAGCTTTCAGTGGATGTGTTGAACCGCCGGGTCACGCGCGGCTCCCGGGAGATTATCCTGACCAGTCAGGAATTTGCGTTGCTCCGTTATCTTGTGGATAACGTGGGAAAAACAGTTTCTCGCGACATGATCGCGCGGGATGTCTGGCGCATTGAATCACGAGCCACCCCCCTGGATAATGTGATTGATGTGCATATTTCGCATCTGCGGGCAAAGATCGACCGCGGGTTTGACAAGGAGTTGATCCAAACGGTTTGGGGGATTGGGTTTACCTTGAAGGGGAGTGGATGAAAACACCGCTGCGTTTGCGTATGTTCTTTTGGTTGGTTGCCTTGCTGGTGATCTTTGTGACGCTGCAGTTTGCCATTTTCAGTATCATTGAGTTCCGGGCGTGGTTACACCATCCCGGTGAGAGTTTGCGAGATCATTGGATGGAAGCCGTGATGGGGGTGATTTGGGATTTAACCACGCTCCCCATCCTGATTGCCACGGCGTGGTGGATCTCCCGGAAGATGATTCGCCCCATCCAGACCATTACGCTGGCGGCGGATAACATCCGCTCCGGACATTTTGAAGACCGGATCTCGACGGAGCCCATGCCGGATGATGAGATGCGCCGCATGGCCACCACCATTAATGCCGCTTTCGACTATTATCATGATGCGGTAGAGCGGCTGAGGCGATTCAGCGGTGATGCCTCGCATCAATTGCGGACGCCCCTGGCGGCGATGCAAAGCGTAGGCGAGGTTGCCCTCTCGCGAGAGCGTCAGCCCGAGGAGTACCGGCAGGCGTTGGCGAACATGCTGGAGGAAGTGCGTCGCATGGCAAGGGTGACTGACCAGTTGCTGCGGCTGGCGCGATTGGAGCGGACGGAGGTCAGCACTTCCTTTGTCCGGATTGATGTCGGACACGTCCTGTACCGGACGGTGGCGATCTTTCAGCCCCTGTGCGATGAGAAACAGGTTAAATTGCGATTAGAGACCGAAGGCGAGTGCCTTGTTCTGGGAAATGAGGATCTGCTGGTCGAAATGTCAGCTAACCTTCTGGATAATGCACTTCGCGCCACGCCCAGCGGAGGCGAAATCCTTTTGCGCGCTGAAGTCGAGCCCGGCGGGGTCGTTCGGGTGACCGTCGCCGATACCGGGCCGGGTATCGCTCCGGAACTGGCGGAGCGTGTGTTCGAACTATTTGGGCAGGTCCCCGGGACCCGGCAGACCGGGGCCGGTCTGGGTTTGGCGATTGTCGCGGCGATTGCCAAAGCTCATGGGGGGCGCGCCGAACTGAACCTCCAGAATACCCGTGGGGCTGTATTCCATGTGCGTTTGCTGAAAACGTCAACTTCCTAACGAATTTCTAATAAGAAACCTTTTCCTTTTGTTCACGGGTTTTCTTAATATACTGTGGAACCAAAGGACGCCTATGGCTAAATTGAACATAATTGCTGTCGAGGATGAGCGTGATATCCTTGATCTGATCACCTACAACCTGACCCGGGAGGGATTTGAGGTCACCGGCATTGACAATGGGGAACAAGCGTTAGAGATGATTCGCCGAAAGAGACCGGATTTGATTCTCCTGGACTTGATGCTTCCCGGCGTGGGGGGCTTGGAAATCTGCCGGATGCTCAAGGCCAAGCCTGAAACCGCTGATATTTCCATTATTATGGTGTCCGCCAAGGGCGAGGAATCGGATGTGGTGGTTGGACTGGAGATAGGGGCTGACGATTATGTGGCCAAGCCCTTCAGCATGAAGGTGTTGCTGGCCCGCATTCATGCCGTGCTGCGGCGCCGCGAAAAGAGTCCAGTCAAGGCGGATGATGTCCTCAAGGTGCATGACATCGTCATCAACCCCGGGCGGCACGAGGTGTTGTGTGGAAAAACTTCAATTGAACTTACGGCCTCGGAATTCCGTTTGCTCCATTTCCTGGCACAGCGACCCGGGTGGGTGTTTACCCGTGAGCAAATCGTGGATGGGGTCAAGGGTGAGGATTATGCCGTAACGGATCGTGCGGTGGATGTCCAGATGGTTTCCCTGCGTCGTAAACTTGGGAAGCGGGGGGATTATATCGAGACCGTCCGTGGTGTGGGTTACCGGTTCAAGGAGTGAGCATGCGATCGAAACGATTGTTCTGGCGGATTTACACGTATTTTTTGATTGTTACCATCGGGGCGCTGGCGGTGACCGCCTGGTACGTGGATCGGTCTTTGTATGCCTTCCACCAAAATCAAGTGTCTTCTGATTTGTTGGTGCGGGCCCAGATAATCGCCCGTGACCTTACCCCGCCCCTGGATCGGGATGTGGTCGTCTTGAGTCAATGGGTCAATGACCTGGGACGCCTGACCTCATCGCGAATTACCATTATTATGCCTGAGGGCCGTGTGATTGCGGATTCGTCTGAAAATCCGGCCATCATGGATAATCACCGGACCCGACCTGAAATTATAGAGGCGCTGGCGGGGCGGACGGGGCAATCCCTGCGTTATAGTGATACCCTGCGGCGCCGGCTGATGTATCTGGCGATTCCAGTCTGGAAAAATGGAGTGGTTGCAGGGGTGGTGCGTGTTTCGATCCCCCTGACGGTGATTGATGACGAACTCAAGGCCCTCCATGGAAGCATTGCGATGGGGGGACTCGTGGTGGCCGGTCTCTTTGCCGTGCTGGCATGGACTCTGTCCCGGCGCATTACCCAGCCCTTGGAATATATGCGGCAGGTGTCGGAGCAATTTGCCAAGGGGGAGTTGACGGCCCGGATCTCGGTGCCGGATACGGCGGAAATGTCTGCGCTGGCCCAAACAATGAATCAGATGGCCGCTCAGCTTCATGAGCGGGTGCGCTCCATGGTGATTCAGCACAATGAACAGCGGGCGGTGTTGGCCAATATGGTTGAGGGCGTGATGGCGGTGGATACGTCTGAACGGGTGTTACACATCAATCCTGCGGCCTGCCGGCTTCTCGGGTTGAAACCGGACGAGGGGCGGGGGCGCCATATTCTCGAAACGGTTCGTAATATTGAATTGCAGGAATTCCTGGGTGCGACCTTGGCTGCGCCGGATCCAACGGAGCGGGAGATTGTCCTGCGGGGCGAGACGGAACGCTTCATTCAATTGCATGGCGCGGCGCTGAAGGATGCGGACGGCAAAAATATCGGGGCCCTGGTGGTGATGAATGATATTACCCGCCTGAAGCGGCTTGAAACCATGCGGCGTGATTTTGTGGCGAATGTTTCCCACGAACTTAAAACCCCGATCACCACCTTGAAGGGGTGCGTCGAAACCCTGGCGGGCGGGGCGGTGAACCAGCCTGAGGAAGCCCAGCGTTTCCTGGGCATGATGGAACGCCATGTGAACCGGCTTGAATTGATGGTCGGGGATCTCCTGGCGCTGTCCCGGTTGGAGTTTGAATCGGAGCGCGGCGAGATTGCCCTGGAACCGGGATCAGTGCATGACGTCATCGCCCGCGCTGTACAATCCTTTGCCAAACGGGCGGAGGCCAAGGGAATGCTGCTGGTGATGGATTGCCCGGATTCCCTCCAGACCCTCATCAATGCGCCCCTGTTGGAGCAGGCGGTCGGGAATCTGCTGGATAATGCCATCAAGTACAGTTCGGAGGAAACCCGCATTATGGTGACGGCGGCTCTGGTGAAGGATCTGGTGGAGATCCGCGTCACGGATCAGGGGCCGGGGATTGAGAAGAAGCATTGGGAGCGTATCTTTGAGCGGTTCTATCGGGTGGATCAGGCCCGGAGTCGTGCCATGGGCGGGACCGGGTTGGGTCTGGCCATCGTCAAGCACATCGCCATCGCGCATCATGGCGGCGTCTCGATGGAAAGCGTCCCCGGCAAAGGTAGTACGTTCATCATCCGTTTCCCTCAGGCAAACCCGGCATAAATGCACGTGCAGCAGATAGGTGAAGATCAATTGATCCGCCGGCTTAAGCGCTGGGCGCCGGGGCGAGTGGATGTGGTTTGCGGTATCGGGGACGATTGTGCCGTCGTGCGGACGGGCCGACGCGATCCTTATGACCTCCTGTTGAAAAGCGACCCTGTGATCGAGGGGGTTCATTTTGGCCCGGAGGCCAGTGGAGCCTCGATCGGGCATAAAGCCTTGGGGCGGGTGCTGAGCGATCTGGCCGCCATGGGCGGTGAACCGCTGTGGATCCTGGTCGATCTGGTCGTCCCTCCAACCGCCGATGTGGCCCATATTGAGTCAATCTACCGGGGAATGGCGAAACTGGCCCGCCGGTACGGCGTGGCGGTGGTCGGGGGTGACACCAGCTGTGGTCCAACCCTGGAAGTTCATGTTTTTGCGGTGGGGCGAATTGGCCGCGGAAAAGCGATTCTGCGATCGGGCGCACGGCCCGGTGACGCGCTCTATGTGACCGGCACCCTGGGCGGAAGTGGGCTCGGCCGTCATTTAAGGTTCGAACCCCGTCTTCGCGAGGGGCAATGGCTGCGTGATTCGGGTGCGGTCACGGCCATGATGGATGTCAGTGATGGTCTGGCAACCGATTTGCGGAGAATGGCGGCGGCCAGTGGTACCGGGGCCGTTCTGGATGCCGCCTGCATTCCTGTATCCAAGGCGGCCCGGCAGATAAAGGATAAACGGTCCGCACTTGAGCATGCGCTTACCGATGGTGAGGATTTTGAATTACTGTTTACCGTTCAACGCCGGAAACAAAAGTCGTTCGAGACGGCCTGGCAAAAAAACTTTGGACGGCCTTGTACCCGGATTGGGGAGATGACGGCGAAGCGGGGTATTGTGGAATTGTGCGCGGGGATTCATTGTGAGAAATTATCCCTTCACGGTTATGAACACTTTGGTCGTCATCTCAAATAGCGTCAAAGACACGCATAAGCTGGCTCGGCATTTGTTGAAGCAACTGCCGGAATCCCAGGTATTGGCTCTGCACGGGGATCTCGGGAGCGGGAAGACCTGTTTTGTGCAGGGGTTGGCGGTGGCGCTCAAGGTGAATCGGCCTGTGACCAGTCCGACGTTTACGCTGGTGCATGAATATGCGGGGATTCGGCCGCTGGTGCATGTGGATCTCTACCGGTTGCGTGACTCGCTGGATGCCCTGATGCTGGGGCTTGAGGAATATTTTGAGTCGGCCGGGATCACGGCCATTGAATGGGCGGATCGCGCGGCCGATATATTTCCTCCCCTGACGATCCATATTTCTTTCGAAGCGATGGCGGAGTCCCACTCCCGGCGGATTACCATCAAATCGCCTTTCCCGCTCTCTTCCGGCATTGCATCCGGCGGCCAGCTTCGCTAGCATCACCGCACTTTTAATGAACCAAATGGCGGGGTGATTATGCTGGATATCAAACTGATTCGTGATCATGAGGATAAAGTGCGGCAGGGGTTATTGTCGCGGGGTGCCAGTCTTGAGTTTCTCGAGGCGGTGGTCGCCGATGATGCCGTGCGCCGCAGGTTGGTGACCGAGGTGGAGAACCTGAAAAACCAGCGCAATGTGGTCTCGAAGGAAATCGGCATGCTCAAGAGCAAGGGGCAGGATACCGCCGCCACCCAGAAAGCCATGCGTGAACTGGGCGACTTGATCGTGCAGAAGGATAACGAGGTTCGTGAAATCGACAGCCGCCTCAAGGATAATCTTTTGCGCATCCCCAACCTCCCGCACAGCAGTCTGCCGGACGGGTTGGAGGCTTCGGCCAACGTGGTGGCGCGCACCTACGGGGAGGCTCGTTCCTTTGCCTTCCAGCCCAAAGGGCACGTGGAAATCGGGGAACGATTGGGGATTTTCGACTTCGCCCGCGGGGCCCGGATGACTGGCTCTGGTTTCCCCCTGTATTTGGGGCAGGGCGCCAAATTGCAGCGCGCCCTCATCCAGTTCATGCTGGACCTCCACACGACGGAGCATGGCTATACCGAGATGTTGCCCCCGTTTGTGGTCAATACCGCCTCCATGATTGGGACCGGGCAATTGCCCAAAATGGCGGAAGACATGTATCACGCCACGGATGATCTCTGGCTGATTCCCACGGCGGAGGTGCCGGTGACGAACTATTATCGCGACGACGTGATAGATAAACCCCTCCCGGTTTATCTGACTGCCTATACGCCCTGTTTCCGTCGCGAGGCGGGTGCGGCCGGCAAGGAGACCCGGGGCATCATCAGGGTGCATCAGTTCGACAAGGTGGAGATGGTGAAGTTTGTTGAACCGTCCACCTCCTATGCGGAATTGGAGTCGCTGGTCCTGAATGCCGAGGATGTGTTGCAGCGGTTGGGCCTCCATTATCGGGTGCTGTCGCTGTGCAAGGGGGATATCAGTTTTGCCGCGGCGAAATGTTACGACATTGAACTTTGGGCGCCGGGCCAGAATGGTTGGCTGGAAGTGTCATCCTGTAGTAATTTCGAAGCCTTCCAGGCACGCCGGGCCAACATCCGTTACCGGCGTGTGGATGGAAAACTGGACTTTGTTCACACCTTGAACGGATCCGGTGTGGCCTTGCCGCGAATCATGGTTGCGATCCTGGAAAATGGTCAGGAAGCGGACGGGTCTGTGACCCTGCCCGAAGCGATTGTCCCCTATATGGGCGGTATCCGCCGGCTTACGCCGGCAGGCAGCGGGCAGTAGGCTGTGGGCAGTAGGCTGAAAATCAACCCTGCGCACCTTCCAGAAGAGGGGCGCATTCTTGTTGCCGTTTCGGGGGGGGCGGACTCGGTCGCGTTGCTTCGCCTTCTCCACGCCTTGGCGAAGCGCAAACGGTGGCGGTTGACGGTGGCACACTTGGATCACGGGATCCGGGGGAAGACGTCCCGTGAGGATGCCGCTTTTGTACAGACGCTGGCGAAGCGCTTGAAAATTCCCTGCGTTATCGGGCACGCGAAGGTGCCCGTCCTGGCGCGGCGGGCGGGGGGGTCACTGGAGATGGCGGCACGTCAGGCGCGATATGCTTTTCTGGTGCGAACGGCCCGCAAGGTGGGTGCGGACTTGATTGCCACGGCACATACCGCCGATGACCAGGTCGAGACCCTGCTTCTGAAATTCCTGCGCGGGGCGGGGCGGGGTGGCCTTTCGGGTATTGCCGCTGCCACGACGGTATCGGGAATCCCTTTGGTCCGGCCATTGCTGGATGTCTCGCGGGGCGAAATCGAGACCCTGTTGCGGAATCGAAAATGGAGCTGGCGCGAAGATGAGACGAATGCCGATCCTGTGTTTTTGCGGAATCGGGTGAGGCACGAATTGCTTCCCCTGTTGGAACGGGAATTTAATCCGGGGTTGCGCAAAACTTTACTGCGTACCCGCGATGTGCTGGCGGCGGAAGATGAGTGGATGGATGAGTTGGCGCGGGGAATTCTCAAGGAGTGTCTTGAGGAAGGCGCAATCCCTCTCCCTGTCCGCCACAGGCGGATCCGCCCGGGGCAGACAGGGGAGAGGGTTCCTCTGCGGAGTGATCGTTTAGGCGACTATCCCCTTGCGGCTCGGAGGCGGGTAATCCGATTATGGCTCTTTGGGCAGGGGGTACCGGAAGAGGGCTTGGCTTTTGACGCCGTGGCGCGTGTGGAGCGGTTGATCGGGCGTACCGCCGGGAGTGAATCCATCGAATTGCCGGGCGGGTGGAAGGTGTGGCGACAATATCATTGCCTGCGTGCGACATCGGAAAACCAGGATGTTCCGGCGGCTTCCCGTTCCGGTTCGCAAGCCGTGAAGGTGAAACTGAAAATCCCCGGGAAGACGGTTGTTCCTGCATGGGGAATCACTGTCACGACCACGCTGAGACCGGGCGTGATTAAAGAGAAGGGGGCGGGACCGGGCAAGCTGCCTGCCAGGGCCAGTTTCAATGCGGCAGAGTGGGCTCGGCGTGACCTTTGGATACGAGAATGGAAAACGGGTGATCGGATGATTCCGTTCGGCATGTCAGGGTCCCGGAAGATTCAGGACATTCTGGTGGATGCGAAAATTCCGCAGTCTGAACGGAGCCGGGTGCCGGTGATGGAGTGTAAAGGCGAGATTGTCTGGATTCCCGGCTTCCGGATTGCCGCGTCGTGGGCTGTTGTTAACCCGGAGAGTGTGAGTTTGCAAACAGAGGTTCATGCCACTCGGAAATGAACCAAACACGGAGATGGCGGATGAATAAGACGGAAAAAATGAGCGGGATAAACCAATATTCCACCTATGGTTGGCTGCGTGGGTTCTCCGTGGTCCCTTCGTGGGGTGCCCGCATTGAGCAGGCGTGGTGGGATTACCAGCCCGAGCGTATGCGAGAGGAAGTCGCGCTGGCCCGGCAGGTGCATGCGAACGGCCTTCGCCTGTGGATCGAGTTTTCGGCCTGGATGGCCAATCCTGAGCGCGTTACCGCCAACTTTCTTGATGCCATTGACGCCATATCGGAGGCAGGTATGAAGACGATGCCTTGTTTATTCAACCGCTGGCATGACCACCACTGGGACTATGGCGGAACATACACTGAACACCTGTATCGGAACTGGGAGCCGATGTTGCAGTATGTCCGTGCCCTCGTGCAGCCGCTTGCTACGGACGATAGGGTGTTGATCTGGGACTTGTGCAACGAGCCTCAGGCCATGGATATGACCTCGGAAGTAAACCAGCGCGAATGCGCCTGGTTACAGGCAATTGCCGACTGTGTTCGTGGCTGCGGTGCGCGACAACCGATCACCATCGGCACGATGAACGGCGGCAACATCGAGGTCTTCGCGCCGCTTTGCGATGTGCTGTGCGGTCACCCCTACGCGCACGATCCAGAGGGACTGGACGTAGCGATTACCGATTACAAGGAGAAAGCGCGTCGTCACGCGAAACCGTTTCTGGTAAACGAGTGCATGCCCGGTGCCCTCGACGATCAGACGCGCGCCGTCGTGGCGCAGTTCTACACTGAACGGTTGTCGGGAGCCGGTTTCGGGTGGATGGGGTGGGCGCTGCGGGAGGGGTTGGCCATTTCGACTCGACGGGATCGGTATGATGGCAACGGCATCAAGGGCGAGGGTTTCCACCCGTTCTTTACGAAGGAGGGGCGCTTGCGTGGTGGATTGGAGTTTCTGACCGAGAAACCGGACCTCCCCTCACCATGGCTGAAAAAGCCGAACAAGGCGGATGCAGGCGGCGCGCCATAACGCGCGCCTGGTTCAGTCCCGTGTTCTGGGTTTTTCATATATAATCCACTTGTGTTGGCTCTAGGGTGGGGCTACTATTTAACCCTAATAATTCTACATCGAACAATAAGGAGTCACGATATGAACGCATGGAAGTGGATGATGGGCATAATGATGGTTTTCGCGCTTTCGCTGACGGTTCAGGCAGCCGATGATTATTATCTCGTTAAGATGAAGGGCTTGGACAAGCAGACCGAAATGAAGGTGATGTCGGTGGCGGAATTCAAGGAACTCGAGACCACCATCAAGCTTGAGACGAAGTTTTTGCCGACGGCGGTGGCCGAGGCGGCGAAAGACTGGCGTGCGGATGAGTTGAATAAAGGCGTTCCGTTCCCGGGAAATAAAGTGTCCGCCCCCATGATCATCACTTCGACTAAATTTTCCTCGTCGGAAAAGGCCAACGCCGAATTGACGAAGTATGAGGAGCTTCAGGCTAAAAAAGAAGAGCGCGAGGCCAAGCAACCAAAATCAAAGGATGTGGCCTCCAAGGAAGCCAAGCAGGCCTCTGAGCGTCGGGCGGCTGCGGAATTGATCAAACCCAAATTGGAGGCATTGATCGCCAAGAGTGGAGCGGCAGGGGCCAAGGGAGCCGAGGCAAATATGGATGTGCCCGGTGGCGCCAAGGTCAATGCGGCGGTTGACAAGGTTGGTAAATAATTGGTTTCAGCGAAACGCCCCCTTCCCTTAACGGTGACGCCATGACCGGATTCGCAGTATGGACGGTGATGCAGGAAGGGGGGCGGATCGACTCCGCCGGCTTCCTGATGCGGGTGGGGTTGGCGTTATCCCTTTATACCGCTTTTTCCCTGGCGCAACACTTCTGGCTCCGGCAACGGGTGCTTCGCAATGTGGGCGTACCGTTTAACGCATTGGTGCTGGTGTTGCTCCTGACTTTGTTTCTGAAGCCGGTACTCGGGCAACTCAATCCCTATATTCTGGATGCGGCCTTGGCCGTAATCATTTTTCTCGGGGTCTCCATTGCGCTCAAGGGGGCGGATGTATTTCTCTTTGACGTTGTGGCCGCCTGGCGGAAACGGCCGCAGGTTCCAGTATTATTGAGGGACATCGGGCGCTGGCTTTTGTCTTTGCTCGTGCTGATCCTGCTGGTCCGCTGCTTTTTCCCGGGGGTGAACCTGGATGTCTTTGCCATGTCTTCGCTGGTCGTCGGGTACATTGTCGGGAATGCGACCCAGGATACACTGGGCAATTTGATTGCCGGCCTGGCCTTGAATACCGAGCGGCCCTTCCAGATAGGCGACTGGGTCACGGTGAGCGGCAACACGGGCCGGGTGGTGGATACAACCTGGCGGGCGACCCGGTTGCGGACCAAGGCCGAGGACTATATCATCATTCCCAATGCCTCCATTGCCCGGGATGCGATTGTCAATTATTCCCGGCCCACCACGCATCATGGTTGTTTTTTGCCAATCGGAGTGGATTATGAGAGTCCGCCCAATGTTGTGCGGAGCGCCATCCTGGGCGTGTTGTCCAATGTGCCTCAGGTATTGAAGGATCCGGCGCCCCAGGTCTTTCTCACGGGCTATGGTGATTTCTCCATGAACTTCACCATGAAATTCTTCATTCTGGATTTTGCGCAATTGGAGGTCATTCAGAGCACGGTTATGGATCGGCTCTGGTATTCATTCAAGCGGGAGGGAATTGGCATTCCCTATCCCATTCATGACGTGCGGGTGAGTAATCAACTGGTTGCGGAGCGGCTCGACCGTGTGTCTAACCAGAACACCGTGCGGGATTTATTGAAACGCGTCGAGTTGTTTCAGTCCCTGTCTGACCCCGAATGCGAGCGGCTGGTCGGCTTAGTGGAGACGGTGCCTTATGCGGCGGGTGAAGTGCTTTGTCGTGAGGGAGAGGCTGGTGATTCGTTCTATGTCATCCAGACGGGAACGGTGGCGGTTTTGATTCGCGGGGCGGATGGGGTGCCCGCCGAAGTGGCGCGACTTACCGTGGGGCAATTTTTCGGGGAGATGTCCTTGCTTACGGGTGAGCGGCGTTCGGCGACGGTCGTGGCGGATGGAGACGTGGATGTGGTGAGGGTCTCGAAACTGGACTTTGCCGACTTGTTGAAGGCGGATGTCGAACTGGCGGGCAAGTTGGCGGCGGTGCTTGAAAAACGTTTGGCTGAACGCCATGCCTTATTGGCCGCTTCAGCAGCAGGGACACCAGCGCCTGAGAGTCGCACCATGCTGGCAACACGGATCCGTCGGTTTTTTGGGCTTATTTAAGAAACTTCTTTGGCATCGCTCAGGTCGCGGAAATTCTTATCCCTATGAAAAAAAGCGGATTCATTTTCTTTCTAGCCCTGGTTGTTTACGGGGCTGTGCCTTTTGGCTGGGCCCTGCCGACGGAACCTCTGGAGCCTCGCGAGGGGTTTCTGGCTCAGGCTTCGCAGCAAGGTGTCTTTCAAATGGTTGGCGCGACGGCTTCGCTTACGCAATCCAACCGGGCCTGGCAGTTGCGCTTTTCCCTGCCCCCGGGTGCGGCGGCCGGAATCTGGGCAAAGTATTCCGGCGCGGATGGGCTTCCGGCGCGGGCGCATATCCTGTGCTATGAGTATGACCTTGCACCCGATACGTCGATTCCCTTGAACGTCAGTTGGGAGATCAAGGGGACTTCAGGGCAACAAGTCCTGCCGCTGGTGTTGCGTCAGCGTCACGGGCAGGGGGTGCTGCTTTTGGAAGCCGGCCGTATCGGGGCCTGGAACGAAACAGTTTTCGTTGTCGCACACCCCGGGGGAGCGGACTTGCTTTCCGGAGGGCTTTCGATGAAGGCGGAACTGGTGGCATGGTCTCCCTGGCGCCTGGCGATGGCCACTCCGTGGGGACGCTGGCTGGGGTTGCTCGCGGCGGCGCTACTGGCGGTCGTCATGACCGGCGTCATGAGGCGCTGGCGTCCGTCAACCGGGATGACTGCAGGTTGGTTCCGTGATCTTGTTTTCGGGGTTGCCTGTGTGTTGGGGGTGGGTTCGGTGCTGGCCATCCTCGCAACGGTGAATACGTGGCCGGGTCGTTTCCCGCTCACCGGCGCAGCGGTTTCCCTCGCAGGGGCGCTGATGGCGGCGCTATTTAACCGGCTTTGGGCCGGACGCTGGCCCACGGCCCGGGAGTCGTTCCAACATGTGCTCATTCCCGGGCTGGTGACGATGGCGGCGGGTGACCTGGCGATTTGGACAGCGGTGACACAATGGGGGGATCTGGGCCAAATGACCCGGCTGAGCGCCGTGGTGTTCTGGCTGCTTTATCATGGGAATAATGTCCGGCGTTTGTTGGCCACCCAGCATCCATTGGATGCGGTGATGGGGTTGCGACTGGTATCCATTCCCTTTCTGTTTGGACTTCTTCTCCTGCTCCCGAATCGTGACCTGATGTTTCAGGCGGGTTCGCTTCTGTTGCCCGGCGTCTGGGGTGGCTATGAGGTCAGGGTGGTGGTAGGGCGGATAGTAACCTTGATCGGGTTCAATCTGCTGGCTTCGGTGGCCTGTGGTGGAGCGAGTGGAAAAGGGTGGGGATCCCGTTTATGGGATGCCAGCTCTGTCAGAGTATTGGTGGCGGCGGCGATGGCTGTAGCGGTCTCCCCCATCATTGCGGATATGGGATCAGGGCTCTATACGATTCCGGTTTTCTGCCAACCGCTGGCGACAGTGGTGGCGGCAATGTTGTCGCAAAGCCTGCTCTGGGCTGAAGCCTATCTGCTGACAGGCATGATGCTGGATGCGATGCATCGCCGGAAACTGCAAGGTCCGGCCCTGATCGCTTCGGCGCGAAAAGGCTTTCGCAATGGACTGGTTTTCAGCGGGTGGTTCATGGGGTTGTTGCAACTGGGGCATCTTATCGCGGCCGCTCCATTCTGGCGGCAGGCTTATGCGTCGGCTCCGTTTTTGTCCTGGGCCTGTCTGGGGGCGCTGACATTTCCTCTCGTCAAGACCATCATAGAAAGTTTTGACGGGAGTCCTTCGTTTCTCCGGCGCCTGCTGCGAAATTACCGGCGGCCCGCCCTGACGTTGCGTGGGGCGACGGCAGGCCTTTTTGTCGTGTGGGCCTGGAATCATCAGTTTATCGTGTGGACCCTGCCGGAACGATCCGGACTGGGATTTGTGGCCGGGGTGTTGATTTATGCCGGGATGAGTATTGTGAGTGATGCGGGCCGTCTGGCCATCGGGCGTGGACGTATGGCGGGGTGGCGACTATATGGGGTGGAAGCGTTGTTGGGTGGATTGCTGGGGGCGGCGTTGGGCTTTTATTTTGATGCGACCCAGACCCCGGTGGTGACCGCCAAACTGGCGGTCTATTGCGGTTACGGTCTGAATCCCTTGCCTTATGATGTCTATCCGCTTTTGAGCCGGTGGGGCTTCCTGAGCATGGGCGAGTACACGGGGGGAGCGCGGTTGTTGTGGAATGAGGCGCTGGCCGGAGTGATTTCCTGGGGTGTGGCGGCCTGGTTGTTTGCGATCAACCGCTCGTTCCTGACCGCCTTGTTCCAACGGGAGTGGGCTCCCGTACGGCGACTGATGACAAGGGATGGATTGTCGGAACTGGCGGATGGCACCATCTTTGTCCTGCGCTGGGGGTTATGGATGGCGCCGATTATATTCACGTTCCTGCGCCAGATGTCCGTTCCCACCTGGTATAATCAGGATGGCGCTATTCGCACCCTTTTTTGTGTGGCGCAAACCGGCTTGCTGGACGGGCCGGCTTTTGCGGCCTGGAGCCTGAAGGTATTCATGTGGGTGTTGGCGTTTGATGCGTTCCGGGTGTTGATCTGGCTGGATCACATGGGCCTGAGGGTGGCCACCCTGGTGAATCTCAGCTTTCTCGGCATGGATCGGCTCGATGAGCGGGTGTCGCGGTTTCTCGGACCTCATGCCGCCGCCCGGTTCATCCCCGAAGGGATCAAGCGGTTCACCACCTGGGCTCCGCTGTTGCTTCCTTTCTACATTCCTGCCGGGGCGGCCTGGAATCAAGTCTGGGATCAATCCAAGGCTTTGCATCTGGCCACCACGCCCTGGATTGAGAAAATCTGGGGACAATCGATGGGTACTGGCTTCATTGAGGCGGTGGTATTGTTAGGGGCGGTGGTGTCGATGGCTACAGTCCTGCGCATCCTCAGGGCACGGGGCGAATTGCCGCCGGAAGTGCCGGAGTTGCGTAATCGTGTCTATGCCTTTTCCATGCATCCGGGGGGCGCGGCCCGTGCCGAATTTCTTCCCCAGAACTTTGAGGTCCACCGGCGTTCCTATGAAGGCCGTGATCCTGCCGGGCGTGCCTTGTTTTTGGTGGAAGAGGAGTCGGATGTTTCCGGGCAACACCGGGTCTGGCCGGTGTTTGGCAATTACCCGGCGGAAGTCGGGCCGCAACCGGAGATGGTGGATGAGGGGGATCATGTCCGCTTCCGGCACCGTTTGCATGGGATTGAAACACGGATGAACGTGGTCCTGCCCGAAGAGGGGTTGGCGTTGGAGGCGTGGACGGTGACGGTCCGGAATACGGAGCGGAAGCCTCGATCATTATATTTGGTCCCGTATGTGGAATGGTCGCTGAACATGATGGAGGCCGACCGCGGGCATACCCAATACAACCGGTTATTTCCGGATGTGTCGTACCATCCGGAGTTGAATGCGGTGGTGGCGTTGCATCATACCAGCAAACTGGCGGGATTCCTGGCGGTGGATCAGGCGCCGGTCGGGGTGCATGTGGCCCGGATGGAATTTATTGGCCGGGCCGGGACGTTATGGCACCCCGAAGCCTTGCGCCAGATGCAGTGGCGACCCCCGGAGTCGCTTGCGCCTTGCCCGATGTTCGACGGCATTGCGAGTCTGGCGCTGCGGTTGGACTTACCGCCCGGGGGCGAGATGACGGTACGCCTGTGGGTGGGGTGTGCGGTCTCCAGTCCGGCGGCGGAAGCCATGATCCGGAACTGTTGTCCGCCCGGTCAACCGCGACCGGCGACGGCCTCCGGAAATTTGCTCATAGGGCATGGACGCCCGCAGGGAATGGGGCCGCCTTATACCCGGTTCGATGAGGGGGGGCAGATGATGCAGGTGCTGACGCCCTTTACGCCCCGGCCCTTTGATCACACCATGGCCAATGCGTTGGGGCATGTGATGGCGGTGACACATCGTGGTTTGCATACGTCTTCCAGTATCAACTCGCAGCAGAACCGGCTGACTCCGGACTGGGCGGACACCACCACCCGGGAACTGCCGGGCGAGGCCATCTACCTTTATGATCGCGACCAACAGCAATGGGTTTCGCCCACCTATGAGCCGCTGCGTGCGCCCGGGGCTGAATATGAAACCGATTTCCGGACGGATGGAACGGCTGTGTTTCATATGCGACAGGGAACGCTGTCCACCGACCTGACGGTTTTTGTTCCGCTGGATGAGCCGTTGGGGGTGTACCGTCTGAAGATCCGCAACGAGGGGGACGGGATGCGGCGTTTTTACTGTGCGCCGTATTTTCAGATGACGCTGGCGGCGCAGCCGGAACATTCCGGGAAGTTGATCCGGTCGCCGTCATCCGCCGGGCATGGCTGGCTGTTTGAGAATCCCCGGAACACCTTCCGCTCCGGCCCGGCGTTTGTGGCGGTTTCGCCTGCGCCGGAAAAGAGTACGACCCGGCGGGGTGAATTTTTCGGGATGGGCAGAACCGTGGCGCATCCGGCTTGGGTGGATGACGGGGCTGGTATGCCGCATGATCCCGATGATCAGGCGGTGGCCGCCTTCCGGATCGCACTGGAGATTCCACCCCATTCCGAATGCGACGTCGTGGTGGTGCTGGGCCAGACCGGAACCTGTGCGGAAGCCGAACGGCTTATCGCTGATTATCTGGAGCCGGAGCATTCCGCAAGGCAGCTTGAGGCGACTCGCCGGTGGTGGAAGGGTTTTATGGGGACGCTGGAGGTGAAGACGTCCGATGCCGCGATGGATGGTTATTTATACTGGCTGCGATATCAGGCCTTGGCGGAGCGCATCTGGGCCCGGAAAGGGTTCTATCAGGCCAGTGGGGCTTTCGGGTTTCGGGACCAGTTGCAGGATTCGGTGAACTTGATCTGGGTGGAGCCGGCGCTGGCCCGGCATCAGATTTTGTTGCATGCCGCCCAGCAGTTTGTTGAGGGGGATACCGTGCATTGGTTTTTCCTGCAACAGGATGGCCGTACCAGTTTTTCCAGTCGTTCCCATGCCTGCGACAATCTCCTGTGGCTGGGCTGGGCGGTGGCGGAGTATGTCCGGATGACCGGGGATGAGACGCTGTTGGATGAAACGGCGCCTTATCTTGATGCGGAAATTCCCTTGTTGCCCCTGCCCGAGGGGAAACAGGGGATGGGCTTTTTCCCGTTGCGCTCAACACGGGAAGACTCTGTGTTGGAACATGTGCGGCGGGCGCTGGACCTGGTCCTGAATAAACGGATGGGCCAGCATGGTCTGCCCCTGATGGGGACAGGAGACTGGAACGATGGTCTGGATGAAATTGGATGTGAAGGTCGTGGTGAAAGCGTGTGGCTGGGCTTCTTCCTCTATTATATTCTGCGCGAATTGATGCCGGTGCTGGAGCGGCGTTGCAAACCGCGCCAGGCGGCGGAATATCGGCGGCGCCTGATGGCGCTGGGTGAGGCGGTCAATGCGACATGGAGGGAGGACCGGTATTTGCGCGCCATTCATGATGATGGTACCGAGATCGGGGTCAAGGGCAGCGGGATCTGGGAAGTGGATGCGCTGACGGCGGCCTGGGCTGTTTTTGCCGGTATTGATAAAGAGCGGGCGAGGACGGTGTTTGATACGGCGCTTCAGACTTTGGAGAAGGATACGGTGATATTGCTCGGTTGGCCTGCATTGAATGAGCAGACCAAACCCTATCTCGGGCGGAGTTGTCGTTATCCGGAAGGGGTGCGTGAGAACGGGATGTATTGCCACGGGGTGCAGTGGATGGTGGGAGCGGCCCGGAAGCTGGCGGAAGAACGCGCCGTGGCAGGGGACCGGGTTGCGGCGGAACAATACCGTGAGACAGCGGTCCGGCTCTGGCGCAAGATCTCACCGCTGGAGCACACCACCCCGGAACAGATTGAGCGATATGGTGGGCAGCCGAATAAGCAGGCGGCCGATTTCCTGACCCGATTCGAACCCGGACGAATGATCTGGAATGGCTATACCGGGGCGGCAGCCTGGATGTTGAGACAGGCGCTGGAAGGGGTTGTGGGGGCGAAGTTGAAAAATAATCAGGTTCACCTTCCCGGTGATCTATTGGAGCCGCGGGGGGACTTGCGGGTGTTCAGTGTGACACGTAATTTGACGAGCCGTCCGCTAGCGGAGGGGGCGAAACGTGTTTAACAGGGATAAGATGTATTCCTTCACAGTTTCACGGCTTCGCGTGAGTCTGGTTTTTCTTTTCGTATTCGTCATGTGGAGCGGGTCCGTGAGTGGGGATCTAGCCAGTCCTTCTCCCTTTTCTTTCCCGACGCTCAATCCCCGTCATGTTTGCATGCGGCAGGTGGTGGAGAATGCGCTCGGCTATATCAAGCCCGGGCAGGGACTGTTTGATGAGGTCTCGGGCTATCCGGTTGAGGGCTGGAACGAGGGCGATCAATCCGGTCTCCATCTGAGGGGCTTTACCCAGCTTACCTCCATCGGTGAATGGGTGGAACTGTTGGGCCACATTGCCGCCGGTTATGCCGATCAACCCTATTGGACCCGGATGGCGGCCTTAACCCAGCTTGACCGGGTGTCCCGCTGCCTGATGCAGGATCAGGCTGACCCTAACCTCAGTGATCGTGGCCTGTTATGTAATTTTATTGGATTCGAAAAAGGACGCCGGTTGGCGCCGTTGGCTTCGGATGCCTATAAGCAGGATTTCGTGGCGGTGTACGGTGCAGAAGATGGACTGGCGGTATGGAGAGCCATGGAAAAGTGCGGGTGGCTGCGGCCCTGGCAGAACGATGAACAGGGTGAGATCATCCGCGGGTCGGGATTCGGCTATGGCCAGGAGGGTTTCAGGGGGGCGCTGGCGCCTTATTCTTCACATGATGACCAGATCAAAATCATGACCCTGCTGGATCGGCGTGTGGTACAGGTGGTTTTGGGTGATAATGCCAACTTAAGCGCTTCAGTAGCCAAAACCATCGGCTTGCTTTTGCGTCCGGAAGTCAAAAACGATTCCCTCGCCACAAGGATCCGGGAGCGGTTGGAGGCTTTTCTAAAGGCCCAGCAACCGGGCTACCAGAATCTCTACGACCCCCGGCGTGGCCTTTTCCGGTTCGGCTGGAATGCCACCCATAAACAATTTCTGGGTTGGGGGGATGGCCGGGGAGTATGGCAGGTGGCCTATGCCGACTATTTTGTCAATGAGTTCAGGGGACCGCTCCAGTTTGTCGTGGTCCGGTTCGGGTTTCCGGATGATCCCCTGCGATATCAGTCGTTTAAGATTAAATCCCGTGTTTTGACGAATGGGAAAGAGCCGTTTACGCTGGGGGTTTGGGAAGGGTCCGCCTTCCAGTCGTTGGGCCTTTCACTGTTCATGAGTGAACGCTCCAACCGGTGTTGGCGGGTGAACCTTGAAAATGCGGTGCGGATCAATCTGGATTACGCGCGAGCTTATGGGTTGCCGGGATTTTTGTCGGAGGCCTATAGCGGACACGGGAACCAGTACAGCGGGAAAATCGGTGTGCCGGATATTACGGTGGTCTGGGATGCCCGGATCACCAACGCGCCTTCGATCTATACGTTGGGGGTGGCCTACAGCATTCTGCCCGATGAGATAGAATCGTTCCTGCATGACAACTGGCCCGAGATTTCGGCGCTCTTTACCGATCATGGTCCCTGGGAGGGAACCCACGTTGCGACCATGTTACCGATCCGATGCCAGACAGCGGTGCATGTCATGTCGCTGATACTGGGCGGACTGGGCGCAGGGGATGAAGCCATGACGCGGTATCTGCAACAACAGGGACTTGCCGGCGCCTTGAACCGGCTTTATCCGGAGGGGGGAAAGGCGAATCTTCTGGCGCCGGAAACCCGGACGGTGAGCTGGTCTCCGGATGGGAGTGCGCTGGAATTGGCGCGGGGGAAGCAAGCCTTTCGATTGAAGGGTGACAACGTCCGGCAGGCGGCGGTGACGTGGTTGTTTGACAAATCTGCCGAGGCGCTGTCTTTGTCGGGTGGGGAATTGAAGATTCGCTATCGTAATCGGGGCCTGGCATTAAAGGCGGTAATCAGTCTTGAGCGTCCTGAAACCAACGGGCGGACGGTGTCGCAGGAGATCTTTGTGCGCTTCCGTCATACGCGATGGTGGGCACGGGATCTGAGTGTTCCGCTGCCGGCCACACCGGGTCTGTTGGGGATAAAAAAAGTGACGGTGCTATTGGGGGCGGAGCATGAGACGCAGAAGGTTGATCTGAGTCTTCAGGAATTCAACTTTGGCCCGTGTGGGGAGCCATCCGCCGGCCCTTAATTTTTCTCATGCTCATGGTCGTGATCGTCATCGTCCATGCAGGCATCATGGGTGGTCCTCCGCGTGATGCGTTCCAATAAACTCTGGGCTGAATCCGTGGGCGTTTTGCCTGCTTCCAGCAAGTCGATGCGTTCCTTGATCAGGGCCCGGTCCGGGAAGAGTGACAGGACTGTATTAAAACAGGTTATTGCCTCGCGGATTTCGCCCTTGGTCTCATGGAGAAACCCGAGGAATGTCAGGATCTCCGCCTGATCGAGCGTGAGTTCCCGGACCCGTTCGGGTGTGGATGGGGTTTTGGAGTGCAGCGTGAGGGCTGCGTCGAGGAGAGGCCGGGCGGCATTGAAATGGTGGCTTGTGATGGCCAGACGGCTTTTTTCCAGGGGGATGCGATAATCCCCGGGATTCAGGCGTTGGGCGGTATTCAAGATATCGCGGGCGAGATCGAGCCGCTGGAGGCCGGTATTCGCCCAGAACGAAGCGACCAGAAACGCCTCAACATTATGGGGGTCGGCCTGGGTGGCGAGTTTAAGCCAGGGGAGAATTTCGGCGCTGGCGCCGCCTTCGGCATGCGCATGTTGCTCGGGAGTAATGGCGGTTTGCCAGCGATGAAACGGTCCGGGAATCGGCACGGAAGCGTCCCGATGCGCAACGCCCTTGTGGAAATATAAATCCGCTTCGCTGAACAGATTGAGGCTCAAGGCCTGCCGGCTTTCTCCGAGAAGCAAATCCGCCACTCCGGAGGCCGTATTGGAGGAGGTGGGAGAGGAGGTCAGGTGGGCCGCCAGGGAAAATGCAAGGATCCACGCGCTGAGCACCAGCAGTCCCGCGCCCCATGCTGAAGCGTGGGAGTTCACAGGATGTCCCCGCGCGAAAAACGGCGTTTCCGATATCCCAGCCAGGCCAGGGACAGGAAAACGAGGGTCATCAACATCGCGTAGAAAAGGATCTCCGCCAGGGTCACCCAATTGGCTGAACCCCAGTCATGCACAAGGCGGCGACGCAGGTCGAAGAGTTCAAAATGCGGGAAGAGATAGTAGAGGGTGAAAAGGGTATAGCTGGCCGCGCCCTTGGCCTCCACCAGCATGGCGGGGATGCGCGGCAGCAGAAGGAATGCCGCGCTGGTGACGAGATAGGTGGTCACGGTGGCGGCGTCCCGGTTCAATCGGGTGGAAAATGCCACCGCGAGGGAACTGATCAGGGCCAGGGCGGCGGCGTGGAGGAGGATGGCTTGCAACAATGTGACCAGATTAAAGGTGCCGCCTTTGATCCAGACGGCCAGCCAGACGGTGAGGTAGAAGCACAGGAGGGACAGGCAGGTGATGGACCAGGCGCCCAGCCATTTGCCCAGGATCAGGGTCAGTCGTGACACCGGCTTGGCGAGCAGGGGAATAAGTGTCCCTCGTTGTTCTTCCTGTGGGAGTTGGCGGACGGCGGTGTTGATGGCCAGAATCCACGACAGCACCCATACGGCAAGAAGCCCCATGTCTTTGACGTAGCCGGTCACTTGTGACAGACCGAAAACGTCGAAGGACAGCAGGGCGGCCAGCAGGGTGGCCAGAAGGATGAGCAGCACCGAGAGCTCTTTGCGTCGCACCATATCAAGCCAGACGACACCGGCGATGGTGATGATTTTGCTCATGGCCGTTTCTCCGGAGTGGCGGTGGTGACGGCCTTGATGAAATACCGTTCCAGGTTTTCGCCCGGGGCGACCAGTTCATGGACGGGGCCCTCGGCAATCAAGCGGCCCTGTGACAGGATGGCAACCCGGTCGCAGGCCAGTTCTACCTCGGATAATTCGTGAGAGGAGAAGAAAACGGTTTTGCCGGCTTTTTTGCGCTCGGCGATGATCCGGCGGATATCCATGCGCCCTAACGGGTCAAGTCCGCCGGTGGGTTCGTCCAGGATGAGCAAGTCGGGATCATTGATGAGTGCCTGGGCCATGCAGATTCGTTGCCGCATGCCGCGGGAGTAGCCGGCGATCCGCCGATCCGCCGCGGAGGCAAGACCGGTTTCTTCCAGAAGTTGATTGGCCCGCGTCTTGATTTCGGAAGCGGGGAGATTAAACAAACGGCCCGCCATGGTCAGGAGTTCGCGCCCGGTGAGGAAATTATAGGTGTCCGGATTTTCGGCGAGATACCCGATTTTTTCCCGTGCGATGGTTTCGGTGACCGGCTTGCCAAAAAGCCGGGCGGTGCCCTGATCGGCATTCTGGAAGCCGAGAAGAACCTGGATGGTGGTGGTTTTTCCCGCGCCGTTGGGACCCAGGAACCCGTACACGGTGCCGGGGGCGACGGCGACGGTAAGGTCGCGCAGGGCATGAACGGTCCCTGTCGGTGCCGGGAACGAAACGCTCAGGTTCTGAATATCAATCGCAAGAAACATGTCGTTTATTTATCACATTACCATGCGATTGTCATACCCGAATATTAGTCGAGATTGCACTGGCGGTGGTGAACGGGTTTCGCTAAACATTCTGGATTCGATCAACCCAAGGAGACGTAATGACTTATTCAAACCCCGTGGTGCCGGGCTTTTATCCGGATCCGAGTGTGTGTTGTGTGGGCGATGACTATTATCTGGTCAACAGCTCTTTTGAATATTTTCCGGGCGTGCCGATTTTTCATTCTCGTGATCTGGTGCATTGGAGGCAGATCGGACACTGCCTGACCCGCGAAAGCCAGCTTCCGCTCCACGGGCAGCATGCCTCCCAAGGGATCTATGCGCCCACCCTCCGCTACCACAAGGGGCGTTTCTATATGACGACGACCAACAGCGGCCTGGGCAAGCATCTCATTGTCTGGACGGACGATCCCGCCGGGGAATGGTCGGAGCCTGTCTGGATCGCGGAGCATGGTTATATGGATCCGTCGTTATTCTTCGATGATGATGGCCGTGTCTATTTCACCTCGTTTGGCAATTTCGGACAGGGAATCATTCAGACGGAGATAGATGTCCATACCGGCGCAAGGTTATCCCCGACGCGTGAGGTCTGGTCAGGCACCGGGGGGGCTTCCGCGGAAGGGCCGCATCTCTATAAGATCAATGGAACATACTATTTGCTCCTGGCCGAGGGCGGGACCGAGTTCGGGCATATGATTACGATGGCGCGTTCCCAGACGCCCTGGGGGCCGTGGGAGGTTTGTCCGCACAATCCCATTCTGACGAATCGCAGTTTACCGGGCCCCATCCAATGCGTGGGGCATGGCGACTTGGTGGAAGATTCCCGTGGAGTGTGGTGGATGATATGCCTGGGGGTACGGCTCAATCGGGGGTATCCGTTTGCCCATACCCTGGGGCGTGAAACGTTTCTGGCCCCGGTGCGGTGGGAAGACGGCTGGCCACTGGCGGGCGACACGTCTCAATCCCGGCATGGCCGAATTCTTCCCGAGATGCAGGCGGATCTCCTGCCGCCGCATCCCTGGCCTGTGGCTGCTGAACGTGACGATTTTGACGGGGAAATACTGGATTTTCCCTGGAATTTCCTGCGTAATCCCGATCCCCGAAGCTGGTCGCTGAGTGAGCGCCCCGGCTTTTTACGCTTGCATGGCCTGGCGGTAACACTGGATGAAAACGCCAGTCCGGCCTGGGTGGGACGTCGTCAACAGCATCACCTTTGCGCGGCCACGACACGACTGGAGTTTGCGCCCCAAGGCGCCAATGAAGAAGCCGGGATCGTTGCCCTGATGAATCCGATGCATCATTACGAGATCGCGGTGTGCGGGGACGGTTCAGGCGGGCGCAAAGCCCTGGTGCGACGGCGTATCGGATCCTTGGTGGCGGTGGTTTCTGAAATCGAACTTCCCGTCACAGGCGCGGTGGAATTTCAAATTGTGGCTACTTCGCAGGAGTATCACTTCCGGCTCCGGACAGAGGGCCAACCGTGGCGTGACGTGGCCCGCGGCGAAACCCGCTATCTGGCTAAAGAATGCGCGGGCGGTTTTACAGGGGTTTATTTCGGCCTGTATGCCACTGGCAATGGTCATCCGTGCCGGGTGTCGGCAGACTTTGATTGGTTCGAATATCAGGAACAGAAGGAATCCGAGCAGCCATAGGGACGTGCGTACCGCGGAATGCGGATCCATTTTGTGGTTGTATACAATAGAGCACTATTCCGGAGTGGATATTCCGGGGTGATTGGGGCTGTTACTGGGAAATTCTGATAACAGTGTCCTATTGTTTCATTTTCCAGCTAGTTTTCCTTGTACTGGCATACCCCCTGCTATTATATTGCCCGATTCTTAAATATGAAAGTGAGTAGAAACTGATATGGTGCCGAGCCAACCGACAAGAGGTCTGACCATCCGGTCGTTTGTTGTGACCATTGTGTCCATGTTGTTGATGGGCATCTGGATTCAATACGAGGAGTTGTTTAACACCTACGGGGGGCCGTTGGCGGAGAACTCGCCCCCGAACAGCGCGGTGGGTGTCATCGCGGCGCTCCTTCTGGTTTGTGGCATCCTCTATAAGATTCGTCGCTCCTTGCGTCTGGTGGCGGCCGAACTGGTGGTCATATATGCGGCTTTGGTGCTGGCGACGCCACTCATGACGCAAGGGATGTGGCACCGGATTTTCGGCTTGGTCGCGGCCGTCCCTCATAATCAGGATTTCAAGACGTATGACAGTTTGCCTTCGATGGTTTGGCCGCATGGAGAGAATCTTTGTGCAAATGGCCAGTTTAAAGACAATCTGACGGGATTTGAACATGTTGGCGGAGGGGTCCTTGAATGGGAAGATATCACGGTCAAGGAAAATCAAGTCCGGAAGAGTCCGGTTTTATCCAATGGGACCAATGCCGAGGCGCGCGCTTCGGTGCAATGGTCGATCAATCGTTATGATAAGAATGGCCGGGAGGTGCTGGTCCCCTGTGAGAGCTTTCTTTTCTCCATGCTCGTCAAGGCGCAAGGCTTTACGAAAGGATCCAGCTATTTTATCACGATGCAAGCGGATGATGGGATTGCCCAGACCCTGTGGATCAGCACGGATGTGACCCTGCCTACGTTTGCCCTGCCCGGCGGGTTTCAGCGGGTCGGGCTCAATCCCGTCAAGATTCCTGCGGACATCAAAAACAAGTTAACCTTTACTGTCAGGCTTACCGGCGAGGGGAAGATCGCCTTGCAGGATTTGCAGTTTTTCAACGTTGAGGCGGTTGAGGGGGCCTATTCAGGTCGTCGGATGGTCACGGCGGCCAATCTTGATAAACTGACGCCCAGCGAGCGTGATTTCATGGTGGTTCGTCCCGATAATCTGTTCAGTCTTGCCGGTCTTAAATTCCTGGTGACGGGGTACATTCCGCTGGGGCAATGGGTGAAGCCTGCCCTGGCATGGAGCATGCTGGTGCTCGGGCTTTTCATCGGTTTTCTTGGCTTGAACGTATTGATGCGCAAGCAGTGGGTGGAGTTTGAGCGTTTTACCTTTCCACTCACCATTTTGCCCAAGAGCTTGTTCGAGGAGACGGTGACGCCGGAAGGCAAGGTCTATCGGACTGTTTTCCGGAACGGCATACTCTGGACCGGATTTGCGGTAGGATTGTTTTTGGCGCTTTTGAAGGGTATCCAGTTCTACTATCCCCCGTGTCCGGCGCCCACCTTTTCCGTGGCCACCTTTGGCGAATATGTGAACAGCCCGGTACTCAAGGCGTTTCTTCAGAATGTGGGGACCGGTGGAAGTACCGGGGCCGGAGTGTCACTGTGCCTGCTGGCCATTGCGCTGTTGATTGAGACAGACATCCTGTTTTCGTTGTGGGCGTGTTTCATCCTGTTCCAGTTGTGGAATCTTTTCGGGCGGGTCTTTACCCTGACCCGGTATCCGGGATATCCGTGGGAATTTCAGCAGGCGATGGGCGCCTTTATTGGATATGCCCTTCTGGCGATGTTTGTGGGGCGTCATCATCTGGCGCGCGTTTTCCGCATGGTTTTGGGGTTGGGCAAGCCCGGGGAAGACACCAGTGCGAGAGATGAGGTGGTCTCCTATCGGCAGGCGGTGCTACTCGTGATCGCTTCTCTGGCCACCCTGGCCTTGTGGGGTGTTTGGACGGAGATGGGGGTCAAAGCCAGTCTGTTATTTTTCGGATACATGCTGATTTGTGGATTTGCGGCGAGCAAGATCCGCGCGGAGTGCGGCGCCCCGTTCGGTTATCTGACGCCCTATTTCGGGATTCAGTTCATGACGGCGTTGGGCGGGTTCGCGGTGTTCAAGTCGACGGGCATGCTGATGGCTTCGCTGGCCAGCGGCTTCATCTGTACGGCGGTGTTCCTCCTGATTGCGCCCGTGCAGGTCGAAATGATGGAGTTGGGGCGGCATTTCAAGGTGCGTCCGCGCGATGTGGGGGCCGGTTTGACGCTTGGGGTTTTTGGCGGTCTGTTTATTGGCGGGTTTGTCGTATTGTGCTGGCTGTACGGATTTGGCGGGAACAGTCTCAAGACGGCCTGGCCGTACGAACAGAATTGGTACTTCAACGGGTTCCGTGCGGGGGAGGCCGATGCGGATCGGGCCTTTGCGTTGGGCACGCTGGGGAAAGCGCCGGAGTTGGCGCCCATGAACATCTCGCAGAATATTGATGCCAAAGGGTTGACGATTGGCGCGGGAATTACGGGGGTCATGGCGTACCTGCGGATGAAATTTATGTGGTTCCCCTTCCATCCGATCGGGTATGTGCTGGCCTCAAGCTATTTCATGCGCGGGGTGTGGTTTATCTTCTTCCTCGCCTGGCTGTCCCGCCTGGTTCTTTTCAGGTTGGGCGGAGCGCATGTCATCCGCCGCGGACTGGTGCCGTTTTGTGTGGGAATGTTCCTGGGCTGTATTGCGTCGATCCTTGTTTTTGATGTTGTGGGTATTTGCCTGCGCGTCCAGGGTGTAACCGAAGTTTACTCAAAAATACCATGAGCGAGACCCCTAAACAATCCTTGGGCAGCCAACTGATCGTCGCCATACTTTTTGTGGCGGCGGGGTTGGGATTAATCACCTTCTTTGTGCTCTTTGCCCAGCCCTCTGAGCGTGAGCATCGCAAGGTTTTCGAGAGGAATTATTCCGAGGATAGGCTCTTGAGCCATTTGACGGAAACCGGTTTGCAGGAGGTGGTGACTTCGATTGCCAAGGCTGGCGAGAAACCGGGTGAACGCCAGATCGGACGGATGACGGGAAGTCCGGGATTCTACCGTACGGAAACCTTGATCCGCGATACCTTTACTGCCGCAGGTCTCGAGGTGCGCACGCAGGAGTTTGAGGTAGTGGTGCCCGAAACGGAGTTTTGCGAGATTCTGGGGGGCGATGGAAAGCCTTTGGCGGGCGTGACCCTTTATCCCTTTGTGCCTTCAGGCCTTGTGCCCCAGAGCGTGCCCCCCGAGGGGATCAAAGCGCGGTTGGTTGAGACGGAAAGCACGGATCTGACCTTGCTGGCGGGGAACGACCCGAAGCAGACCATTGTCCTGACCTATCTTGATTCCGCAGGCGGCTGGGCTTCCTTGGCCGGTGTCGGCGTGAGAGCGGTCGTGGTGCGTGAGGACGAGGTTGCCAAGGCCATGCGGGGAGATCCTGATCAGACGGCCCCTTGGGCAACTATGCTCGGGGGGACAGACATTGCGTATCCCCGTTTTGTAGCGCGCGGTCCGATTGAAAAGTTTGCCGGACAGGATGTGACGATCCGGTCAAAGGTCGTTTGGAAGACCAAGCGGGTTCGGAATGTGTTGGGATTGTTACGGGGCAAGGGGTCCAGCCGGGAAGCCCTGGTTCTGCAAAGTTATTATGACAGCAGTTCCGTCGTTCCGGAGTTGGCGCCGGGCGCGGAGCAGTCGCTTTCATTGGCCGCATTATTAAACATTGCCCAGGCCCTTAGTCCGTACAAGGGCGAGTTGTCCCGCGACATCATATTTACAGCCACAGCCGGGCATGCGCAGACGTTGACGGGGGCTTGCCGGTTGCTGGAAGCGGTGGAGACGTTCACTCAAAAAAGGCGTGACTTTCAGCCGTTGGAGCAGCGGCAGGCTGAAGACCGGCGTCGGCTTGACTATGCCGAACGCGCTCTGGTGATTTGCCGCGAGTGGGCTCGGGGGGAGGCGGGTGCAGGCACCCGGATGAAGGAAAGCTTGGCTCAGGATGCGAATTTCCGGAATTGGTTCGAAGAGGCCATGCGGGTGGTCTCTGGCGAGGTGAATTTGGAACACCGGGAAGAGGTGATTGTCTCCAAATTGGCCTATTTGCGGGCGGGAAAACCGATTTTCCGGGAAGGATTTGAGGCGCAGAAAGCCACGGATGAAGAACGGGCCAAAACAGAGAACACGCATCCCTTATTGCAGGCGTATATCGCCGCGCAGATGCGGGATAATGTTTCGGGAAACCTGATGTCCTTTTCGTTTGTGGCTCTGTCCGAACGGGAAGAGTTTGGCGTCTGGAGGTATTTGGCGAGAGCCACTCAATACTTGGAAGAGATCCGCGAGTATCACCAGCAGAAAATAAAGGAGTATGACGACACTATTGAACTCCGGAAATTGTTTGCGGCGTATGATCGGACCTTGACGCTGAATCTCGACCTCTATTCAGGAGGAAGCAAAGTTCGCAACAACCTGTCCCTTCTTGTGGGGATCCCGAATCCGGGGACCATGGTGGAGCCGCAGGTCACGGATCTGGCGAATGCCATCACGTTCAATGTCCCGGCAAAAGGGGACGGCCAGTTATTCAAGGTGATCCAGTGGGGCTCGCGGGATGCTGCGGGAAACAAGCAATATCCCAACAATGTTTCGCCCTCGTTTACCGAACTGGAGTCGGAGGTCTGGTTTCGGTGCGGCCGGCTTTCCTTCACTCTGGCCAATTATGATTTTTATCCCCCCAAGGCCTGCACGCCTGAAGACTCTTGGGATGGCTTATCTCTAAGTGTCATGAACCAGCATGTGCCGGTGATCGGCCGTTCGGTTCTAGCCCTGGCGGCGGGCCAGGTTCCCCTGAAAAACATTAAGGAAGACCGGAAAGGTTTGATTTTAACCCTGCATGGCGCTCTGTTTGGGAGCGCGGGCTCTGCCACCATGATCCCGAGTCATCGGATGTGGCCCCGGTCGTTCGTCAAGGCCGATGCCGCGAGCGGCTCATATGGTATTCAAACCCGGGGCGTCGATCTCTCGCCGATCATGCAGGCGAATCCGTATGGAGAATTCCGGCGGGAGTTTGCCTTTGATTTATCCAGTTGGGGCAGTTTGGTTAATGTGCTGGCCATGCGGTTTGACGAGCAGGGCCGGATTGTGTTTATCAACGAAATCGCCTCCGGCAACCGGACGGTGTTCAGTTCCAAGGTTCCCGGATTTGATTTGGAGGCGACGGGTTCCGGTGCCCCCCGCGAGATCAACCTGTCGATGTTCCGTTGTGTTCCGGTTTCACTCTATGATCAGATTAATCCGCAGACGATGAAGCGTTTCAAAGGCGTTTCCTATATGGATAGCCTCAGCTTCTCCTCCCCCAACCGATCACACTATGAGTTGACCACCGCTTTTTTGGATCCTGACTTGGTGTTTTATGTGGGGCTTCAGGACGGGGCGGCAGAAAACAAGGAATTGCTTACGGATCGGGCGTTCATGCTGAAGGCCGATCTCCAGGCGCCCATTCTGCCGAATGAATCGGAAATAACGGGTGCGGGCTATCTTTCGACGGATACCCCGGTGTTGACGGTCCCGATGTTTGATGTGGCGGCCTCCATGTTGCGGACGGCGGAGAAACGACTGCGACTTCAGGAGCGGTTTGGCATGGCCGACGAGTTGATGTTCAGCTTCCACACTCAGGCCACGCAATGGCTGGAAGAGGCCCATACAAAGTGGGAACAGAAGGATCCTGCCGCAGCGGTGAATGCCGCCGGTGCGAGCGCCGCCTATGCGATTAACAACTATCCGGTGATCCGGTCGCGAATCTCGCAGGCCGTGGTGGGCATCCTCTGGTATCTCGGATTGCTGGTGCCCTTTGTCTTTTTTGCGGAAAAACTTCTGTTCGGGTATACCGATATCCGCAAACAGTTGCTGGCGACCGGCGTGATCTTCCTGGTGGTATTCACGCTTTTGCGCATGTTTCATCCTGCGTTCGAGATCGTGCGGTCCTCCATCATGATCCTGCTGGGATTCCTGATTTTGCTTATGTCGCTGATGGTGACCATGATGGTGGGAGGGAAGTTCAAACAGAACCTGAAGGATCTCCGGAGTAAGGAAGGCCATGTGGAAGGCGCCGATATCAGCCGCGGCGGAGTCGTCGGGACGGCCTTCATGCTGGGGCTGAACAACATGCGACGTCGGAAAATCCGGACGGGGCTGACCTGTGGAACACTGGTGCTGATCACGTTTGTCATGATTTGTTTTACCTCGGTCTCCACCGATTTGGTCAATGTGGAACAGCCTACCGGGCGTTCGAGTTGGAATGGATTGATGATCCGGGACCCCAATTTCCGGTCTCTGGACCCCAATGAGGTCGCCAATATCCGGCAAATCTATGGGAATCAGTATCCTGTAACGGTGCATCGGTGGTTGACGACGCAGTTGAGAGCCACCGAGCGCGGACAAAATGCTGAGATTCTGATTGATCGCGAATTTCTGGTCAACAGCAACAAAGTGGTCAAGCGCGGACGGGTGAATGCCGCCGTTGAAATGGCGTGGAATGAGCCGATATTTACCGGAATGGATCGCTATCTGATCACCAAAAAAGGCTGGTTTACACGTCCCCCTCAGAATCGACAAGAGCGGATGGACGCATTGCGGACTGGCTATCAAAACAAACGTCAGGTCATGTTGCCGGATACGGTTGCCCGTGATCTCGGGGTCCGTCCCGAGGATGTGGATGCGGCAACCCCGGTGATTGTTTCCCTGCGCGGGGTTGAATACGAGGTGCAGGGGATCTTTGACTCCGTTGAAATGGGAAAATGCATCGGGCTTGATGGTCAATCGCTACTACCGTTCGATGTGAATACCATCCAGAATGTGGGGGTGACCTCGGATGGGGCGCCGATGATTCCCTCAAACACCGGACGCTTACTGGCTTCGCAGGTGATTTTGGTCAATGCGTTGCCGGTGGCGGGGGGCACCGAAGCGCAAATTGTTGCCAATTGTTTCGTGCTTTTCCCCAAGACGGCCTACCGGGTCAAGCCGGAAGGGGTGGAGTATCCGGCTCCTGATTATCGCAGCCAGCGGAAGCTCGTGCTCGGTTATCTTGAGCGGATCGGACAGCCGGCTTTCTATGCGATTGATGGCGTTTCCTATTACGGATCCCGGCAGCGGGAACGGACCTTTGCCGGGTTGCTGGAGTTGCTGGTGCCGATCCTGATCGCGGCATTGACCGTGTTCAGTACCATGCGCGGGTCGGTTTATGAACGACGCAGCGAAATCTATGTCTACAATGCCGTCGGGATTGCCCCCAATCATGTGTTCTTCATGTTCATGGCGGAAGCCTGTGTGTATGCGGTGGTGGGGGCCGTTATGGGGTATATTCTGAGCCAGGGGACCGGCCGGCTGTTGACCGCCCTCGATCTGACGGGGGGGATGAAGATGGATTACAGCTCGATTGAAACCATCTACGCCTCGCTGGCGATCATGGGCTCCGTCCTGCTCTCGACGATTATCCCGGCCCGCGATGCGGCCAAGTTGGCGGCTCCTTCCGATACGGTGAGTTGGACGGTGCCCAAGGCGGAAGGGGACGATATGATCTTCAGCCTCCCGTTCACCTTTACGGCACATGACCGGGTGGCCGTGATCAGTTACTTCCAGCGCTGGCTGGATGCCAACGGGGTGGGAAGTTCGGGTCCGTTCTTCTGTGCGCCACCCGAAGCGCTTCTTAGTTTCCGGCCCAAAGCGGGGGCTGATGAACAGGAATTGGTGCCTTCCGTGGCCAGTACGATCTGGTTGAAGCCCTATGATTTGGGGGTTTCGCAACGAATGGAAATCGCGCTCCCGACAGACGTCGAAACCGGTGAATATGTGGCCCGCATCACGCTGACCCGCCTGAGCGGCAATACGGCGGGCTGGAATCGGACCTTGATTCCGTTCATGGGCGTGCTCAGGAAGCAATTCCTGAACTGGCGGGCGACAACGGACGCGGAACGGCGCGAAATGTTTACGGAAGCCAACCGCATCTTGAATGAATGTGTGGCGAAGGAGACGCGGCATGTCTGAGGAAAAAAATAGAGGGTCGATGGATCAGGAGCTGGAAATCTATCGCTCCGTTCTGGAGACGCCCAAAGAGTTTAAGAACGGATTTACCTGGGTGTCGGTGGCGGGTGCCTTTTTCTGCGGTCTGTTGATGATGCCGGGGTCCATTTACCTTGGACTCATGACCGGTGGCGGGATTGCGGCGGCGTGGGTAACCCTGATTATCTTTTCCGAGGTGTGCCGCCGGGCCATGCGGACCTTGAGCCAGCAGGAGTTGGTGATTCTTCTGGTGGTCGCCGGCGCCATGGCATCGGGCGGACCCTTTGCGGGCCTGGTTTGGCGCCAGTACCTGGTTCAGAGTGATGCCGTCCGGGATATCGGGTTGTTGGGGAAATTCCCGGCGTGGTTTTCGCCCCAGCCGACTTCGGATGCCATCCTGCAGCGTAATTTCTTTGATGCCGCCTGGTTGGTGCCGGTGTTGCTGATCCTGTTTATGACCATTATCGGGCGGTTCAAGAGCTATACATTGGGTTACCTTTTCTTCCGGCTGACCTCCGACGTGGAGCGCCTGCCTTTCCCCTTTGCCGGGGTCGCGGCCCAGGGTTCGATGGCGTTGTCCGAGTCCGGAGAGCGCAAGGTGACCTGGAAATGGAAAATGTTTTCGCTGGGGGCCATAATGGGAATTGCCTTTGGCGTCATCCAGATCGGGATTCCCCTGGTGACGGGGTCGTTACTGACCCAGCCGATCCAGATTATCCCTCTGCCTTGGTACGATATGACGACCATGACGCAAAATCTTCTGCCTGCCACGCCGACGGGATTGATCATCGATTTGGGGCTGGTGATTACGGGGATGATTGTTCCTTTCTGGGCGTTGATCGGGACGGGCGCCGCCATTTTGTTGACGCTGATCATGAATCCGTTTCTCCACCACATCGGGGTGCTTACACGATGGCAGCCCGGCATGGATACGATTGCCACGACGTTTGCCAATTCCATTGATTTCTGGATGAGCTTCACCATGGGGGTGACGGGTGCGATTGCCGCCATTTCAATTTTTCAGACGGGCCGGGATCTCTTCAAAAAGAGCCGCGAGATAAGGGAACACCGCAAGGCGGCGGCGCCCAGCGCGCGGCGGGAAAACATGTGGGATACGCCTCCGGGGCGCGGTGATTTTTCCCTGTGGATCGCGGGGGGAGTCTATGTGGTAAGCGCCAGCATTGTGGTGTGGCTGTGTCATGCGTTAGTGCCGAAATTCCCGGTGATGTTCCTGATCTTTTTTACCTTCTTTTATACCCCTCTCATCTCCTATATCAATGCGAGGTTGATTGGTATCGTCGGGCAAAATGTGGAAATTCCGTTTGTCCGTGAGGCGGCCTTTATCTTGTCCGGCTACAAGGGGGTTGAGATCTGGCTGGCGCCGATCCCGGTCGAGAATTATGGAGGCATGGCCCAGTCATTCCGCACGCATGAATTGACCGGAACCAATTTCTGGTCCTTCGTCAAGGCCGACTGTCTGATTACACCACTGACATTTATCCTGAGTTTCGTCTTTTGGGCCTTTGTCTGGCAGTCGAGTGCCATTCCCTCCGACTTGTATCCGTTCGCCCAGAAGATGTGGGATCTGCAGGCCAAGAACACGGTTCTGCTTTATTCGGCAACCCTGGATACCGGCGGGGCGCAACCGTTGTTCTTCCAGGCGCTTCATCCCTGGGTGATCGCCGGATCGTTCTCCTTCGGGATCATCGCGTTCGGGCTCCTTTCGGCGTTCAGTCTGCCGGTGATGACGGTATATGGCTTTGTGCAGGGAATCGGCAATATGCCGCATGCGTTTGTGGCGATGATTATCGGGGGATTGATCGGCAAGTTTTACTTCCATAAGAAAGTGGGTCAGAAACGGTTTCTGGAAATTGCCCCCGTATTGGTGGCAGGTTATGGCACGGGAATCGGTTTGATTGCCCTGATCGGAGTCGCCATCAATCTGATTGTTGCGGCCGTGTCGTCCTCTAGATTTTGACGGAGTTCATCATGGAACAGAACATTGGAAAACAAATCAAACTGCCCTTCAGGCGGGCGTTGCAGATCTCCCTCCGGGGAATCCGGATCCGCTTTGGGCGTTCATTGGTGACAGTTTCCGGCGTGGTTCTGGGGATTGCCTTCCTCATGAGCAACCTCACCGGGCAGTTGATCAAGCAGGCGATTGCCAAGGAACGGGCCCAGCGGGACACGGTCAATATGATGCTTTCACTGGTGCGGGCGGAGGTGGGCTCGGTGACAGGCAAGAAGATCGCCGTGGCGGTGTGTGGCACCTTGAATGATACGGATCGCCTGTTGCTTGAAGAAATCGCGGCGGCGGCGCCGGAATCGTTGCGCGGCTTGGGTGTCGAGGCTCCCGGGGTCACCCCGGTGCCGGTGGAACGTCTTGGCGAGGGGGCGTCTCTACTGTTGATTTTGGGGAGCGGGGCACGAAGCGAGATCCCTCTCGCCAACCTCGCGGCGGGCATGAGCCAACGAGTGGCCCTGGATTCGGTGGAAGGGCGTGTGTACGCTGGAAATGAAGAGGCTAATGTCAGGCGGGAGCCGTTCTTTGGCCGGGAGAGCGATGAACAGATCCAGAAGGCCCGCCAACAGGCGCGGGCAGAGCGTTTCCGGACGATCTGGATCGTGGTCATTTCGCTGCTGGTGACGGTGCTGGGTGTGGCCAACGCCCTGTTGATGTCGGTAACAGAACGGTTCCGGGAAATCGGGACGATGAAATGTCTGGGGGCCTTGTCGGCCTTTATCCGGACCCTGTTTTTGATCGAGAGTTCCTTGATCGGGTTGGCGGGGTCGCTGGTGGGGGTGGTGCTGGGGGCGTTGTTGCCGTTGATTGCCTATAGTTTCGCCTACCGGTTCGGATTGGTGTTTGGATCCATGCCCTATGGAACCCTGTTTATGGCCGCGGCGGGCGCCGTCGTGGTGGGTACCTTGCTGGCCGTTCTCGCGGCCATCTATCCGGCCCGGTTTGCCTCGCGGATGGTGCCGGCGTCAGCGTTAAGGAGTACGGTATGAGCAATGGGCAAAACCATTCGACGGGGCTGGCGGCGGGGTTGTCACAAATGCTGGAAGGCGCGCGTGATTCGGCCAAGGGCAGTTATGTCATCCGGGCGGTAGGTGTGCGGAAAGTCTACAAGATGGGTGAGTCGGAAACCCATGCGTTACGCGGGGTCACGCTCGATGTGCGCCGGGGTGAGTATATGTCCATCATGGGTCCCTCGGGTTCGGGTAAATCCACGTTTTTTAATATGATCGGCGGGTTGGATAAGCCGACGGCCGGCAAGGTCTATATCGACCAGGTGGATATCGCGCAATTGGATCCCTACGAGCTGGCTTGGTTGCGTTGCCGGAAAGTCGGCTATATCTTTCAGATGTTCAATTTGATTCAGGTCATGTCCTGTCTCGAAAATGTCATGTTACCCATGTCTTTCGCGGGGAAGGATAGCGAAGAGGCGCGGGAACGGGCCTTGGAGATCCTGGAGTTGGTAGGACTTGGGGATCGGGCCTTGCATAAGCCGGCCGAGATGTCCGGGGGGCAGCAGCAGCGTGTGGCCATTGCCCGTGCCCTGGCGAATACTCCCGATATTCTGCTGGCGGATGAGCCGACCGGGAATCTGGACCTGAAAACAGGCGAGGAGATTATTGAATTGTTCAGCCATCTGCGAAAGACGCTGGGCGTTACGATCATTACGGCCACGCACGATCTCAAGATGCTGAAGGCGTCCGACCGGATTGTGTGGATCGAGGATGGAAGTCTGGCTCGGATCTCGACGCCGGAAGAAGCGAATATTCATCTGGAAGAGGTTCACTGATGGGGCTTTTCCGTTCCAAATCCTTGCCGCCAACTCCCAAGGCGCCGGTAATCAGCAACCCGCTGGCAGTGGTGCCGTTGAAGCCGGACAATGTCGAGGTGAAGAAGGATACGCAGGGACTCATTCATCTGAAAATGACCCCTCCGCTCAAGCCCTTTAAACGTAAAGTGGCGCAGTGGCTTCGTTACGAATACAGCGCGAAGGTCGAATTGGATGAGATGGGGTCGCTGTATTACAGCCTGGTGGATGGCCGGCAGACGCTCAGTTCCATTATTGACGCTATGGCACAGAAACTGGGCAAGAGCCGGAAAGAGACGGCGCAGAACGTCGTGGCGTTTACGAAATCGCTGATGACCCGGAACATGCTGGTCTTGATGGTCCCGGCAAATATACCCGAGCGAGGAAAATCATGAGTGCACCTGAGATTATTGCCAAAGCCACTAATGTCACCCGGAAATACACGATGGGCAAGGAGTCCGTGTGGGCCTTGAACGGGGTCTCGCTGGATATTTATAAGGGGGAATATCTCTCCATCATGGGTCCCTCGGGTTCGGGTAAATCCACGTTTTTCAACATGATCGGGGCACTTGATTTTCCCACGACAGGGACGATTGAATTCATGAATGCAGATCTGTTTTCACTGCCCGAGGAGCAGCAGGCCTGGATTCGCTGTAACAAGATCGGCTATATTTTCCAGACGTTTAACCTGGTCACGGTGATGACCGCTCTGGAGAATGTGGCCTTGCCGGCGGTGTTGCGTGGAGATACACCCGAACAGGCGGCTGAGCATGCCCGGAAGGTCCTGGAATTGGTGGGATTGGGGCATCGGCTCGATCATCTCCCGATGCAGTTGTCCGGTGGCCAACAGCAACGTGTGGCGATTGCCCGTGCGTTGGTGAACCAGCCCGCCGTCATCCTGGCGGATGAACCGACGGGAAATCTGGACAGCAAAACGGGCTTGGAGATTATTGAATTGCTGTGCCGTTTGCAGCGTGAGCAGAATGTGACCATTATCACGGCAACGCATGATGCGCGTATGATTGCGGTGTCTGATCGCGTGGTGTGGATTCGGGACGGTAAACTTGAACGGGTCGCCCTGCGCAATGAGCTGAACGTTCAGGTGGGCGGCATGAAAGGCTAGGGGGTCACCCCTGTGCTATCCCCGGCGGGGTTGGCTTGTCCGGATGGCCGTCGCCAGAGTTCCCATCAAGGCCGTGTCGTAGCCGAGATGGCTCAAGCGAACCTCGGGCGTTGCGACAATATGCAATCGCTCCGCCATGGTTTTGACGGCCCCCGCGATTAAAGCGGCGCCCCCTCCAACCGCTACGCCCCCGCCGAGCACGATGAGATCGGGGAGATAGATCGCGGCCAGGTTGCGCAGGCCCAGGCCGAGATTATGGGCCACCTCTTGCCACTCCTCCGGATTCAGGCGCTCCGCCGGCTTTCCATAGATTCGCCGGATGCCGTTACCGGAAATCAGGGCCTCCAGACAATCCGGGGCGCCACAGTCACAGATGATGCGTTCCGGGTGGTGACACTTGAAAGGAATCGATTGGTGCCCGACCTCGGGGTGGCCGCCGTCCTTGCCCCGGTAGATTTGGCCATCGACGAGGAACCCCCCGCCCATGCCGGTGCTCAGGGTGAGATAGAGGAAACGCGAGGCCCGTTCACCACCAAAATCGAACTCACCGAGTGCGGCCACATTCGTGTCGACATCCACAACGAAGGGGCAATTCCATCGGGCCTCCATGATGGCTTTCAATGGAATGTTCCGCCATTGGGGTTGATGCAGAGGCGATACAATGCCCCGTTCCCAGTCAAGAGGCCCGCCGATCGCGGCACCAATGGCGGCCACCTTGCGACCATGGGAAACCCCCGTGATCATCCGGTGCAGTGCATTCAAGCCTGCTTCGACTTCGAGTGGAGTGGCCTCCTGACCCCGATCCAGAATCTTGCCCTGCTCATCCGCACTGGCTACCAGTAATTTGGTCCCGCCGATGTCGAGCCCGACGTAAAGGGCTCCTTCACCCTGATCTGACACAGTCATATGAAAAACAAGCCTCCCATTCCGGAAAGGATAAACCGGGCAACGTATGATGATCAAGGGAAAGAACCCGGCTAAGGGAAATAGGCTTGCGGAAGCGGAACGGGTGAACCGGCCAAAGAACACCTAGGGAACACCTAGGGACAGGCTAATAGTTAATTAGTTATTTACAAATGCAGGTGAGAGGGCTATAGATTTGCATAGTTGAGGGCGAGGAGCCCGTGGAGGAGACTATGCGGACAGCCAGGATTGTTGAAGAGGGAGCGGCATACTATCATGTGATCTCGCGGGTGGTCGGGCGTGAATTTGTATTTCACGGCGATCTGGAGCGGGAGCGGTTCCGGAAGATCCTGCGGGCGGTTGAGGGGTTTTCCGGGGTGCAGATACTGACCTACGCGATACTGTCAAATCACTACCATGCGCTCTTGTATGTTCCTGAAGGGCAGAAGGTTGAGGATGGAGAGTTTTCCCGCAGGTTGCTGTTTCTCTATGACAAGACGGTAGTAGAGAACCTGATGGCGCAGATAGAGGGCTTGAGGAAGCGCGGGCAGGATGAGGCGGCGGAGGCCGTGAAAGCCCCGTATGTCCGGCGGATGTATGACTTGGCGGAATTCATGAAAGCGCTGAAGCAGCGGGTGAGCATCTCATACAATCGTCGGCATGGGCGAGTGGGGACGTTGTGGGAGGAACGGTATAAGAGTGTGCTGGTGGAAGGCTCCGCTGGTGGGTTAAGCGCGGTGGCGGCATATATAGATTTGAATCCGGTGAGGGCGGGGATGGTGAAGGATCCTAAAGATTATCGTTTCACTGGTTACGGGGAGGCAATGGGGGGCTCAAAACTGGCGCGGGTTGGATTGGGTGTAGCGATGTGCGAGCCGGGAGCGTGGAGCGAGGTGGCGGGGCGGTATCGGCAATTGTTGTATGTTAAGGGAGAGACACAAGGAGTTACGGCGGCGGGGAAGCCGGTGCGGCCTGGTTTGAGCAAGGAGGCGGTCGAGGAGGTCGTGGGGCAGAAGGGGAAGATGCCGCTGAATGAAATTCTACGCTGCCGGGTTCGATATTTTACGGATGGCGTGATCTTTGGGAGCCGGACGTTTGTGGAGGATGCGTTTCAGAGGCATCGTGAGCATTTCAGTGTGCGGCGGGAAGAGGGAGCGCGAAGGCTGAGGGGCGGGGACTGGGGCGATTTGTATGCAGCTCGTCAGTTGCGTGTGGATGTGATGAGAAAACCAGCGCCGTCATAAAGTCGGACATGAGAAGAGGATCCTGCTAACCACCCGCCTGGCGTCCAGCCCGGGTGATCTTGTATTGTCCCGAGCGTGGCAAATATGTTCTACTCGAGCGGATGTTGAGACCAACATCATGAGAATCCACGGCTGAAGGGGCCGAGGTTGGAACCATTCGAAGGTCGAGACCGTGCCGTTATGAATTCAAACGACAGAAAGAGGCTGGTTCATGAGGTTAACCGTCTATCAGTCTGTCCCTAGTTCTGCGGTGCTAGTTCTGCGTGATGAGGCAGTGGGTTTGCTTTGGATCCTCGATAAGAAGGACGGGCCGCCTGTCGAGGGGGAGTTGGAGTCACCCATCGGAGGAGCAGTGACAAGTTCGAAAGAAGGAAATATCGATGTGCAAGGACCGCGACTTTTTAACAGTGAGCAGAATACTGAGGAAAGGCGCAATACCAACCCCAAAGATAATGCCAATCGCCATCTCGACGGGAAACAGATTACACGATAAAATTGATCTCGTGAGGTGGGGGCGGGGATTGACCTGCGAGATCATGAATGCCATAATTAAATATTAATTGATGGGTATTTCCTGCGGAGTTTACGGTAATGAGGGTGGCGGTTAAACCAGAGATGTTGCATTGGGCTTGCGAACGCGCTGGATTTGGCACCGAAGAAATGGCCGAGCGCATTCCGCAACTCCTTGCTTGGGGACGAGGAGAAACGCAACCAACCCTGAAACAAATCGAAGGGTTTGCCAAGGCGACGCATACCCCTATAGGTTTTCTTTTCCTTGATTCGCCTCCCGTTGAACGCGTCCCGATCCCAGACTTCCGGACAATAGCTGGTGGTCATATCGAGAGCCCTAGTCCAGACCTCCTCGACAGTATCTATCTCTGCCAGCAACGACAGGAGTGGTATCGTGAGTTTGCACGATCCACTGGCGAAGAACCGCTTTCGTTTGTCGGGTCTGTCAGTCTGACAAATGATGTGGTGACTACGGCGACAGATATCCGGCATGCACTGGGTTTTGACCTTGATGAACGCCGGCAGATGTCGACTTGGGCAGAGGCGCTGCGCCGGTTTATCGAACAGGCCGATGAGTTGGGTGTGCTCGTTATGGTGAATGGTGTCGTAGGCAGTAATAACCGGCGTAAACTTGACCCGGAAGAATTTCGCGGGTTTGCTCTTTCCGATAACCTTGCGCCATTAGTATTTATCAATGGTTCTGACACCAAGTCCGCTCAAATGTTTACCTTGGCTCATGAGTTGGCGCACGTTTGGCTCGGGCAATCGGCTTTGTCTGATGTGGAGATGACTTCGGCACCATCGCACAAGACCGAAATCTGGTGTAATCAGGTGGCTGCTGAGATTTTAGTTCCACTGGCTGTCTTGAGTGAGGAATTCCGTAAAAACAGTGATCTGCAAGAAGAAGTTCGGCGGCTGTCTCGGCGTTTCAAGGTCAGCTCGCTTGTCATCCTACGCCGCATGCGTGATGCCGGGGTAATGACACAGGAACAGTTCTGGCAAGCTTATAGGGCGGAATTGGAAATGTTGCGCTCTATTCCTAAAGGTAGTGGCGGTAATTTTTATCTGACGCAGGCGGCACGTGTGAGCAAGCGCTTTGCCCGGGCGCTTGTTGCCAGTACGCTAGAGGGGCAAACGTTGCATCGTGATGCCTTCCGGTTGCTGGGGTTCTCTAAGTTTGCAACCTTCCGGGAGCTCGGTCACAGTTTGGGGGTGGCCTGATGGCCTATTTGCTAGATGCTAATGTATTTATTCAGGCAAAAAATCTCCATTATGGCTTGGATTTTTGCCCGGCTTTTTGGGAATGGCTCATCACCACGAATTCGGCAAAGCTCGTGTTTAGCATTGAAAAAGTAGGCGATGAGATTGATGCGGGTGATGATGAGCTTTCTGCTTGGGCCGCTGAACGTGGTGCGGACTTTTTTCTTAAACCGGATGCTGAAATTTTACCCGCGCTAGGATCAGTCAGCGCCTGGGCAACTTCGCAGCGCTACGAGCCTGCGGCCGTGAATACCTTTCTTCAAGTGGCTGACTATTATCTTGTAGCGCATGCACTTGCGCATGGATACACGGTTGTCACACATGAGAAGGCGGCCCCCTTGGCAAGGCAGATCAAGATACCGAACGTTTGTATCGGGCTTGACATCAAGTGTATGACGCCATTCGAAATGTTGCGGCATGAATGTGCACGTTTTGTTTTGGGTGCTCAGCGATAGGATAATGGTAGTGGGTAGTCCTATGCGTAACACGTTTATTTTGATGTTGCTGGCGAATGTTGTGGTGACGCTTGTTTCCCTTGTTGTTTTACCTGACCGTGTGGCCATTCATTACGGTGCCGATGGGATAGCAAATGGATGGGCTTCCAAAACCATGAATGCCCTGCTGCTGACGGGTACGCACGTTTTTTTGTTTGGCCTACTCTATTTTTCGGCCCGTCTCGTGGGTTTGCTTCCGGCCTCGTGTATCAATCTTCCAAACAAGGAATATTGGCTTAATCCAGCCAATATGCCGAAAACCCAGGAAAAGTTGCAGTACTTCATGTGGCAATTCGGTGCCGCGATATTTCTTTTTTTCCTGGTTGTCGGTTTGCTCTCAATCCAGGCAAATCTGGTATCCCCGGTCAGGCTGAATCTGCAGGTGTTATTTCCGGTGTTCGGACTTTTCCTGCTCTACACCATTGGATGGATCATCGCCTTTTACAGGGCGTTTAGGATCAGCAACAGCCGGAAGTGAAGCTACTGAAACAGGCGGCGGATAATGGCCGCAGTCCTGGGCGTATCGGTGTCTTCCATGTGGTCAATGGCAGAACCTCGTTATCAATGCGAAAGCAGTGCAGAGGCGACAAGGCCGGCGGCGTCGCCGGCTGGACAATGGATCTTGAGGCTTATTGAATTACCAGTTCGTGTGATAGTACTCAGTTCCGCCAGTTTCGCCAGGGGGCTTTCGTTGTCGGCGAAGCCGGCGGAAACCATCAACCCGTTCAGGATCTGTTGGATCTGGACGGCGGTTTCAGGGGAGTCGGCATTAAGCAGGATGGCGCCATCCACCATACCCGAGTTTTCCGCCAGCTGCAGGTTGGCGCTTTCGGTATTTCTCAGGATCATGGCCTGGGTTGGATTTGTGCCGGAGTATCCCTTGGTAACAGCAGTGAAGAAACTTCCCGGCTGAACCGCCGGAAAAGGCAGTGTCGGCGTTTTACTGGCGGCCAGATTGGGCTTATCGCCATTCAGGACCCAGGCGGTGTTAACGACTGAGAATTCGTCAGAAGCCAATATCAACTGGCGTGAACTATAAAAGCAGGCCCAGAGTGGCTTGCCGCTGGCTTTGTCCTGCCAGGTTTGCAGGGTCAACTGTTCGTTCCTTTTAGTTTTATATTGGGGATAGGTGCTGAACTGTTTCGTGATCTGCTTTGGATTAAATGTCCCGCTGATCAGGGCGGTGCCGCGATCTCCCGTGACTTCGTTGCCGAACAGCGTCAGGGAGTTGATATCTTTCAGGGGATCAATGCCTAGCAAAGTGCGGTAGTGATTGAGCATGGACTGGAACCGCTGTCCGTCATTTTTTCCGGAAGCCAGCAGGCGACAGGTTTGTGATGAGGCGAACTGGTTCATGTCCAGATGCATCACCCATTTGGAGTCGGCGGGAATCTGGGATTTGGAGAGAGGTGAGGCCTGAAGGGTGCTTGCAACAAAAATCAGGATCGCGATAACGATTGATTGAATAAAAGATGTTTGATGTGTCATGGGTGTTTCCTTGTGAGACTTTCTATGGCTTTAATTACTTTTTCAGGATCAGCAAGCGTGTTTTTACAAGGTCCCTCAGGGGTCACATTGACAATGCCCGTTACCGGTTTGGGGAAGGAGGCGAAGATTCCCTGCACCAGCTCTTTTTCGCAGGCGACGGCGACGACGGCCTTGATTCCCGGCTGCTTCGTGCGGGCCAAGGCCTCGCGGCCGCCGCCCGCAATACAGGCCACGACCCCGAAGTCATCACGGATTCCCGCCAAGTCCCCAACACAACAGGCCCCGCAGCGCTTGCATTCATCCAGACTGTGAACAACATTCTGTCGGCAAGATTGCCGGTGGAGACAGTGCGGCAGTAGAAGCAAAATTTCTTCAGGTCGCACCTTGATCCGGCGCCATCGTACCAGCCGGTTATTCCACTTGATGATCCACTTGTGATAAGACACCGTGCTCTCCTTAACAGCCATGCCTTTGCTTACCGCTTCATTTATCAGTCAGGATAGTATAGTAATTCCCCTCGTATGGCCATACACAAGGGAAGGCGTCTGTATGCAAAAGGAAAAGGCGATGGTTCTTATCTCCCCTCATGGGTTCTGTGCGGGAGTCGAGCGCGCGGTTGAATTGGCGGAAGGAATGCTGCGGATCTATCCCCCGCCGGTTTATTGCCTGAAACAAATCGTTCACAATCGGCAGATCATTGAGGATCTCTCGGCCAAGGGCATGATCTTTGTGCAGAACATTCGCGAAGTCCCTCCGGGGGGAACCATCCTTTTCAGCGCCCATGGAATTCCGCCAAGCACCCGTCAGGCGGCCAAGGAAATGAATCTGCGCGTGGTGGACGCCACCTGTCCTTTTGTGTCCAAGGTCCATCATGAGGTCAAGCAATATGCCGCCAAGAATTATACCATTCTTCTGATCGGCCATCATAACCATGATGAAATTATCGGGGTTGCCGGAGAGTCGCCGGATCATGTCGTTGTCATTGCCTCGGAGGAAGAGGCTCGACTCGTAACCGTGCCGGATCCGGAAAAGGTGGCGGTTCTTACGCAAACCACGTTGAGTCTGGATGAGGTGGCTCAGGTAATGTCGATTATCCGGAATCGCTTCCCGCTGGTCAAAACGCCTCTCGAAAGTGACATCTGTTATGCCACCCGTAACCGGCAACAGGCGGTTCGTCTTTTTGCCCAACAAGCTGACGCTATTATCGTGTTGGGCGCAGAGAACAGCTCGAACTCCAACCGCCTGGTGGAGGTGGCGCGGGCAGCGGGGTGTTTTGCCACACTTGCAAGTTCATTGGAAATGCTGGATGCCATCCCCCTGGATGCAGTCAATATCCTCGGTATTACCGCCGGGGCCTCCACGCCAGAATATTTCGTGCAGGAAGCCATTGCCCACCTGAAAGCTCGTGGGTTTAAAACGGTTACTGAGCAAGTTCTCGTGAAGGAGAACATTCACTTTCCTCTGCCGAGGGAATTCAGAAAAAAGGAAATAGGCTGAAGACTATTTGCCCTTGCCTTCTCCAAGATACCGTCCAGTGGCCAGCAACACCCGCTCCTCGCTCAGGGGGATATCCGGATTTTCCAGTCTTCCGGCTCTTGAAGCGACGGGGATAAACGTCGTCACGGCCCCTGAAAAGAGAGCGGAATAGAGAAATCTTGGCCTCTGGCGGAGAGTGGCGGGTGATGAGATGGTCAGGCTGATTCATGCCGTATACTAAGGTTCTCGAAATAATCTATACATCCACTGGTGGCCGCCGACCTCCGGGCGGCGGCTAATCGCGCCCGGAGGTCGCGATCCACCTTTAGAGGATGTCCAGATTATTTCAGGAACATTAGTAAATTGACGATTGGTTTACTCTACAAATTTGACCGGTTGTTTGTCGCCTGTTGATTTACTCATGCACATATGCAGAGAAACATGCCGAAAGGGGGCGAGGAAGGCAAGCATTTGAGGGCTGTATATAACCATTTGGAGCAGCCGGAAAGCGATTGCCTTGGCCGCCAGGTTGGCATGTATGCGCGTTCAAATCAGGCATTTCAGCGAGTGTTTTGTGACCGGTGTTTCGATGAGGTATTTCTGGAACGGCGGAACTTTGAGACACAGGTGGAAATCAACAAGACAATCGAGGCGCGTGACGGAACTGTGGTGCAGTCTGAAGGTGAGCGGCGGCTTGCTAATTGGCTGACTACGCATGGCCTCGCCTATCGCTACGACGCCAAATTCCGAATGATCGCTGAGTTCCAGATCCGTCCGGATTTCTATCTGCCCGAATTGGATGTTTATATTGAGTATTGGGGCATGGATACGCCTCAATACAAAATGAGTATGTATAAAAAACAGATACTCTATCAGCAAGAGGGCAAGCGATTGGTTTCGGTATACCCGAAAGACTTATCCGTATTGGACGGGTTGCTTCTGGCTAAGCTGAGTCTGTTCGGGTTTCATTCTCAACATTGACGCGCGCAGCAAAGTCAGATGAGTCTCTACAAAGGCGCATCACGCCTGCGGTTCTCACTGCTCCATCGCCGGCAGAACCCCTTCGGTGACCAGTTGCTGGTCCGTTTCGGGAGTGAGGGGAATGGGGAGGGGCGTCTGCCCGCTGCGAATCAACTCTTTTTGATATTCCTGGAGGAGGCCGTTGATTTCTTCCTGGGATAGTTCTGAATTTTCCGGATTGTTAAGCAGCCGTAGCAATGCCTCGCCAGTAGCACTTACGGGGGCGGCCTTGTCGGAGGGGGCGGCCTTGGGACGGGATCGAACTGAGGCAACGGAAGTGGCATCTGCCGTTTTGGACTCCTTGGCATGCAGGGCCTCAATCGCCTGGATCTGCTGCAACTCTTTGCGTAATCGTGCTTCGCGGCGGGCTGCATAAGAAGAGCGTCCTGCTTTGGCCGGGGCTGTGACGGCCGGTGTGGCGCTGGTGGGGGCGGTTCCGGGCTGAATTACCGGCGGTTGATCCTTCCTGACGATTTCAAGCGAATTTGAGCCGCCTGACATGGAAACCCAGTAGTCTTCAGGATCGCGCCGCAGCCGGGCCCGCTCTTTCACGTAATCCGCTTCGACCACTTCAACACCGTCAATACTGTCGCCAACCCCCAGCATGAGGCTTTGCTTGCTTTTCAGGTCGACCAGGCCGACCCGGATGACTCCACTGTCATCCCGGGTTACGGCGGCCATTTTGTACTGGGCGGTAAACGATTTTTCAGGCGCAATCTTGGGTGGTTCCTGCGACTGGGGGAGCGCCTCGGCGCCAAAAGCCTTTCGTTCCAGAATGACCACATAGCGGTCAAAAACCGCCGGAGACAAAACGGAGGTGTCCGCTTGGGCGTCTGAAAGGAGCCATAGGGTCATCATCCCAACGCCAAGACTGCAATAACGGAATAGATTACCGTTGGTCATAGTCTCTATTATCCTCCAGAAACAGGTGGAAGCAAGAAGAGAGTAGTAAGTCCAAAGTCTTAAGTCTTGAATTTGACTTTTGACTTTGGACTTATTTCACCCTCGTTCCGCTTTGGGATTGCGCCCGAGCAGGGATTCAACGGCAGCCAGCGGGGTTTTCCCTTTATAAACCATAGCCTCGACTTCCTGTGCAATCGGGGCGGGAACCGAGAGGTGTCCGGCCAGGGAGCAGGCGGTGGCGGAATTTTCAACGCCTTCGGCAACCTGTTTCATACCAGCCAGAATATCTGCAATTTTCTCGCCGCGGCCCATGCGCTCGCCCACCGAATAATTGCGGCTTAACCGGCTGGTGCAGGTTAATACCAGGTCCCCCATTCCACTGAGGCCGGCAAAGGTATTGGCTTGGGCGCCCATGGCGACGCCGACACGGGTGATTTCAGCAAGCCCGCGGGTAACCAGGGCGGCCCGGGCATTATGCCCCAGTCCCATGCCATCACAAACCCCTACGCCTACGGCGATTACATTTTTCAATGTTCCGCCCAGTTCTACTCCGATTACATCATCAGAAGTATAAATCCTGAACTTGTGGCTGTTAAAAACCGTCTGTAGCGAATTTGCCAGAGTGGCGTCACGACTGGCAATCACCACGGCCGTGGGGGCGCCTGCGGCGACTTCAGAGGCGAAACTGGGTCCGGACAAAGCCGCCACCGGGCCGGAGTTGAGAATTCCTTCTGCCACTTCGGTCATGCGGCGGTTGTCGGTGCTGTCCAATCCCTTAGCCACGCTGAGCACCCGGGAGGCAGCAGGAATCAGTCCGGAGAAGGACGTCAGTACGGACCGGAAATACTTGGTTGGCATCGCCAGGACCACCACCGTGGCCTTCTCGACGGCATGGGCGCGGTCCGCAGTCCACTCCATTTCTTTCGGCAGGCGAACTCCGGGCAGGTAATCCTTGTTTTCGCTGCTGGTGCGGATGCGGTCAATATATTCAGGGAATGGCCCCCAGATGCGAACCGAGTGGCCATTGCGTAACAACGTCAATCCCAGCGCTGTTCCCCAGCCTCCGTCTCCGATGATGGCGATTTGTTCCGCGCTCATGATTGTTTCTTCTTAAATTCGAAGCGGTTCTCGGTCCCCTTGATCAGTCTCTGGATATTGCCCTGATGCCGCCAGATAATCAATGCGCCAAGTGCGGTCAAGGCAATGGGAAGGGCCAGTCCCTCTGCCCGGTAAAGCCACCACCCTGCGGCGGGAACCGCCAGGGCGGCGATGATGGAGGCGACAGACATATAACGGACAGTGATCAGGGCGATGAACCAGCAAATAACCCCGATGCCGGTGGCGGCCGGGGCAATACCCATCAAGGCCCCGGCGCTGGTGGCAACGCCTTTACCCCCTTTGAACTTGAGGTAAACCGGCCAGGTGTGGCCGGCGATGGCCAGTCCACCAAACAACAGGGGAAGCCATGACGGGAGCGGGGCCTGTGCGCAATGGGTTGCCTGCCAGGGAAACCACAGAACCGGAATCGCTCCCTTCAATGCATCCAGCGCAAACGTCAACAGGCCGAGGGTTTTGCTCACCGAGCGATAGACATTCGTGGCACCAATATTGCCGCTGCCGACTTTGCGAATGTCAATGCCTTTGGCCTTGGCGATCAGAAAACCATTGGGAATGGCACCCAGCAGATAGGCCAGCAATCCGAATGTCGAAATAATGACGATATCCATTGTGACCCCCAAAATTTACTACCCACTGCCTACCGCTTACTGCTCACTACTGCTACAGCCTTCTTCTGCCGGTGTTGCCACATCAATTGGATGATCATCATCACCTGGTTGGCGGTCCAATAAAGGACCAAGCCTGACGGCATGGAATAGAGGAACATCAGCATCATGACAGGCATCATCCACATCATCATTTTCTGCTGCATCGGGTCGCCGGTGGCTGGGGTCAGTTTCTGCTGCCAGATCTGCGTCACCGTCATCAGCAACGGAAGCAGATTGATGGCGAAGGGGATTCCACTGATCATGATGTTTTCCGCGGTGCTGAGGTCGCGGACCCATAGGAAGTGGGCAAAGCGTAATTCAACCGCACTTCGCAATACGCTGAAGAGGGCGAAGAATACCGGGATCTGAACCAGCATCGGCAGACAACCTCCCAGGGGATTGACCTTGTTCTCTTTATAGAGGGCCATGGTCTCCGCATGGAGCGTTTGAGGTTTGTCTTTGTATTTTTCCTGCAACGCCTTGATTTGCGGCTGGAGTTCCTGCAGCCGCTTCATGCTTTCCGTGCCCTTGTGGGTGAGGGGCCAGAAGAGGATCCGTACAATCAATGTGAGCAGGATGATGGCCACGCCATAGTTCGGGATAAGCCAATAGAGTTTATTCAGGCTCCAGAGCAGAATCTCGCAGAACCAGCGGAACATGCCGAATTCCATGACGGATTTCTTTTGCTGGCCCAGGGGGGCAATGGAGGAGATCTCCTTGGGCCCGACAAAGTAACTGAATTCCCGGCGGAAAGTGGAGTTTCCGGTAATGGTATGATTGGAGAAGTGGACGGCGGCGGCCACCTGGCTCGGGATGGCGGCACCTTCCCAGGTGCTCGGGGTATCGGGGTTTTCAAATTTCCCTTTTTCCCGCTCGACGATCAGGTCGCAACCGATGGCGCCCTCTTTCGGGTTCAGGATTTGAACAAAGAATTTGTTTTTGACCGCCACCCAGGCCATGTCGCGGGTAATGTGTTCGTTGATGGAAAGGGGCAGCATTCTGGTCATCGCGGGACGTCCCACGCAACCCTTGCCACGGCGTGGCGCCTCTTCAAATAGATCCACCAGGGTCAGTTCATCCGAAAACCAGGCCTTGCTTGACCAGTGGCGTACGGTGGCCTCCCCGGAAGAGAACAGCGAGTCAATTCCCAGAAAGTCCATACCGGTCATTTTGGTTTCGCCCGGCAACATGCCCATATTCCCGATGGATAGGCTGTGTGGCGGCAGCGTCACGGGGTCGCGTTGAGTGTTGGTAAACTCATCCACCACCCTCACTTCGTAACGGGCGCCTAATTGGATGGATCGCGTCAGCCGCAGGCCGGAAGGTAGGGTGGTTTCAAGACGCGCGGCTGTCCCATTGGAGAGTACGGTGATGGTGAAGCCGCTGGTTTCGTCCAGACCGGCAAGCCCGCGATAGGTCAGGGCTGGCGCCTTTTCAAAATCCAGAATGACAGGGGACTTGTCATCCTTGCTGATTGCGAAGGCCGGGAGTTCGGCCCGCTTGACTGTGGCGCCATAGGATGAGACCGTTAATCGGACCAGCCCATTGGTCAGTTCAGCCACCGCTTCAGGCTCACGGGGCTGGGACACGGCCTGCTTGATCTCCGCCACAACAGGGGCGACCGGGATCTGGGGAGTGACGGCCTCAACCTTCTCAGGGACGGCGGAGGTTGGCGTCAGGGCGGTTCCTGCGGCTGGGGGGGTGATATTAGCCCGGGCCGGCGGGGTGGGGAACAGCTTCTGATAGAGCGGTCCCCAGGCCAGCATTGCCGCAAACAGGGCCACCAAGATCAATGTATCTTTTGTAAGAAACTTTTTCATATTGCTTTACCTCTGGAGTCCATTTCCGGCACCGGGTCAATTCCGCCCGGATGCCAGGGATGACATTTTAAAATTCGTCTTAATCCCAGTCCCGTCCCACGCCATGCGCCATGAATCCGGATGGCTTCGATGCCGTATTCCGAACAGGAAGGATGGAACCGGCATTGTCCACCCAGCACCGCTGCCAGCGTGTGCTGGTAGATTCGGATCAGCATAATAAACAGCTTTCCGGTCATGTCAATATTCCTGCCCGTTTGGCCAACCACAGCAAGTCGATGGTGATGTCTTCCCATTTTGCCGTGAGGATATTCCGGCGGGCCACCAGCACCACATCCACGTTGCCGTGAAAGCGATGCCGGTTAAGGCGCCAGGCTTCCCTTAACCGCCGGCGGGCGCGGTTGCGCTGTACGGCTTTGCCAATGACGCGACTGGACACCACGCCAAGCCGGAGCGATGCCTCGGGCGCTTTGTGAAGCCATAGCACCATGGTACGGGCGGCCCAGGATTTCCCCTGGGCATAGGTCTCCTGGAAATCCGTATTGGATCTCAAGCGTTGATGTCGTCTCAAACGGCGATCCGGCTCGCCGGGAACCGGATCCTTATCTTTATCTGCTGGTAACACCATAAATAACCAGCCCTCTTCCGCGACACCTGCCCATACACAAGCTCTGGAAAGAAGAAATGAACGCCGGCCCTGCCCACTCAGGCAAAGCGCCACCCGCGACACGAAAAAGAAACATCCTTTTCGCGAGCGGACGACGGCGTTCATCTTCATCCCTGCTGCACTGCGACGAAAAGCTTATACAGACAGCTTTACGCGGCCTTTTTGGCGGCGGCGCGCCAATACTTTACGGCCATCCGCCGTCTTCATCCGTTTCCGGAATCCGCATTTACGAACACGTTTCTTTTTGGATGGATGATATGTCATCTTCATCGGTTGTCCCTCTCTGCAAAAGGCGCACAAAGTACCATTTATACCTTTTCTGTCAAGCCAGAGGTGTTGTATATGTGCAGCTATGACAACAACTTTCTTAATCAAGGGGGCCCGAATCCTCGATCCGGCCGCCAAAATCGATGCTTTTCGTGACCTTTTTATTCAAAATGGCGTTTTGGCCCCCATTCCCGCTGTCCTTCCGCAGGATACAGAGGTGATAGAGGCGCCGGGGTTGGTAGTGGCGCCGGGGTTTATCGATCTCCACGTCCATTTGAGGGAGCCCGGCCATGAGGTGGCGGAAACGGTGGCCACCGGTTGTCTGGCTGCCGCACGGGGAGGTTTTACGACTATAGTGGCGATGCCCAACACCAACCCGGCGCTGGATACCCCCGAAGAAGTCGCCGCCTTGGCCAGGCGTGCCGTCGCCGCAAATCTCATTCATGTGTTCCCTGCGCCTTGTATCACCCGTCGGCGGGCAGGCGAGGAAGTGGCCGACCTGTCCGGCTTGGCCAAGGCCGGGGCGGTGGCCTTTACCGATGATGGCTGCACGGTGTCCCGTAATGACGTGATGGAGGCGGCCATGCGGGAAGCCGCGCGGCTGAATATTCCCATCATGGATCATGCCTTGAACTCAAAACTGGCCGGGCATGGCGTGATGCATGATGGCCAATACTCCCGAGCCCTGGGTCTGCCGGGAATTCCGTCCGAAGCCGAAACGGTGGTGGTGGAGCGTGATATCCAACTTTCCCGGGTGACGGGGTGTGCGATGCACATTCAACATGTATCTGCGGCCGGTTCGGTGGAACTGATTCGGGCCGCCCGAAAGGCCGGCCTCCCGGTTTCCGGCGAACTGACCCCGCATCATCTGGCGCTCACGGATGCCGTTGTGGAGGCGGGGAGACCGGAATGTCACAAGATGAATCCACCAGTGCGAAGTGAGTCGGATCGGGCGGCATTGATTGAAGGATTATTGGATGGATCCCTTGCGTGTTTTGCCACTGATCATGCGCCCCACACGGCGGCGACCAAGGCCAAGGGATTCCTGACGGCGCCGTTTGGGGTCGTGGGTTTGGAAACGGCCGTGGGGGTAACCTATACCCTGCTGGTCAGGAAAGGACTGATGACGGCACTGGATTGGGTGGCCCGCTGGACCACCGAGCCGGCACGGCTCATTGCCCGGCCTGTTCCAACCCTGACCCATGGCGCACCGGCAGATCTGGTGCTGCTGGATCTGGAAAATGAGTGGATTGTCAATGCGGCGGAATTTGCCTCCAAGTCACACAATACTCCTTTTGATGGCTGGCCCCTGATTGGTCGTGCCGTCAAAACATTCTGTGCCGGCCGGTTGGTCTGGAACCTGCCCGCTCCAGCAAGTCTCGCCCACCCGCAACAAGCGACCCGCAACGGCTCCCTGCCCAACATTGTCCTCATGGGTTTTATGGGAACCGGTAAAAGCACGGTGGGGCGGAATTTGGCCCGGCGGCTCGGAATGGAGTTTCTGGACATGGATACCATCATTGAGCAGAGGGCAGGGAAGCCCATTCCGCGCATCTTCGCAGAGGACGGGGAACCGCATTTCCGGGCGATGGAAAGGGCGTTGGCACAGGAACTGTCGCAACGGAAAGGCTTGGTGATCGCGTGCGGCGGAGGGGTTGTGCTGAACCCCGCTAACATCCGGGATTACAGTGAGACGGGGCTGGTGGTCTGCCTGAACGCGACACCGGAGGTCATTTTTAAGCGAACCGCCAAAGACCGCAACCGCCCCTTATTGGAAGAGCAGGACCGGATGAAACGGATTCTGGAACTACTGGAAAAACGCAAGACGATGTATGCCGCTATACCTCATCAGGTGGATACGACCACACCAACGGCAGATCACGTGGCGGAAATCATTATGCAATTGAGGGGATCATGAGACGTGCGCTAATGATGTGGGGAATGGTGGTGGGGGTTGGGTCACAGGCGCTGGCTGTGGACTTGAGCGGAATGATTGATTCCGAGGGTGCTTTTTGGAAGTTGACGCCCGAAACGTTCATGCAGAAGACGGAACCCGGTGCGTTCAAGTGGAATACGCCGGGCCCCAATGGCGAGGCTCACTACCCGGGATACAGCAATAGCCCCAAATTGTTCTTTATGGGATTCCAGGTTTACGAAGCCAATATCAGTTTTTCCGGGGATTTGGTGAAAGAGGCGAAAATTTCCCTGTTTAATCGGGGCGATGCAGGCGCCATCCGCCAGGTCGAATTTGTCGGGTTGGCAAAAAAAATCGAAGACGCTGTTGAAGCATGGATAGGCGTGAAAGCGGTTGCGGTTCCCCGCCAATCGCTTGTGAAAGGAAATGTCATTCTTGCCAGAAGATGGGTCAAGTCGCCCTGCCTGATTACCCTGCAATGGAGCGCTTGGCGGGACAAGGAGGTTTTTCGTGCGGAATTCATCCAGCTTGAAATCGAATCATCCGCTTCGGATTCCGGTATCAGGAATGCTCCGGCAGTGGCTGTGCGAACCGGCTCAAATGGGAAGACCGGGGACCTGAAAAAGAACCTGAAGAAAGAGGTTGATGGAACGGTTTGGATTGCCAATATGCCCATGGTTGACCAGGGACAAAAGGGATATTGTGCCGTCGCCACGACCGAACGCATCATGCGTTACTATGGGTCTGAAATCTCCGAGCACCTCTTGGCTGGAATCGCCAACAGTTCGGCAACGGCGGGCACAGATGCCTATCAGATGTTGCAGGTCCTGAAACAGTCCGGCGCCACGCTGGGTTTGAATGTGCGGGTGCTTTCGGATTTTACGGTGAGGGGGTTTCAACGGATGATCGAGCGCTATAACCATGCCGCCAAACGGGCCAGGAAGAAGGAGATCATCCTGGGGAACAGTATCAACATCAGTGAAGTCTATGAGGCGATGGATCCGGGGATTGTGATGAGCGTTCGTTGTAAGGATATGCATCAGGATCTTCAGGCGTTTCAGCGCGACATTATCCAGAAAATCGATGCCGGGATTCCTCTGCTCTGGGGGGTTGAACTCGGGCTCTATCCGGAAGCGGATCTTCCGCAAAAAGGGGGCGGCCATCTGCGCTTGATCATTGGTTATAACCAGAAGAAGGGTGAAATTGTCTATTCTGACTCCTGGGGGGCCGACCATGCCAGAAAGACCATGACCTTGGATCAGGCGTGGGCGATGACGACCATGCTTGCCGCCCTTGAGGTGCGTAACGGTCCCTGAACCGTTTGGATCAAGATAGAAGCACCTGCAAGTCTTTGAGCACGTGATGCGGGCGGTAAGCGAACCGTTGCAGGTCCGTCTCCTTGCTGACGCCTGTCAGAACCAGGATGGTCTCGATCTCGGATTCAATGCCGGCGATGATGTCGGTGTCCATCCGGTCTCCGATAATGACCGATTCTTCCCTCCGGCAGCCGATTCTTTTTAGGGCGTTGCGCATAATCAAGGGATTCGGCTTTCCGACATAGTAAGCCTTGCTGCCGGTGGCCAGTTCGATAGGGGACATCAGCGCTCCGGTGGCGGGGACAATGCCTCCCTCAACGGGTCCGGTGAGATCCGGATTGGTGCCGATCAACTTGGCTCCCTTGAGTACCAGTTTGACCGCGCGGCAAATCCGCTCGTAGGTGTAGTCATGCGATTCCCCCACCACGACATAATCTGGATTGATGTCATTATTAGTGAGCCCGGCATCATAAAGAGCGTTGTTTAGTCCGCTCTCACCGATGACATAGACGCTACCATTCGGATGTTGGCTGGCGAGGAAGGATGCCGTGGCGAGGGCACTGGTGTAAAAATGTTCCTCCCCCACGTCAAGACCGAGACGCTTCAGTTTTTGGCACAGTTCGCGCGGGGAACGTTCACTGCTGTTGGTCAGGAAAAGAAATTTCTTTTGTTCAGTCTGAAGCCAGTTAACGAATGCCGGCACGCCGGGCAAGAGTTCGTTGCCATGGTAAAGGACGCCGTCCATGTCACAAATAAAACCGGCCTTTCTGCGGATGAGGTCAAGAGGATTCATGAGCGCACTATAAGCAGAAAAGCATCACGCTGCCAAGAAACGACTGAACAGAAACAGGGAAACGCGTGCCCGTTTGCCTGTTTCTATTCGCCTTGGCTTTCTGGGCCTCTTTATTGTAAGCAACTTTACACGAACCGTGAACAGCGGGGTCCTCAGGCTGTAATCAGTTCCGCATGGGGCGCAGACGAATGTTTGTCAGGTGTGCTGCAAAACGCTTTTGCCGCCTCCATATCCAAAAACACCTTGATGTTGGCGTGGATTACCTGTCTGACGTGGGCGGAAAACATCTCAGAGGGAAAGAGGGTGGCTTGTCTGGCGATGACTGCGATGTTATTCCCGAGCAAGGACTGGAACGATTCCAGGGCCGTGGCTATTTGAAAAACTTCAGCCATGTCATCGGGTTCATAGGTGACTTCCCGCAGGTCAATCAGACCCGTGGAGTCGGGATTACAACGGGGATCGGCCATGACGTTATTAATCAGATCAATGCAATCCGCCGTGGTTACCTTTCCTGAACCGACAATGAAAATTTGATCATTGGTTGGTGAAAATTCGTAAATAAAGGACATGCATACTCCTGCAATAAACCGCGAGCATTAAACAGCATATGTGAAGCTCATGCAATCAGGTGAAGCCTGAAACTGGCATCAGGGTTTTCCTGATCCGAAAGAAGAACAGGTTGATTCTAATCTGACATTAAGTGGTTTCAACCCCAGCGCCAGTGTGGGGGAGTTGGATTGATAGGAGAAATCCCCCTTGGCCCAATCCACAAAAAGAGGATCTGCCGTCTGAGTATCGCCCGGGGCGCCATCTGTGACCGTTACGTGTGAATAATCGTCGAGGCTGATGCACTCTACTTTTCCCGATTGACTGAAGAAGAGATTTCTTTTCCAAGTCGTCACGGCGCCAATGCCTTCGATGCTGATTTTTCCGGTAGCGAAGATCACATTCCCTTCCACGGTGTAATGGCTCGAGCGAGGAAAGGTGATTTTGGCGTCCCCTTCCGCAATGGACACATTGTTGCGGAGGGTGTTGTTCCGAGCCATGTGGTTGTGAAACATCCAATTGACGCGAAGTGAGAGATTGTTCTCCACCACACACCCATCGGACTGTTCGTCCAGGTAATAGGCCGACGCCCCGTAGCTGCCGGAATCGGTGATGTCGCGGGCAACGTTCCCGCGCAGGATGCAATTCTTCCCGGCGAACATATAAATCGCGGCGCCATCGTGCAATACAGTCATGCAGTTGTAGATGAGATTGTATTCCACCACATTGTTGGTCCCACCGTAATTGATCGCGGAATAGGAGGTGTGATGGACCTCATTGTGACGCACCACGCTGTTATTTCCGCCGCGGTAAATGCCGATCGCACTGGGATAGGAAAGGCCGATATGATGAACGTGATTATGCTCCAGCAGGTTGTTCTCGCCGCCGACGTAGAGTCCGCCCGCCCCGCATTCGGCGATTTCGCAGCCCTTTACCGTGATATGGCTGCAATTCAGCCGCGTGTTGATGGCATGTCCGGCGACGTGGGTGATGGCAAGGTTTTCCAAGGTGCAGGCGCTGGCGTTTTCCAGCGAGATCGCGCCGTCAAAACGAGCCGAGGCGAATCCCGCTGCGAGCAATGGAACGGTTGTGACTGAAAATCCAAGACCGCGCAGGGTGACGTTGGTAACTGTCCGCTTGGGGGTACCGCGCAAACGAAGAATAGTTTCCCGGGTGGACGCAATGATCCGGGTCTGGTTGGGATCCTGACCGGGCAGCGGCCAGTAAACGATGCGGTTACGGGTGCGGTCATGAAACCACTGGCCGGGGGCGGTCAGTCCTTCACGGACATTCCAGATCACGTATTTATTCACATTGAAAGCCCCAGGGGGATGCTGGCTGGGTGAAGAGAATGTCAACGTCTGGTTGGCGTGATCAATGGCTGCGAGCCCGATGCAGGACTCATCCCACATGTGATAAACAGTAATTTCGGCGCTGTTCACGTCCAGTCCTCCGCTGATGTCGCCGGCTTTGTAGCAAAGGGTGGTGAGCTCTTTCCGGGTCGGTTTGCGCTGCCAACCGCCGTCAGTGCTGCTCAACCAGCGCACATCAAAAACGCTTTCGTGTGTGAGCGTACCTTCGGCGGGAAAGCGGGCCCGCAAGGCCATGTATCCGTCCACTTCCAAAAGACGGATTTCGGCTTTTTCCTGTCCGGCGGGCAGAGGCGCGCTGAAAAATGTGTCCCCCTCCTTTTCCCATCCTTGGATCGGCACGCCGCCATAAAAAACGGGCTTTTCACCCAGGGCGGCTTCGATGGTGAGCCCGGAATCCTTGGGGGTAAGTTCCACATAGGTGTCGAAATACTGGCCTCCGCGCACTACGATGTGCCTCTGCTCAGGCGGCAGTCGGCGTGCGGCATCACGGGCTTTGGACAGAGTTCCAAAAGGGTGTTCCTGTGTGCCGTCATAGGTGTCATTTCCCTGCGGGGCAACAAAAATGCCAGCCTGTGCCGTTGACAAACCCATCAGTACCGTCCCTGCAAGTCTCGATTTTGAAATCATTTTTCCTTTGCCCCGCCAGCGATGCTGGAGAGATAAAATTGGTTAGTGTGAATATGTCGAGAAAACCTGCCAGAAAGCAGACGAAAAAGCAATCGACATGGCGCATGGTTGGAGACTGGCCGTAATGCACTTGAATAGTAAGACGTGTTCTGAAACCATCGCCGGAATGAACAAGAGGGCCGGATTATGGTTGGTGTTGTTGATGGTGCCGCTCATGGCGCAGGCCGCCGCGACGCAAGATTGGCAGATTGTGAAATCCCCCCATTTTCTTGTTATGCACACCGGCGCCGAAGTGCTGGCGCAAAGTGTTTCGGATAAGGCCGAAGCCTACTACTCCACGATTGCGGCTGATCTGGGGTTTACCCGATATCAGAATTTCTGGGTATGGGATAACCGGGTCAGGATTCTCATTTATCCGAGTGCCCGGATTTTTGCCGAGGCTTGTCAGGCTCCCGTGTGGGCGGTTGGCAGGGCCAGCCATAGCCGACATGAAATCGCCAGTTACCAGCAAAGTGGGCCGGGATTTCTCTCCTCGCTGTTGCCTCACGAGATGACTCATTTAATTCTGGCGGACTTCATGGCGCCAGCCACAGTGCCGTTGTGGCTGACCGAGGGCTTTGCGCAATGGGAGCAGGACGGGCGGAAATCCATCCGCCTTGCGCCGGGGCAAGGGTTCACATTAAAAGATCTATTGGTGGCGGATATCCGACAGGATTCGGATCAGCAGCGGGTGGCGATTTTTTACGCGCAATCCGCCAGTGTGGTGGGCTTTATGATTGGCCAGTATGGCGGAACGGCGTTCGGGACTTTTTGTAAAGCCTTGCGCGACGGAAAAACAACGGAGGCCGCCCTGGTGACGGCCTATTCATCGGATATCCCTTCCCTGGACGTTCTTGAGCAGAAGTGGTTGAAATCACTCCGCTGAATGGGATTCTCAATTCTTAAAAGGCCGTTCTGTTTGTCAGTATTATTGATATGCAGCCTTCAGAATCTTGTGATCGGGCGTAAGCGTCTCGGGAGTGCCGGCGAGTTGCATCAGATGATTGACAAGCAAAATGATGCGTTCGCCGCTCTCCGCCATCATGCTTAACAATTCCCCCTGAGCTTCCGTGAGGGGGCCGGGCCGGTGACTTCGAATGATGGCCGTCGTGCCAGTGATGATGGTGAGGGGTTGCATGATTTCCTGGGCGATTTCGGCGAGTATTTCCAAAAGGGCCTGCCGGGAGAGTGTTGGGCTTTTCTTCTCGTCCGTGAGCATGGATTGCAGGGTGTCTATTTTTCTGTTGGTCTTTTCGGCAAGTGAGGAAAGATGCAGGTCTGCTTCGGAAACCAAAGCATGGATTTCTGATGAGGTGCCCGGCGAGGGGGGGCGCTGGATGGCGTCCCCGATCCGGGCCAGGAGAAGTGTCAGGACTTTGATTTCATTTGCTCCATCGCCCGTGCCGGGCCCGTGACCTTCCCCTGTCCCTGCTCCGGCGGTTGGTGCGGAAAACTTAACGGTAAGTTCCTGCCAGCCTTTTGGAGTGAGTCCCTGATCAATCAGGCGTTCCCGCAACTCTTCCAGTTGCCCGGGATCATCCGAGGAGCGTTCGATCAGGTGGGCAATCTTTTCGTTGGATTTTTCAGCCAGACGCCGGTTTTTCATGTATTTGCTGGCAATGGCATCCAGATCCAGGTCTTCAACAATCTCGTCCATTATGTTCTCAACGGCATGAGCGGTCTGATCGCCCGCCAGGCTTTGAAGTTGGTCCAACAGCGCTTTCTCAAGCATCAAAAGGGAATGCTTGATCTGTTTGCGCCCCTTCTGGGTTTTGCTGTCCGGACCTTTAAGAATGGGCTGTACCACTTTTTGTATGCAGCCCACAATGAGGTCGGTGAGGGATTCCCCTTCGGCGAGGTTCGCCGGGGTGGCGCGAATCTCGATTGTACGAAGAACCAGTTCGGCCAACTTTTCGGCGTCGCCAGCCAAACGGCGGATGTCCTCGGCAGAACGAAGGGTATCGCCCGTCCCATCATCCTTCAAAAAGGCCATGATATTATCCAGGTCGGGCTGATCAGAGGAGGGGGCCTGCATTGCCATTGCCGGGGCGGGAGAGATGGCGGCTCCTGCGGGAACGCCTGCGTCCGGCGCATCTTCTGAAACAAGCCGATAGGAAAATGACTTGGCTTCAATGTGTTTGAGACCCAATTCCCGCATCAGATCTGTTGCACTCTTTTCCGGATTCAGTTTGGAGGTGGGGGTGAGCAAAAGCGAGAAGAGGGCGATGCTCTCTTCCTTTGAAAAGCCCGGTTCAATGGTGAAACTGAAGAGGTTTAAGCTGGTGAGTCGATTGGTCAGCCCTGCTGCTAAAGGACTGCCTTCAGTTGATTCTCCGTTTATCAGCAGTACTCCGTCGGCGATGCTGAAGTGGATGGAATGGTGGAATTCAATGAATGTGCTGATGACGGTATAGCTGATTTCAAGGAAGGATTGGGAGACCTTGTGAGAAACGCCATAAAGCAGGGCTGTGTTCAGGGTCTGACCAATGATTTGTACAAGATCCGTAACGTCCTTTTGGGCATCCCGCTGTCTGGTTGTTACTTCGGCTTCCATTGCTGACAGGTTAACGGTTCCATGCGATTAGGGGAAAGCAAAAACAGATGAAAAATGTTATTTCTCTCCCCCTGAGCTCAGGAATCCTTCCAGGCGAGTGCGCCGGTGGGGCATTCTTTTACACATCTTTCAGCGGATTGGCCTAACGCTGCCTCGAGTAAGTCGCTAAAAGGAACGCCTATCACTGAGTCAAATCCCCGATTCAGAAAAGTAAGGCCTGGTTTTTCACCAGCTTGTGTGGTGATTCTGACGCAGAGCCCGCATTTAATACACTTTCCAGGTTCAAAAATGATCTGGGGATGAGTGGTGTTTCGCTCCACCGGCTTTCGGTCTTCGGAAGGAATATGCAGGGGCCCTCTCAGATGGGCCTCCATATAGTCGCGAAGTTTGCAGGCTTCCGCCTTGCGGCAGTCGCAATGCATGCATCGCCGGCTTTCCCGGATGGCTTCGTCCTGCGAAAACCCCATGCGCGATCCGCCGGTGGGGTCGAGACGAGGCAACGGAGAGGCTTCTTTCAAAAGCTCCTGATTTTCGGTGTCAGAAATTTTTCCGAGCCGTGACTCGAATCGTTTGACGGGTCCGGCGACGGGGAGCCCCTTGAGATACTGGTCAATAGAAATGGCCATGCTGCGGCCATGGGCGACGGCCCTCACGGCCAGATGTCCGGCTTGAACCACTTCGCCGCCAGCAAAGATCTTTGCGTCAGAAGTCCGGAAGGTGTGGCCCTCCACTTTGATGCCTCGACTGTTGGTTTCCACGCCCCAGGTGGTGAGGGTTTCCTTTGAAATTATTCCGGGCGCCAGCACGATGGCATTAAATTTGTCCTTCAGATCCTGAAGCCCGACGTCGGTGCCGATGCGGGTGTTCATCTGGAAAATTGCGCCAAGTTTGCGGATAGACTCAATTTCGCGATCCAGAACCGAGGGGGGGAGCAGAGGCTCAGGGACTCCGTAGCGGAGTTGCCCTCCCGGCTGTGCGTGGTCATCGAATATCGTGCATCCATTTCCGGCCCGGGCGAGATAGAAGGCGGCGGCAAGACCGGCCGGACCAGCGCCGATAATGGCGACATGCTTATTTGTCGGCAGGGCTTTTTCTCTGACGATGGCAACGCTCTCCGCGCCCTCATCTGCCGCATACCGCTTTAGCAAACAGATGGAAAGAGGGGCATCGATGCGCCCACGACGGCAGGCCTTCTCGCAGGGTGCGGGGCAAATCCGACCGAGTACGGCCGGCAAGGCGATGGTGTCGTAAACCGTGGCGAGGGCCTCGTCGGCTTTCCCTGCCGCGATCTGACGAATCATCTGGGGGATCTTCATGTGGGCGGGGCAGGTGGTGGTGCAGGGTGCCTCGCAATCGCCGGCATGTTCGCTCATCAGCAAATTCAACGAACCCGTCCGGATATGGTGGACTTCTTTCGTGTCCGTTTCCACCTCCAAGCCCTCTTTTGCCAGGGCACTGCATGACGGCAGCAGCCGTCCGGTGGCCATGTCCTGAACCACGCAAACCATGCAGGAAGTGAAGTGCGGCAGGCCTTTTGAATAACACAGGGTGGGAATGGTGATGCCGACGAGACGAGCGGCCTCCAACAGGGTTGTGCCGGGTTCGACGGTGAGGGTTTTGCCATTGATGGTTAATCGCGGCATGGTTCACCTGATCCTGTCACGGGTTGTTTATCAGTATCTCCAATCCAAATCGCTTCGGTGGGGCAGACCTGTTTACAGGTATCGCACCGGGTACATTTATCCTGCTGTATGACATGCGGTTGATAAGGAACCGGTTCAATGGCATCCACCGGACAGGCCTGCGCACACTTGGTGCAGCCGATACATTTCTCATTAATCCGGTAAGCAATCAGTGCCCGGCATTTCAGGGCCGGACACCGACCCGCCAGATGGGCTTCATACTCCTCCCGAAAGTGCCGGAGGGTGGACAACACGGGATTGGGTGCGGTGCGGCCCAGTCCGCACAAACTGCCACACCGGGTGGTTTGGGCAAGATGTTCCAGGTGCTCGATGTCGCCCTGTCGGCCATGGCCCGCACATAACCGTTCCAGAATACCCAGCATGCGTTTTGTCCCCACCCGGCAGGGCGTGCATTTGCCGCAGGATTCCTGCTGGGTAAACGTCATGAAATACCGGGCGAGATCCACCATACAATCGGAATCGTCCAGAACCACCAGTCCGCCGGAACCCATGATGCAACCTGCGGCCGCCAAAGCCTCATAATCCACAAGGGTGTTGCCACAGGAGGCGGGAAGACAGCCACCGGAGGGCCCGCCGATCTGGACGGCTTTGAATTTTCCAGGGGTGCCGGTACCTCCGCCGATATCCTCCACAATTTCACGGAGAGTAATGCCCATGGGGACTTCGATCAGGCCCCCGCGTTGGATTTTTCCAGTCAGCGAAAACACTTTGGTTCCCTTACTGGTGGCCGTTCCCATTGCCGCGAAACGGGTGGCGCCATTTCGGATGATCCAAGGGACCATGGCCAGGGTTTCCACGTTATTGATGGCAGTAGGGCAGTCCCACAATCCGCGTTCCGCCGGATAGGGGGGACGGAAACGCGGCATGGCGCGTTGGCCTTCGATGGAGGCCAGTAGGGCGGTTTCTTCGCCGCTGACAAATGCGCCGGCCCCTTCAACAATCCGGAGTGAAAGGCAAAATGAGCTTCCTGAAATGGATTGTCCCAGATAACCATTGGTTTCAAGTTGCGTCAGCGCCGCACGAATGCGCCGGATGGCCAGGGGGTATTCCGCACGAATGTAGAGAATCCCTTCACTGGCGCCAACGGCATATGCGGCAATAATCATCCCTTCCAGCACCCGGTAGGGAAAAGACTCCAATAGCATCCGATCCATAAAGGCACCAGGGTCCCCCTCGTCACCATTGCAGATGACGTATTTTTTGAGACCCGCAGCGTGGTGAACCATTTTCCATTTCTGTCCGGTCGCAAATCCGGCCCCCCCCCGGCCGCGCAAACCGGACTGGATGAGGGTTTGAATAATATCGGCGGGTGGAATTGAGCCGATGCAGGTCTTGAGTGCGGCCATGCCGCCGTGGCGGCAATACTCATCCAGGTCCAGCGGATCGATATCCCCGCACCATTCCGTGGCGAGGCGTTCCTGTTTTCCCAGGAAGGAACACACCGGGGCATCCCGGACATCCAGCGCATAACGGTTCACCGGTTCCCAGGTGTCGTCAGTCAAAAGCTGCTCCATGACATGGGTTACGCCGGATCGAAATCGGCGGATCATGCCTCTGGGTTTGAAGTGCTGGCGAACCAGTTGGGCGGCTTCTTCCGGGCGGACTTTGGCATAGGTTACCGGTTCACCCTTGGGCGAAACGATTTCGACAAGCGGGGTTTGATGGCACATGCCCACGCAACCCACCGGCTTGATGATGGCCGCGGCGCCCAGTCTTCGGACTTCATCCTCCAGTTCCTGACGAACGGTCTGGCTTCCCCCGGCTACACAGCAGGACCCCACGCCAATGCGGATTTCGGTAAGACCTTCGGTATCGGGTTTGGACTGCTCGTAATGCCTCGGCACCACATGTTGTTTTTCAAGTTCCAGAAAATCCTGCACCGCACGTGAGGTGGTCTCAGGGGTGAGGTGCCCATAGGTCACGCCGTCAATTTTGATGACAGGAGCCAGCGTGCAGCAACCCAGGCAGGCGACCCGCTCGATTGTAAACGCCCCGCTTGGATCGGTGTCTTCGCCTTCCTTGATGTCAAGATGCCGGGTCAGGGCATCCTGAATCAGTTCGGCACCCTTGACATGACAGGCCGTTCCGTGGCAGATGCTGATGATATGACGGCCGACCGGTTTATGCCGGAACTGGGAGTAGAAGGTGGAGACGCCGGTGATGGCGGCGGGGGTGATCTCTGTCAGGTCGCAAACGCGGCGCAAGGCGAGTTCAGGCAGGTAGCGGTAATGATCCTGAAGTTTCTGCAAGATTGGAATCACTGCCTCGGGGGACCGTCCGCATTCGGCCACGACAGTATCAACGAGTTGAAGATCAATGGCCGGTTCCTGGCTTGGGAGGTTATTTTTCATAGCCTCCAATGCAGAATAGATTTTTAATGCCCCGGATAAGAATTCTGCCATTGATAAAGACCGGAGAGCCATCGCTGGGCTCTCCCAGATTGGCTTTGGCGATCAATTCGAATTGGCGACCCGCCTTGAGAATGAAAACCTGTCCACTGCGGGCAACCAGGTAGAGTCGGTCGCCTGCAAGGCCGGGGGAGGCGTAAAATTCCCCTTCCAGGCTTTGCTCCCAGACCACTTTCCCGCTGGCCACTTCAAGGCAGGTGAGCGCGCCGCTGGCATTGACGAAAAAGGCCAGCTCGCCATTGCTCACCGGGGAGGCCACGTCACTGATGCCGCTGTCCGACTTCCAGGCCACATGAGTGGCGGTCACATCGCCTTGGCCATCTGGACGGATGGCGTAAACCTTGTCACCGGCGATTGAAACCAGCACCAGACCGTTGGCAAAGATCGGGGTGGCGGCGGAATCGGTCCCGCCTACTTTTACCCGCCAGAGTTCAGTTCCGGAGGCGGGGTTATAGGCAATAATCCATTCATTGGCCGCCGTGATCAGTTGTGGGCCTTTATCTGTCTGGATGATCACGGGCGAAGGCCAGGCGTCGGCAACCGGGCGGGGCGTTGTCCAAACCCGTTTTCCGGTGGTGGCAGCCAGGGCGATCAACTGGGAAATCCCGCCTTTGTCGGTTTGGTTGTCGAATTGAATCAGGATCAGGTTTTGGTAGATGGCGAGGGAGGAGGCGTAGCCGTAACGATTGATAGGAAGGCCGAGATCCGTCGTCCAACGTATTTGGGAACAATGATCGACGCATACAACGTCGCCATTGGCAAAAAGGGAGTAAACGAAGATGCCATCCGTCACAGGGGTTGATGCGGCATAGCCGGTGTCCTGATTGACCTCCGGGCTGGCCTTTGGCGCGCCGGAGGAGGGGGTGACACTCATGTTCCAGAGCAGGGTTCCGGTAGAGAGGTCGTAGCAGTAGACTTCCCGTTTTTCGGAGGAGGCGCCTGTCAGGAAAACTTTATTTCCCCAGACGACGGGGGAACTCATGCCAGGCAGGGGGACTGCAGCTTTCCAGAGCATGCCGCGCCCGGAGGGGCCCTCCCAGGCAATGGGCAGGTTGGTGGCGGCAGATACTCCGCTGCCCGACCGGCCCCGGAAGCAGGGCCAGTTTGTGATGGCCTCGGTTTCGAAGGAATCTGGCGATTTGGAGAGCAGGGGTGCCACTCGTGTGGGAGCTGCTTTTGCAGGTGACGTTTTTGTCCGGATGAGAAGCCCGGTTAATGCGGTCCCCATTATCAGAACGAGGGCGATGAGTCCGATCATCCGGCGGGTTGTGGCGGAGGACTTAGTCGGGTCAGGCAAGGCGGGGAATTCCCGGGGATCGGGCTGGCGCTGCCGGAGCTGTGCTAACATTTTCAGGCTGGTCAACGCCACGATCAGGCCTCCGAGGAACAGCAACGTGCCGGTTCGGAGTGAACTCAATCCGCCAAAATAAAAACTCCGGGCGACGGCATCCAGATCCCGGATTTTCTCTTTTACGGCGTCATCAGCAGGATTGGCCTTCAAGGAAGCCTGTAACTGGGTCAATTCGGGAAGGTTGAGCGGTGAGGCGGTGCGGACAGTCAGTAGATTGGCCACCATCAGAATGCCGACAAGGAGGGAGAAGACACAGGCAAGGCCGGCCAGAGTAAAGATAAGTTGATACAACAGCCGGGAAGAACCGATAGAGTTGTTCGTTTTGTTTGTCATGTGAGCAAGAAAAGGACTTATCCCTTGCTCACACTAATTCAGAAACGAAGTGGGGAAAAGAATAATCAGCAATTCTCACTATGTCTAAGTCACATAATGAGAATTGCCGAATCATCATGGTTTCATTCAATTTACTCGGTCTTGATTTCGATTTCTCCAAATCATGTCCTTGATACTCATGGTGAACCTCCTTTCAATGATTCCAGTCAAATGTCCTGTTTATTTCTGTTATGCGCTTTGTACTGCGATCTTCCTTGGTTTTGCTTCCGCCACTTTGGGTAAAAACAATTGCAATACCCCGTTTTTAAGGGTGGCGGTAATCTTTTCGCGGTCAACTTCGTCAGATAAAGTGAACACCCGTCTGAAATCGTTTGTCCCGAATTCAGTATAGACCGATGCGCGTCCCTGTGCGTCCGGTGGAGCAGTGTGGCCCTCGATGGAAAGCACGTTGTTTTCAAGCATGACGTTTAATCCTTCGGTGGCGACGCCGGGCAAATCGGCGGCCAGAATAATTCCCGCCTCGGTTTCCCGTATGTCGACATTTGGTTTCTGTAGGGTTTGGTTCCGGATCCGCTCACCGGAACTTGCCCCGTTTTGATATTTGACCGTCTCGATATTCATGACTCTCCTCACTTTCTCGGGATTGTTAAGCGGCTTCAATTTTAACCCTGCGCGGTTTATCAGATTCTGCCCGTGCCGCTACGATCCGCAGAATCCCGTTGCGGTAGGTGGCAGACACTTTGTCGGCATCTCCGCGATACGGCAACGTAATTTCACGTGAGAATGATCCACTGACGCGCTCCGTCCGGTGAATGATTTCCGTGTCTTTGGGCTCATCGACCACGCGATTTCCAGCAATGGTCAACACATCCTCGTTAAGGGTTACCTCGACTTGTTGCGGGTCGACCCCGGGTAGTTCGGCCTCAACCAAGATGTCGTCATCCGAACTCCAAATGTTAATCAGGGGATACTTTGTGTAATCAAATCTTCCCCTCCTGCCTTCCGGGAATAAGTCATAAACCCCCCCGGGAAATGCATTGTTCAATAATGACCACTCCGGGCGATAATTATATGTAAATAGTGACATAATAAACTCCTTTCTTTAGACTTACATGGCATTTCTTAGCAACAGGTATGCCAGTCATTTTAGCGCGAATTAGTAAATTATAAATAATTGTTATGCAATAACTTAGACAAACAATATATTTTCATAGACAAAAACGAGGCGTCATATTGTCTCTATATGGACAGAGAATAGCGTCGTTGTGTCGCTATGTCTTGCAGTGGTTTTGGTTGCTATAGGATGCCGGCCTTGGAGGGGGAATCTATCATGTTGATGGAAGGTATGCGCTAGACAAACTGACTCAAAAAGATGAGCATGATTTTTATGAATAACGCAATTGATTTTTCACTGGATCGTTGGGCGCAAGTGAAAGAATCTCACCGGTTGTGGTGGGCGAACGAGTTGGAACGTCCTTTGATTCATGTGACATTATACGGGGCGCCCAGTCGGCGCGCTCCGGCTCGGCATCACTTTCAGGGATTTACCTCCTTTTACGAGGACGCCGTTTCAGCGGAAGACGTGGTGGATTCGTGGGACGCCCAGCTTTCCACTTGTCGTTGGCTCGGGGATGGGTTCCCCACGGTTTTTCCCAATTTCGGACCCGGTGTGCTGGCGGCATTCCTGGGGTGCCGGATGGAAAATGGGGTGGATACGGTTTGGTTCCACCCTCCGACGCCCGGTGAGTTGAAGGATCTTCACCTTGCTCTGGATCCGCGAAATGCCGCATTTCTCCGGGTTCGTGACATCATGGCCGCCGCCGCCCGCCGGTGGGAGGGACAGGTGCAAGTGGGCATGACGGATATCGGCGGCAGTCTGGACGTCGTTTCTTCCTTCCGCCCGAGCGAGCAATTGCTGATGGATCTCTATGACTGGCCGGAGGAGGTCAATCGCCTGGGTTGGGAAGTCCACAAGGTTTGGTGGGAAGCCTTCGAAGCGCTGGTCAAGGCGGCGCAACCGAATTCGGGCTACACGACCTGGTGCCCGGTCTTCTCGGAAGACCCCATGTACATCCTGCAGTGCGACTTCTGTTACATGATTGGACCGGATATGTTTGATCAATTTGTAAAACCGGAACTGGCCGCCTCGGTGAAACGACTCACAAATTCAATCTATCACCTTGATGGCCCCGGCCAGTTGGCGCATCTGGACAGTCTGCTCAAGATTCCGGAACTGGGCTGCGTTCAATGGGTTCCTGGCGCCGGGCAGCCGGGGATGACGGATTGGCCCCAAGTTTACCGGAAAATCCATGCGGCCGGGAAAAAGATCCAGATTTACGGCATGGAAGCGTTGGATGCCGTTGCCCAACAGATCGGAACCGCCAAGAGTATCGTCGCGATTGTCGGTGCCCCGGCCAGTGAGGAAGCGGCCCTGCGTGAACGCCTGAAGCAGTACGGTGTGACGCCCTGATCAGGAGAATGTACCGGCATTTCTCTTTAACCGCATGAGCGCGTCGATTGTTTCCTTGGGAATGAGGCCGTGCGGGTCCGGCGGCACATCCAGCAGCAGGTTACAACCGCGTGTTCGACAGAGCAGATACATGGCGAGCAGCTCCGAATCGCTGCGCAACGGATCGCCTTCTTTATAAAACCATTCGCGACCGATTGTATCGCAGACTTCACCGGGGATATAGTATTCCCCAGGACCATGGCCCGGAATATCGAGCTGGTACCACGAATTATAATAACTGTGATTACCCCCGTTGCTGGGCAGTGATCGTTCCAGCGCGGCCAGATCGGTCGGCCAGGCGTCTTTGTTTATCTTTTCACCGTTACCGAACCCCTGATTCAGCATGATGACCGTATCAGGTTGCAGACTGGCAATCTGTGCATACTGCCGTAATCGGCCCTCAACGCCGAGAAATGCCGGGATGTCGATCCACATTTCGGCAATGGGGCCATATTGCGTGAGTAACTCCTTCACTTGTTTCATCTGGAAGTCACGATACTCATGGGTTGTGTAGGCATTGCTCCAGCCAACACGAGAAGGAAGTCCTGAATTAAAGTCGTGATGATTATCCCAGGAACAATAATAAAGGCCGGGCAAAATGCCGTGTTTTGCACAAGCTGCGACAAAAGCTTCGACCACATCCGTGCGGTTGCCACTGTTGCCGACATGATAATCGGTGTGTTGACTTGGCCAAAGACAATGGCCGGCGACATGTTTGGTGCAGAGGACTGCGTACCGCATTCCGGCATCCCGGGCGACCTGGACCCATTGATCCACATCCAGTTTGTCTGGCGCATATCGCAAGGCGGGAAATCCCCCGGCAGGCAACTCTTCACCCACAAAAGTGCTCATCCCAAAATGAATAAACATGCCATAACCAAGGGCTTCCCATTGCTGGAGCCGTTCAACCGATAACCGCTGCGAACCTTTTTTGTCATGCATTATCAGGCCTTTGTTTTTAAATCCGACACAACAATTTAGATTATGAGATACATAAAGACAATTGTATTGATCCTCAATGTTGCCATTCTGCCATTCAAGCCGCTTGCTTGCATTCGAAAAGCCTGTTTGTTGGTTGCGGACGACAACGTGATGCACATGGCGGACGAATTTCTGGGCGTGCCGTTGAGCCTAATACCGGCGTGACTGCATATTCATAGCGAAGAAAATATCCTTGGCATCTCGCGAGAAGTCGGTGAGAACCGAAATGCATCTGGCATGTTTTGGGGTATTTTGTTACACCATGGCTATGATTTCAGGGATGACATCAAACGATATGTGAAACAGTTGGCGAGCAAGGTCAAACCCTTGAAAGTCGTCCTTTTTGGAACCTATGCCGGTAAGGCTAACGAGGTGACATGAAAAAATTGCGTGTTTATGTGGACACCTCCGTAGTGGGAGGGTGCTGTGACGATGAATTCCGGGCGGCGAGCATGGCTTTCATGGAGATGGTTGGACGCGGTGACGTCACGATGATTATGTCGAATATTCTTGTCGATGAATTATTACTGGCACCTCCGCAGGTTCAGGCCGTGATGGCCAATCTGTCGGCAAGAAACGTGGAAGCAGTTCAGGACTCCCCGGAGGCATGGCGGTTGCGGGATCTGTACATCAAGAGCAAGGTAGTGACCATCGCACATTCTGCCGATGCACTGCATGTCGCCATCGCCACGGTTTCACGGGCCGACATGATTGTCAGTTGGAATTTCAAACACATCGTTCATTTTGAGAAGATTCGCGGCTTTAATGCCGTAAACTTGAGGGAAGGGTATGGACCCTTGTCGATCTATTCTCCTCTGGAGGTGGTGTGATGAAACTGAACAAGGCGTTTGATTGCCTCAAACTGAAGGACGGTATCCAAGCTCAACTGATGCAGGCGCGGGCTGGTATGACAGACAAGGAGCGAGTCGCGGTCATTGATGAAAATGTGGCCAAAGCGGATTCTCCTGTGGCCCGTTTGTGGCGGATTGCGTCGTCGAGTGAACTGATCGCCCGGGTTGCCGAGGGATCGGCAGTATATGGGAAATCCAGAGCGAAACAGCCGCTCGGAAAGTGAAGAATACGTGCAGTTGCCGGGATTGGAGTAGACCAATGAAAACTTACAAGGCCTATCCGCTGATTGCCGAGGTTAAGGCGCAACCGGACAAGCAGTTGCTTGTGCGGTTTCAAAACGGCGTGACGAAGATGTATGACTGCAAGCGGATTTTGAATTTTCCTGCTTTTGAACCGTTGCGGAATAACGAAGCGTTATTCCGACGCGCCCACGCCGAAAAACACGGCTATGCCGTCATCTGGAACGACGAGTTGGATGTCGCGGAGTCCGAGGTATGGATTAGTGGCCACGTGGTCCGGGAGAAACCGTCCGCGTATGGAAGCGGTGCGAAAAAGAAGGCGGTAAGGAAGCCGGTGATGGCAAAACGGAAGTGACCTACATGCCGGAGAATGACTGGCTCACTGCTTCCCGTATACGAAACATTGCAACTGGAGGTCATCAACGTTCTGGAATCCCTTGGGCGGCTGCGGGAAAGCCCTGATTACGAACTTTGCCGGATCACCGAGCAGAAGCCCGGCGTGCTGGATGAACTCGCTGCTGAGCGAGCCGAGTTGCTCGATAAGGAAAGCGCAGAACTGGAAGAACAGGCCAATCGACTTGCCGATGAAATCGAGGAATTGGGCGGGGAGCAACCGACAAGAATTTCGTAATTGATGCTAAACGCGTTTAGCATCAATTATTTTGTCGCCAGATAGCCGCTGATGTTCTACCGGACAGGACAAATAACAGCGGGCGCAACTAAGGCAGGCGCCACGATTGGGCTCATAGATTTCGCGGCGATGTTTAATGGAGGCTCCGATCAGGCCGAAGCCAAGGATGGCGCCGAGAAAGCCGCCGAGTGCCCAACTCCCGATTCTGAAGTGAGACTGAAGAGTAGAGGCTTGTTTTTCAAGATCTTCCAGTATGATTCCGCTTCCATTAAACGCCGTGACTTCAAAGTTTTGACTGGCGGTGAGTTGTTGTGGATTAAGGTGCATGGTTTCGGCCAATCTGACCGTGGGGTTCATGCGTGCTAACAGCGGGGACAGACGCGAGGCTGACCAGCCGCCGACGCCAGTCAAGACGGGAAGAAGTAAAATCATCAGGGTCAATCGCTGCAATCCTGTTTTACGTACTTCGGGGGTCGAGTGTGATTGGGGAAATTCAATGGCATCAAATGGGCAGGCAGTCTCGCAGAGCCGGCATTTCACGCATTCGGTGGGCGTTACGGTGGCATGATATTTTGACAGCCGTGACATCCAGTTAAGCAGGACTCCATAAGGGCAAAGGAACCGGCAGTAGGGACGTGCAATCACCGTGCCGATTAGCAGAAACAAGATTCCGGTGAGAATCATGGGGAGTTCGCCGCTTAGCCTGAACAGGGAGACAAACGGGTCCAGCCGACAGATGACATAGGCTGAACCTGTGGCGGCAAACAGGGCGCCGAGTCCGAGATAGAGATAGGGAATAAACCCCAGAATCAGGGCCAGAACTCGGGGCACTTTTTGGGGTGATAGAACGACGACATCTTGAATCGTTCCCAATGGGCAGACGGCGGCGCAGAACACCCGGCCAAACAGAAGGGCGAAGATCAGGGGGAGCAGGAAGAAGGCGGCGACACTCATTGAGAGGGTCGCCTGATTGTCAAAAAGCCACACGGTAACGTTTTGAATCGATCCCACCGGACACACACACCCTTTGCGGTAGAATCCAAAATAGAGCAGTGAAAAGAGGGTTAGAAGAAAAACGCCCCGTCGTGATCGTTTCTTCAGCACCAGCCAGGCGGCCAGCGACAATGCTCCCAGCAACATGGCCACATCGAGTGTCTCGAGGCCGAGTGTCCGTGCGGCTGGGGCGGTGGGGGTTGGCATGGAATAACCATTTTCAAACTGGGGCTTCGGAAACCGGTTATCGGCTACAGTTGTCAGCGTTGAAAGCAAAAAGAGTACTGAACAGAAGCCCGCAAAGATCGCGAAAGGGAAACGGGTTTTCCGCCGAAGGCGGGGAAGACCCATATTCTTTGTGTGCTTCGTGAGCTTTTGTTCAAAATTCTTCATAGTAGCGCGATCAGCCTTTGACTTTCCACGATGACGTTGCCGCCTTGGGCTTGAAGAGATAGGGCTCATTTGCCGGGACCCGGCGGAAGGCGTCTGCCGGGCAGTTGCGGGCGATCGCGCATTCGTTGCAGTTGACGCAACGGTCATGTCGCACCTGCAGAACAAGCGAGCCGTTGCCAAACGCGCCACATCCCTTAACGCAACGTCCGCAGCCGATGCAGAGTGCCTCATCAATAGTGTATTCGAAGTAGGGCTCCTCGATAAATTTACGTTTGATGGCGGCGGTGGGGCAGACCTGATTCTCAGCGGCGCTGGTGAGGCTGGCCGCCCCGGGGAGGAAAAAGCCGAAACACAACTTGCAGTACCCGCACATCTCAAAACGGTGCACACACTTGACTGCGGATTGCTGGAGAATGCATTGGGTGGCGCATTGCCCGCATTGAATGCATTTCGCCGGATCCAATTGCCAGACGGTGCGCTGGAGCTTGGGTGTACGAGCTGACGTCGCGGCCGGATCGTTGCAGGTCGTGAGTTCCGGACAGCTGTCGCAACCTCCCGGTTGGGGGACTCCGGTTTGTCGGCATCGTCTGCGTAGGAGTATCCCTCCGCCGAGCGCGGTCAATATCCCGAGCATGGATCCGCGCATCAGGCTGCGGATAAACTCACGACGGCTTTGAGAAGGTATTTTCATTATTTTACATAGACTCTTATTACATCCGCAGTCGGGTCCAGCACCAGGATCCGGCCTTTGGAGTCTACGGCAAGATCCAGTCCGACGGCTTTATCGGGCCAATCTTCCTGACCGGAAATAACACCCTTCAGTTGTCCCTCCGCGTCATATTGTTTTACCCTGACGATATGTTTTTCGCTGGTGATAAACTCACCCTTCGGCGTGAGGGCCATATTGGAGGGATTGCAACAGCCGCAAAACCCGGTCGCGTCCATGGAGAAATGTCCCCATGAGCCAAGATATTGGCCTTCCGCCGTGAAATGTTCCAATCGATGCATGCCTGGATTGACTACCCAGAGCGAGTCATCGGCCGCCACGGCCACATCGAAGAAGGCGCTCGGCACGACAAAGCCTTCTTTCCGTTGGTCCTGATCCTTTTTGCCGATCTTGCCAATCACCGCTCCTGCCCGTGTGAATCGCCAGACGATCCGGTTGGCGCAATCGGCGACAAAGACCTGGGAGGAGGAGACCGCAATGGAGGTTAACATGGTTTTTGGGTCCGGACTTTTCCAGACGGCTTTCCGGACGCCGGTGGAATCGAAGACTTCCACATGATCGTCAAGGCCGGCGAAAATATCACCCTCTGGAGATGCCGCGAGACAGCGAACCGGTTCGCTTACTCCGATTTGGAAAACAGGTTTTCCTTCCCGGTCGAGGATTTCAATGGCCGACATGGAGCCAACAATGATCCGGTCTGTGCGGTCCACGGCCAGGGCGGTCAGGTTGGAGAGGGACGGTTTGATCCATTGGATGTGGGCGCGGATCAATGAGTTGGTATCGGTCTTTTTGATGGCGGCGAGGTCATATTGGCAATCTTGATTTGATGGGTCGCAATTCTGGGATGGTTTGGCCAGCCGGAAGCAAATGCCTGCAACGGCAAGCGCCAGTGCTAAAATTATTGTTATCCCTATTTTCATGCTTAATTCTTTCCTCTCAAATCCAGGCATTTCATCTGACCGTAATCCCTGACTAATAGACGCCCTCCCGCGAGGGCCATGGGCGCCCAGGCTTCTTTCCCTTCCAGCACCTTGGCTTGGGCGAGTTTAACATAGCCTTTCGGCGTGGCTTCGCTCAGGGTCAATTTACCGTTATCCTCAAGGAGCAGGAGTTTGTTGTCGGCGATCATGAAAGGGCCGAGCCCGAATTGTTCCGTGGGCCCGCTCTTCCACATGACTTTCCCGCCGGGATCCATGCAGACGGCCTGTTTCCGTGAGCCCCCGGCATCGGCAGGGAGGATCGAATACAGATAACCCTGATAGTAAATCGGGGTGTGCTGTTCACAGGCGAAAACCGTTTTCTCCAGCTGGAATTCCTTCTGGGCCTTGATCGTTCCCGCCTCCTGCGTGAGTTTAAACAGGGCGCTACCAGCGCCATAACCTGCCGTGACCAGAAAGCGGCCCTCTTCCAGTGGCACCGGGGTGGGGGCAACCACCTGGAATTTCCATTCGCCGGTCTCCCAAAGCACCTTGCCTTCTTCGCCTTTTTCAGCGGATACCCCGATGATTCCCCCGATGGCGGCATACACATACATCTTTTTCCCCTGCCATTCCATGGGCACGATGGAGGCATGTGACATCTGCCAGTTCTTGGGATTGGGCGTTTGCCACAATATTTTTCCTGTCGAGCAATCGATGCCCATCAACAGCACCTTGCCACCAACGGCGATAATGGCTTGAGTACCCATCAGCAGAGGACATTGCCCCGTGTACCACATGGGGACGGTGGTCCCCCAGTCCTTTTCAAGATCCAAGCCCCAGCGGAACGCTCCGGTTGGGGTGTCCACGCACATGACATGACACCGCGGGCCCATGGTTACGACGAAATGGTCCGACACGGCGGGAACCGTGCGGGATATACCATGGTTGCGTTTGATATGAACCCTGTACCAGCGTCGCCAAATTTCGTGGCCATCCTCCATCGAAAAGCACCGGAGTGAATCGGCCATTTCTTTGGCATCATAATCCAGAAGGTACGCCCGGCCATTCAGAATGGCAGGACCGGCATAGCCTTCGCCGAGGTCAATGGTCCATAAAACCGGCGGCCCGCTGGCCGGCCAGGAAGCGGCTAATTTTTCCGAAGGCGGGGCAATGTTATCGTGCTGAGCGCCGCGAAAGCAGGGCCAAGCGCCTTCAGCCTGGGGGGCTGGAACGCCAGGGAAGGATGAAAACTGCTCGCCTATATGTATCACCTCTGTGGCTGTTCCTGGGGTGGCGGAACTGCGGAGTTCGCTTGAGAGGGGAATTCGTCGGGGAATCGGTTGGGTAGTCCCGGTCCCCCGCCACCAGGCGAGCGCCAAGGCGGAAACAGTAACCCCCGCTACAAGTAACGCGAGTACGGGAAAGAATTCCCAGAGCCTGTTACCCGGCTTGAACATACATTATTTGCTCACATCCAATGCCACGATGTCCCCTTTGTCATTTCGACAAAAGAGCAGGCCGCGACAAAGGACCGGGGCAGTCCAACAGGTCTTTTCCAGAATTTTACCGGCTGACACAACCTGATCAAACGCGGTAGGTGATGCTTTGACTACAAACAATTCGCCCTTCTCATTGAGGAAGACTAGTTTGTCGCCTGCCGCCGTGAGGGAGCCGAACCCCAGGTTCTGTACCCATTTTTGGGTGCCGGTGGCAAAATCAATACACTTCAGTGAGCCGTTTCCAGTATTTCCGTCGATGCCGTAAAGGTTTCCATTGATGAGGACGCAACTGCTGAAGTGATTTCGCATAATGGTGCTGGTCCACAAGGCTTTCGGTTCGGCACCCTTGACGTCCAGTAGGATCGCCCCTTTACCGTAGCCTGAGGAGATAAAGATCTTGCCATCCAACGGGATGGGATCGGCGGCATTGACGTCGTAACTGGTTTCCCATTTGCTGGACCACAATTTTTTGCCCGTATTGAGTTCCACGCCATAAAGTGCTTTTGCGCCGAAAACCGCCAGGCCCTCCGTTGTTCCCGCTGTAAACAAGACCGGTGCGGCATAGCCCCCGGTCCCTGCCGGGCTGGCCCAGATTTTCTCGCCAGTCATCCGGTTTAACACGATCCCGTATTCGCAGGCATTGATGAGAAGCAGGTTGTCCTTGATCACGGGGGATCCTGAAAAGCCCCATTTTAGATTTTCGGCCTTGAAATCGGAAATCAGATTTTTCTGCCACTTGACCTCTCCGGTTTCAGCATCCAGGCAGAACAGGTGTCCTTCCCGGCTCAAGGTGTAAACCCATTTGCCATCGGTGGCGGGTGTGGCTCTGGGCCCTGGATAGCCGCCCGCCCCGCAAGGATAAGCATGTTGCCAGAGCGGCGCGCCATCCTTGAGCTTCAAGGCAAAGACGATGTCCTGATTGCCTTTGTTCCCCATCGTAAAAACCTTGTCCCCTGCGATGGCGACGCTGGAATAGCCGGTCCCGACATTGGTCTTCCATGCGATTTTGCCACCATTGGAAAGCGCTTGCGGATTCCAGTGAGTGTCCTCAGAGATTCCATCCTGGCGGGGGCCGCGGAATTGTCCCCAGTCCTTCTGATCTGCAGCCTGGTTTTGACCTGTGATGGCGAAGCTCAGAAATATCCCAACCATACCTCTAGTTATGTATTTCTTCATGTATTCCTCCATTATTTCCCAACGAATGAGCCTGTCGCGGCACGGAGTGCCCCTCCCACATTGAATTCAAACGATTTCTGCTATCACTATCCCGTATTTCGGTTTGATTTTGAAGCACTATTCGACTATTTGATTAGCCCTATGAAAATTCATAAAAGGTCCGTTCGAACGTCATTTCCGTTTTTTCTGGCGTTAGGACTGTATTCAGGGGTTGCGTCCGCCCAGACAACAGAGGTTCAAACGGTCGTGGTCACCGCGCGTCACTGGGTGGAACCGTTGCAGTCGGTTCCGGGAGGAGTGACTGTACAGTCTGCGGACAGTATGAAGTCGGCGGGCGTCAAGGATTTGCGGGATGCCGCCCGTTATGTTCCCAATCTGACGCTGGGTGATTTTACTGTCCGCCGTTTGACGTTTCCTTACCTGCGCGGCATCGGGTCGGGTCGCAACTCCGCCGCCGTAACCACGATCATTGATGGGGTTCCTCAGCTTTCTTATGCGACGGCAAATCAGGAGTTCCTGGATGTGGAGCGGGTAGAATTCCTTCGCGGTCCGCAGGGCTCACTTTATGGGCGGAACACCCTGGGCGGTGCGATCAATGTGGTGCCGCATTTGCCTGGCCGCGAGCCGGCGACGTCGATCAGTTTGGCAGGAGGTGATCATGCGATGTTTGATGCCCGCGCTTCCTCCGAGGGTCCGCTGGGGACAGGTTCAACGGCCGGCAGTCTCAGTGCGGGGTGTTCCACCCGTGACGGGTTTACGAAAAATGATATCACGGGCAACCGGCTCGACAGTCGCGAATCGTTTTTCGGCCGGGCCCAGGTGTTGTGGGCAGATGAGGGGCCCTGGACTTACCGGTTCAGTGTCAATGGGGAGTCGGATCGGGATGGCGATTATGCACTTGGCGATCTGGCGTCGTTGCGGGCCCGCCCTTATCACGTTGCCCATGATTATGAGGGGAGCTCCGAACGCGATCTTTCCCAGCCGGTTTTCACGGCCACGCGGCGGGGGACCGAAGTGGACCTGACCTCAATCACCGCCTTCCAGTGGTGGCAATCCCATGACTTGACCGATTTGGATGCAACGCCTGCGGATCTGATCCGCCGCGACAATGAAGAGAATCAGCAGGCCTGGATTCAGGAAGTCCGGATGGCGTCCGCTGAAGCGGCTCCGGTCAAAATGGGCGACCGGGTCGCCATGCGCTGGTTGCTGGGAACGATGGCTTATCATTCCGCTTATCAGCAGCGGGCGTTTAATGATTATCGTCCCGGTGCGGTGGCCATGCTCGGGTTGCCGATGGCCTATCAGCAACATGACGATGGTGATTTGAATGACACCGGAGTGAGTCTCTATGGGCAAAGCGTGTTCACCTTGGATGAGAGCCTGGAGTTAGGGCTTGGTCTCCGAGATGATTTTGAGCATCGTGCGGCGGATTTACGGGAGTATGCCACTCCCGCGTTCATGCCGGGATCAACCGTTGATGCGGAAAAGGATTTTAATCAGGTTAGTCCGCGGGCTTCGCTGGGTTATCATCTTGCGCCGGACGTTATGCCTTATGTCCAGGTCTCCAAGGGATACAAGGCGGGTGGGTTTAATACCCTGCCCATTCCGGGTCATGCCGAGTTCAATGAAGAGTCCAGTCTGACCTATGAGACCGGCTTCAAGACCGCGTGGCTTAAAAATCGGGTGGTGGTGAATGCCGCGTTGTTCCGGACGGATTGGGATCACCTGCAGTTGGATGTGCCGGCGGTTTCGCCCGGGGTGTTCTTCATCGACAATGCCGGCAAGGCCCGCAGTGATGGCGGGGAATTGGAATTGAATGTCAAGCCGCTGGCGGCTTGGACGCTGTTTGGCGGGGTGGGCTTGTTGTCGTCGGAATTCCGCTCAGGCAGCACGTCCGGCGGAGCGAATGTCAGTGGAAATGAATTACCGTTTGCGCCGCATCTTACCTGGCATGCCGGGACGGAGGTGGCTAAAAAACTCACCACGCAGTATACCGGCTTCATCCGGTTCGAAGGGGTGGGGACGGGCCGATACTATTATGATGCCAGTAATGCGCAATCGCAGGACACCTATGTGCTGGTCAATACCCGCCTTGGGATTGAAGCCCGCCTGTGGCGTGTGGAAGTCTGGGTTAACAATCTGTTTGATCAGGATTATGTGCCGATAGCTTTTCCCTATCAATTGGCGCCGTCTGGCTATGTGGGTGAGAATGGGGCGCCCCGCACCGGGGGAGTCTCCCTCAGTCGTGCATTTTGAGGCATACTATTATCATATGATGAAAATTGTAACTTCCATTTGCGCCGCGCTGGCGCTTGCCGCCATGTGTGCTTGTGCAGAGACCGCCTCGCCGGTTGGGTTGACCCCGAGGGCAAAGAACCTCGCCAAAGTTCATGAGCTTGATGCCGGGCGGATGAAGAACTATGGCGGGCAGCAGAATTACATGGTGCGCCCGGGCCTGATTGCCGACAAGACTGGACGGGTGGTTCGCGTGGCGGCGGAATCGCTCAGGCTTTCGCTGGGCAGTCCGGCGGAATTCCCATTGATCACGGCCGCGAGTGGCAAAGATTACGAGGCCCATGCGGTCGCTTTTGCCTCCGCGCAGGACGTGCATCATGCTCTGGAGTTCATCGGGTTGACGCCGGGGCATGGGGTGGATGCAGGCCATCTTCAGTTCTGGCCCCGCGGTGACCGCGTGGCGGTCACCTTTCATTATCGGGATCCGGCGGGAACAAATGAGGTTCATATCCCGGCCGAACGTTTCACCCTTGATTCCCGCACGGGAAAATCGCTTCCCGAGACAGGGTTTGTTTTTACGGGGTCTGAATGGGTGGAGGTGACCGAACCGACAACGGGTAAGGTATATTCAGCCGATGTGTTTACCCCGGGTTGCATCGTGGCGCATTATAATGAGCGCACGACGGTATTGGACGTTCCCCGGCGTGACAGTCAAAGTTCTGTCTACTCCTATCAAATTCCCAATCCTGCGGTTCGCCTTCCCTCCAACCAGGTGATCGAGGTCACGTTTGAGCCTTATTTCAAGGACCGACTGGCGCATCAATTTGATTTCACCCTGACCGTTGCCTCGGGATCCGCCACCGGGCATACGGATTTGGTCTACACCTTGCAGGATCTGGCGGGTCAGCCGGTTAATACTAATCGTTCGTTCAACGGGTTCCTTGCCAGTCTTGAACGGTTTTCCGGAGTGGATCAGGAGGCGTATGTGACGTTCCGGCCCGATGACGCACTCCCGATGGCCGACTTGCGGAAAGTCGCGCGCCTGCTGGATACGCTGGATACGGAACGCGGGATCCGGGTGGAGGCGCCGCCGAAAGGGCATCCGTATTTTCGCGCCTTTATCCCCAACGAACAACACCGCAAGCGTGAAGAACGACCCAGTGGGGCGTCCGAGCTCTTTTTGGGGAACGGGGCCGGGGGGGTGACAGGCACGTTGGTGTTGGTAAGTGTGGAATGGAAAGGGGATGACACGACCCCCACCTTCAGTGAGACCCGTATTTCCGTTCCGGGCTCGGACAAGTTGATCCCCGCGCTGACATCGAAAGAAGATCCGCCGGCGGTCATCCTGGTCTTTGTCCCGCCCTCCATGAAGTACGGCCCATTTCGTGAGTTTATCGCGCCGCTGCTTCAGCGCAAAACGATCCTGTATGTGTTTATAGAGGACAGTAAGTTGTAAGATACTTGTCAACTTGACAAGAACGACTTGGAGGTATTATCTTAAGCTCATGAAGGTGGGGAGGAATCGGCGTGAAAACTCTGGCTATTGGCGAATTTAAAACTCATTTTTCAGCAGTACTTGAAGACATTAAAACGGGCCACTCCGTGGCGGTTTCCTATGGGAAGTCCCGCCGTAAAATAGCCGTGTTAATACCCTATGCTCAGTACCACAAATCATCCGGACGCAAGATAGGTATTTTGGAAGGCCGGGGCGCCTGCAAGCTGGGCAAGGACTTCTCCATGTCAGATGACGAATTCTTGAACTCATGAACTGTCTGTTAGATACCCATGCATTTCTCTGGGCTGCGTTTGAACCCAAGCGCTTGAGCCGGACCGCACATCAGGCGGTTACCGATCCTGACAACTCGATAATGGTGAGCGTCGTGTCATTCTGGGAAATATCGTTGAAATTTGCATTGGGCAAGATCGATTTCAAGGGAGTCTCACCGGATGACTTGCCAGACACCGCCTTGCGGATGGGCTTCAACTTGCTGGAGCTTCATGCCGAGGATGCCGCATCCTTTCACGGGCTTCCCCGGGGAAGCCACAAGGATCCTTTTGACCGGATGCTTGTCTATCAAGCTATCCGCCAACACAAAACCCTGGTGTCGGCCGATCCTGACCTCGCACAATATCGCCCCAACGGCTTGAAATTGCTGTGGTAAGTTGGGGCCCCCTACTTTTTTCCCTGCTTCTTCACGCAGACGGCAAGCTTGAGGGCACCGATACGCTTGGCGGCATCCATGACGGTGATGACGTACTGGAAGGGGACATCCTTGTCGGCCTCAACCACGACCGGCTGGTTGGGATCCTTCAGGAGTTGACGGAGACGGCTCTCCAGCAGGTCGGGGGCGACCGGCATTCCGGAAAGATAGGCGGTACCATTGCGGTCCACTTGAACCTGAACGGTCTCCTTGCGGGTGATATCTTTCTGGGAATCCTTGGTGCTTGGCAGGTTGATCTTCAGTTGGGACCTGACCATCAGCGGGGTCATGATCATAAAGATCAGCAGCAACACCAACGACACATCAATGAACGGAATCATATTGATGTCCGCCATGATGCGATGTTTCCCGGACGACTTGGAGGGCCCCTTCACGCGGGCTTTCCCTCTCCCTTATGATCCGGGCACAACACTTCAATCAGATCGAACACCAGTAGTTCCACATCGGTCATCAGGACCTCGGTCATGTGAATGCAATAGTTGTAGCCGATCAGGGCGGGAATGGCGACCACCAGCCCGCAGGCCGTGGTAATCAAGGCTTCGGCGATACCTGCGGAGACCACTTCGGGGCCGCCGCCGCTATTGGCGGCGATGCTGGCGAAGGCCTTGATGATGCCGATCACGGTTCCGAATAGCCCGACAAACGGAGCGGTTCCGGCCACGGTGCCGAGTACAGGAACCATCGCCTCGAGTTTTCTGATCTGTGCCTGGATGCCGTGTTGCATGGCCCTCTCTTTGGCTTCCCGTCCTCCTTGCTGCGCGAGGATCTCGGCGGAAACAAGGGCAATGGGAAAATCGTACTTGCGGCAGAATTCCAACGCCGCAACTTGTCCCTGCTCGGCCAGAATGCGGAGTAATCGCGCCATAAAGGAGCGCTCATTGACTTTGAAGCGGTGGATGAGGCGGACCCGATCCACAATAATGGTCACGGAAAAAATGGACATGATCAACAGGATGGACAGGACCGGCCACCCACGGACCATCATATCAATCAAACTTACATCATTCATCAGGTTCTCCTGCAATTAATAGGCTGATATTGATTACGACTTAAGGTCATAAAGTCAACTGAATACAGGCTTGGGATTCCTTCCCGCTCACGTCCAGCCGTGGTCGCGATACCATCGGGCGGTTTCGCGCAGACCCTGCTCGGTCGTCCGGCTGTATTGAAAGTCCAGCAGGTTCCTCAGTTTGGAGGTGTCGAATGAACGGTCCTTCGTGAAGAAGGCCACCCTGCGCTTATAGAGTGGCGGGGCAATTCCAAAAGGCCGACAAACCGTTTCGCAAATGCCGGCCATCCAGAAGAAGGGCCAGGCGGGAATACGGATCATACGGGCTTTGCGGCCATATTCGGAGCGGATGATGCTGACGATATCCGCCAGGGCCAGCGCTTGGGGATCCCCGCCGATAAAGACTTCGCCCTGCGCCTTGGGGTGTAACGCCGCCTGAATGAAAATCCCCGTCAGATCCTCGACGTGGATCAAGTGATACAGCTGACCGCGGGCCCGGCCCAGGACTGGGAAAAACGGCCAGGAGGCCATCTTGAAAATTTTCAGGAGACGCCGGTCCCCGGGGCCATAGATCGCCGCCGGGCGGATGATGGTGAAGGGGAGTCCGTTTTTCGGGGCGAAATCGCGGAGCCACAGTTCAGCGTCCGCTTTGGTTTGCTGATAGACGTCCCCGGGACTGAAAGGATACGACTCGTTGGCGGGGGGATTTTCGATGTGGCCATGCACGCCGACCGTTGAAATATGGACAAACCGCTTGAAGTCCGGATTCTTGAGCGCGGCCTGTGCCAGCAGTCGGGTGCTGTCGAGATGGACTTTGCGGTAGATGTCGTCGGTGATTCCCGCTTCCCGGTAGGCTGCGGCGACGTGAAAAATGAAATCAACCCCGGTGACCGCCCGTTCCACGGTTTCAGGGTCATAGACATTCCCCACAATCCATTCGATGGGGAGCCCTTGTAACGCATCACGTTTGGAAGAACTCCGCGCAATGGCCCTGACGCGAATACCGCACTCACAAAGTTTATTTATGAGAACGGATCCGGTAAAACCCGTGGCGCCGGTTACCAGCGCCACGGTGTTCGGCGGGAATGTGAGACGTTCGCCCATCAATACCGGTAATGCGCGGGCTTGAAGGGGCCGTTTTCCGGGATCCCGAGATATTGGGACTGCTTCTTCGTGAGTTTCTCCAGCTTCACTCCCAGTTTCCCGAGGTGGAGGGCCGCGACCTTTTCATCCAACCGCTTGGGCAACACGTATACGCCCACCGGATATTTGGCCGTATCGGTGTAGAGCTCGATCTGGGCCATTACCTGATTGGTGAAACTGGCGGACATCACAAAACTCGGATGGCCGGTGGCACAGCCAAGATTCACCAGTCGTCCCTCGGCCAGCATGATGATGCTGCGCTTGCTGGGGAAGGTGATCTTGTGAACTTGCGGTTTGATCTCCAGCCATTGATATTTCTTAACGGCTTCGACTTGAATCTCGCTGTCGAAGTGACCGATGTTGCAGACAATGGCCATATCCTTCATCTGGCGCATGTGCTTCTCGGTAATCACATCGCTGCAACCGGTGGCTGTGACAAAGACATCGCCAATTAGGCAGGCTTCATCCATGGTCAGCACCTGGTAGCCCTCCATCGCGGCCTGTAAGGCGCAGATCGGGTCAATTTCCGTCACAATGACCCGGGCGCCCTGTCCGCGCAGGGACTGGCAGCAGCCTTTGCCGACGTCGCCATAACCCGCCACAACACAGATTTTGCCGGCCAGCATCACGTCGGTTGCGCGCATAATGCCGTCGGTCAGTGAATGGCGGCAGCCGTAGAGGTTGTCGAATTTGGATTTGGTGACGGAGTCGTTCACGTTAAAGGCGGGTACCATCAATTCGCGCCGGGCGTGCATCTGTTCCAGGCGGTGAACCCCTGTGGTGGTCTCCTCGCTGATGCCGCGGATCTCCTTGATAATCCGGTGAAACCGTTTGGGGTCTTTCTTGAGGGATTTCTTGAGCTGGGCCAGCAGAACGGCTTCTTCATGGCTCTCCGGTTTCCGGTTCAGAAGGGCGGGGTTGTCCTCGGCGCGATATCCAAGATGCACAAACAGGGTTGCATCGCCGCCGTCATCCAGAATCATGTTCGGGCCCTGGCCGTTACCCCAGTCCAGAATCCGGTCGGTGTAATCCCAGTAGTCTTCCAGGGATTCGCCTTTGACGGCGAAGACAGGGGTTCCGGTGGCGGCAATTCCGGCGGCCGCATGATCCTGTGTGGAGAAAATATTGCAACTGGCCCAGCGGACCTTGGCGCCCAGATGCTGCAACGTTTCAATCAGAACGGCGGTCTGAATCGTCATATGGAGCGAGCCGGTGATGCGGGCGCCTTTGAGGGGCTTCTGTTTGCCGAATTCCTCGCGCATGGCCATCAGGCCCGGCATTTCCTTCTCGGCGAGTTGAATTTCCTTGCGGCCAAACTCGGCCAGCGACATGTCCTTGACGATAAAATCTTTGTGTTTTTTCATGATTTCTCCTGATTTGCTCAAAAATATACACCATGCCTGATTCGGGGTCCAGTGCACAATGTTGACGCTGCGGTTAGCGTCTGATACAACTGTCCTTGTACTTATTTAAAAAGCGGGTGTAACTCAGTTGGTAGAGTCTCTGCCTTCCAAGCAGATGGTCGCCGGTTCGAACCCGGTCGCCCGCTCCAATTTGCAAGTCTCTGATGTGCTTTTAACCCTATTAAATAAAGGCTAAAATGCATATTTAGCCTTCTTTTATTCGTTTTGAAAGTCTTCGAGCTAATTCTTGATTTTCTTCAGTTTTGTCAAACAAGTATCAAACATTTTTCGCCCCCTTTTTTGTGAATTTTCGAACGTATATTCGCGGCAAATGTTTGACAGGAGATGTCAAATATTTGGTTATTTCCACCATTTGAACCAGGCATACCACGAGGCCGTGACGCCAATGAAGCGCGTGCCGGCCTGCAGGGCCGACATCCGGTAGGCCCGCTGGATCCGGAAGAACCGGGCATTGGCTTCCCATCCGCCATTTCCAGTCTGCCAGTCGAAGTCATGCCGTAGGCAAGGTGGAAAGTAGATTGTGGGCCAGTACATCTCGGAGACACAGGTGCAGCCATCACAGTCCTTGAACCAATCCCACTTTTTGGAGTCCAAGGCTTCTCTGATCAGTACCTGAATGTCGTGCGGCACACTTAGAACGTCAAAGGATTCGATAATGCGATGGTACTCGGTCGCACGGTTCAAGCTGCCCCCAGTCGCCCCGCCTGCAGTCTTCTGCCCCTCATTCCGCTTGCCGTCGCAACCGCATGGCGGTTTTTTCAATAATTCAGATTTCATTATTTTTGTCATCCTTTCTTCAATCGTTCTCCTTATGCCTGATGCACGGCCGTTCTTTCATGTTGGTCGCCAGTTTCAAAATGGCGTCCGATAACTTGTCTAGCCGTTTCCCGAACTGGCATCCCTGGCAATAGATGATCCACACGCAGAAACAACACACCGCGCCGAGGACGGCCACCAGCGGCCATCGCCCAATTGCATCGAGACTCTGTGAATCGGGAAGAGCGGCGGCCGTCGTTGCCCCCAACGCCGCGCCGCCTGCCACTATCGCTTCAATTTTTCCTATCATCTTCATGTCCTCCTAAAACCGTGCCTCGTACTCGAACTTCATTCCCCTGACATATCCAATGCCGCCCGCAGTGCCCCCGCCAGGCGTGTTGGTGGGAATCACCCAGTATTCCATGTCAATCAGACAATCGTCAGGAGCGGGGACATATGCTGTGAGGGTGGCCGTCGAGAGGGTGGTCAGGCTGGTACTGGCTTGGAATAATCCGCTCGTAACACTTGTCCAGGCCTTCAAACCACCCGCCCGCCACCGGCAGGCCATGGCGTAGGTGCCGGTTGAGGAGTGGTAGGTGTACCACCGGAAAGTCATGTTCGATGTATAACCATGAGGTGTCGGGCTTGAGATCGGCCCGGCAAAATCGGCACGGGTTTTGTCATGCTTGGTGAAAACAGCCTGCCCATTTTCATTGTTCAGGGAATCTTTGGGGCAGGAACTGAGAAAGTCGGCAGGGATCCAGCAATAACGGTTCGTTACGTCATGAATGGCCATCGCATCGCTAGTCCATTCTACGGGCGCGCCATCAATTACCCAATGTTCCTGCTTGGGTCTCTTTCCGGACTCCGCAAAACAGAGAATTGAGGCGAGAATCAATCCTCCAATTATCAACGCCGCGTATTTCACTCAGTTCCCTTTTCTGATGATCTGTACCTGCACATTGGGCGCCGTACTGCTTAATTGCAGGACATCCCCAAATTCAAAGGGGTATTCAACCTCGGGAACCCAGATGACCGTGCTGGCATTGGTCACAGAGAGTTTCCCGATCAGGAAGGTATTTCCCTGGCTTTCCCGGAAGACCGTCAGGGTTGCATTCGTGTCCGTCAAAAACTTCCATAGAACCGTTACCGGCATCCACACAGTGTTGGCCTGATCATTCGTGAGCATGATCGTCGTGCCGTTCTGTGGAAATGTTTGTGCCCAGGGTGCTGCATTGACAGCACCACCTACCACCAAGAGCACCAAGATTGTAAAAATATTTCGTTTCATAGTAGTCCCTCACGGCTTGCCCACATCCGGATCCAAAATGTTCGTCACGCTGCCAGCCACGAAGACCAACTGCGTTCCGCCCAAAATCATGAACTTACCAACCGAGCCCAGGGCGACTTCATTTGCGGTTACCGTCTGAAAAGCAGGGCTCGCCCCGTTTGTCACCGTGGCCCGGTACCGCGCATCGTTCGTTGAAACAAAGCCTTTGATTGCGGCTGGATAAATCACGCCATTGGCGTCAACTACCGGGTGGCCATGGAAATGGAGCCATCCGTTACTCACAGCCGTTCCCCGGCCTAATTCAACCGTGTCTGTAAAGCCAGAAGGTATGGTGGCAATCAGCCCGCCTTCCTCTCCCCCGCCCAGGGCAACATTTCCCAAGCCATTACCAACGGCATAAGCTCCAATCCCGACACCGTAGGAATAACCACTGGCCGACACGCCGACCGCTGCTCCATAGGCACTGCCGCCGGAGAAGGATCCAACCGCCGCGCCATATGACCCCAAAGCACCATAACCAATTGCTGCGCCGGCAGTGCCGTCTGCGGAATACCCCACAGCCACCCCACATGAAGCACCAATGGCCTCTTCCCCGATCACCGCTCCATAACTGGATCCATCGGCAGACCGACCAAAAGCCACACCGCATTCAGATCCATTTGCCTCCTGCCCAATTGCAGTGGCCCCATCGTTTACACCGTATCCAAAGGGGAGGGGAATATCGGTCAATCCTGACGCATTTCCGAAGAAGCCGTCACCCATTGCCCAGAACGAGCCCGCCGTCACCGATTTATTTCCGTGTGATCCCAGATCGTCACCTACTACAATTGACTGACTATTGCTGGCCGTCCCGGCACCAAGCAGTATAGAAGCATGGGCGACATCAGTGATGATCGCCTTTTGGCCAGCAGAGAGATTTCCCAGAAGCAAGGATCCTTTTCCCAGATTCGTCACCGACGTTAGGCTCCCATAGGAACCAAGGACAAATGTTCCTTCACCGTTCAGTACCATTTGTCCATCGTTCTTGCCCCGGAACTGTGCACCAGGTCCGCCAATCCACATCCATCCGGTATTGTCGCCGGCAAATTGGAAGGAGTTTCCGTTGGTGATGATTGTCCCGCTGTTGTTTCCGCTCATCGGCTCATAGGTTGTGAAGGTCTGAATCACAAACCCCTGCTGGGTCGGGTTCAACCATCCAGCCAGGCATCCACTCACCACACCTAAAATCACCGCACAAATCAATCCAGTCATAGTTTTCATAATTTCCTCTGCTTTCATGTTTTACCCCTCTGAACTTGCCCGTCGCCTTCGTCTCTTAATCCAATACCTTGGTGTACCTGCCGTGGTCGCTATTAGTGGCTTCAACGATCCATCCTGAACCATCCTCAACCAGATATTCGCCTGCACGTTCAATCCGTACACTTCAGGCGCAAACTGGACACCCATTTCCATACCCAAGTTGAAAACAACCAGATTTAGCGCATGACGGAACCCGGTCACGGGGATCGTGTCCGGGTTCTCATCCATCACGATCATTTGTTGCGTGCACACAGCTTCACGGAATGTTCCCAGTGTCTCGGCGACAAGTTCAGACAATCGGTTTACCTTGGACGGATTTGCATCCACCCAAGTCCGGTACAGGTTGCCCATGTCAGTCGGCATCCCGTTCTGCACCGTCTCAACCGTCAGCTGTGTCCACCCGCTCACGTTTTAATCTTCAAACGCGGGGACCCGGATGACTCTAGGCCCCGCACTCCGTACTCCTCGCTCGGCGCTCCGTACTTCCTTAGGCCGCCGCCACGTTCAACCGTACGCACGCCGTGCTGTTCGTCACCTTCACATCTTCCGACCAGTCGAACTTAGCCACCTCGACGCGGCCGTCATCCCGCATGTAAGACCCCGGGACCATAAATTCATTCATTAGCCGGAACGTTTTCATGAAACTCGGGTCGCGCCGACTAGGCGCTTCCTTTCGCGCGAAGACCAACACCGCGGTATCCAGGAGGAAACTGATGCTCTCCGCCTTTCCTTCGGGATTCACGTCGTAGATCATGTAGGACGTGCGGACATCGGGTGTCCCGATAAACATCTGACTGGCCGACTGTTCAGTCGGTACTGCCAAACCCAAATCGCCTTTATTCCGCCCGTTCCCCACCACGAACCGGCCCCGTACTTTGTCCTGGTTCTTGAACACCTTCCAAGCCGTCGCCCCGAACAACACGCCAACACCCATCAACGATCCATACTTTGCCGCCTTGATGACCGACAGGATTGCATCATCCACATCCGCGATAGGATCCGCTGAGGCATTCCACGTTTTACTCGTTCCCGCACCAACGGCATTCAATGCGGCGTCGATCACCGCTTTCTCGTGGGAGAGCGCCGCCATTTCAGCCACCGCCACAGCACCCTCCCGCAGCATATTCTCAAGGCCATCGGCCTCGAGTTGCTCCAGGTTATCAACCGGATAATCCAGGGCATGCGGCTCGCAATTGAACGTTGCGTCAGTTGCGTCGAAACGCAACTCAGCCGCCCGTCCACCCAAAGTTCGCAGTGTATCCGGAATATGAAACCGGTTCTTCTCAGTGTAGCACTTGAACCGCCCCACGCTTGTCGCCACCTCGACCGTCGGCGCCAGAAAATCTGCCACCGGCATAATCGCACTCTGCGCTGCTCCCTGGGCAAACTGCCTCAGGGTAGGGGACGCACTAAGATCACTTAATCTACTCATCATTCTCTCCTTATCTTATTACTGCTGACTTCTGCGGCCTTACGTCACCGTGAGGACGCCAATCATTGCCGGTCGGGCCAGCACCCACTGCCCGTCCACGCCTGCCTGTTCTGCAATCGCCAACCCCCGGTACGTGCCTGCCACTGTTGGCAGGGCCCGGACCTTGCCCTTGTCAGTCGCCGTGGCCACATCCGCCAATACCAGCACATCCCCCGGATTGCAGGTTCCCTTCAAGGCAACCCGCACATTCCGGCCAGCCTCCACCGGCTTCACCGAAACGAGTGCTGTATCAACGCCCCCCTCGATCAAGACGTAGAATGCATAATCCGTATTAGCCGCCGGTAGCTTGACCTTTGGCACTCCGGTGTCATGTGTCATCTTCACCAGCCGCGCTGCCATGCCGGTCAAATCTTCACCGGCCAGCACCCGAATATCCCCAACCCTCGTATTACTCTGACTCATCTCCATACCCTTTCGTTGAAATCTGAAATCTCGATTAATGCCTACTGCTTACTACCCGCGATTTCCGCTTCCGCTCGCCGGAAAGCCACCACAAACGGGATCTTCTCAACCTTCACAATCTCATGCGCCCGGTTGCGTATCTTCATGGCCTTACTGTCATTCTCCGCGCCAGACTTGTCTCCCTGTCCAGGCGACACAGGCCGGGCAGTCGCCCTGTTATGCAAAGGTTTTCGAGTTGTTTCTTTTCCGCCATCCTTGGTGGTGGTGACTTCCTCTTTCCCTGCAATCTCCAGCAGATCCCCGAGTACCGCCAACGCTCCGCCCCGGTTCTGAATCAACTGCTCGGTCCAGAACGGCTTCGCCGCCGCGCTAATCACGCCCTCGAAATCAGCCAGGTGTCGGTTCACCAGTTCACCCTCGACCGTTTTCAAGTTCGCCACCAACCCGTCATGCTTCGTCTGGAGCGCCGACAATGAGTTTTGCAACTCCGTCACTGCGGTCGCCGAAATCAACCCACCCATCTTCTCCAGGATCACCGCCTCCGTTGCGTCTGCCGCCAACCCCAGATGATTCACCAACTTTTCAATCACTGCTTTCATGTTTCGATCTCCCTGATTAGTCGTCCTTCTATTTAAAGTTTGAAAATCAACGCTTTCGCCTTCGGCCCTGTTGCTCAATGGAACCATGCCTTTGAGATTGGGGTCATTTGTCACAGCCGCGTTCAGGATCCGGACCGGGCGAACCCGGCCGTTGCCCAGGTCAACGCAGTCAGTCCGCGCCCACACTGGCGACAGAAACCGATACCGCCCGCCTTTCACGGTTTCCTCGCCTAAATCCGACCACCGAATCTGCGCCCAGAGGCCGTTTTCTCGGTTTTCGAGGCCTAAAATCCAACCCGCAGCTTCCGACCGTTTCTCCCCATCAAGGGAAAAATGATCAAAATCAACCAACAGTCCGGGGAAGTTGGGCGTGTTGGCATCCGTGGCAAACCGGGCGGCCATGGCAATGCAGGCTTCCTGGTCAATCACCTGAATCACACTGGCGCCGGTGTGTGGGAATTCCCCAAAAGGGGCAATGTGGTACCACCCGTCATCGGGCAGTCGATAATCTCGATTCAGGATTAAATTATTCATGGGCCTCCAATAGATGGGTGGAAATCAACGGCTCACCGGACAAAAGTAGTTGCGCTTCCGCTTGTCGCCCTTGAAAAGCTTTGCAATACTCGTCGCGAATTATTGCCCGCGCCTTCTCGAACTGTAGGGTTCAAGGCGAAACATGACGGGGATTTGGCAGCAGAGTTCCACGATCTATATCGAGGGTATTTTCAGGAAAGAGGAACATGACTGATAGTGTTACATCGCCGGACAATGGTGAATTGTTGCCGACAAGGCGACCGTGCCTGTATGTCTTTCTTGATGAGGGTGGCAATCTTGATTTCTCGCCGAGTGGCACTCAATATCTATCCCTCAGTTCCATTTCTACCGTCCGCCCTTTTTTCTTTGATCCGCCATTGATTGAACTGCGGTACGACCTTATTGAGTCCGGGCTCGATATGCCCCGGTTTCATGCCGCCGAGGATCGGCAAGTTGTACGCGATCAGGTGTTTCAGTCAATTCTTGCCCACAATGGTCAGATGCATGTGGATTCCATTATTGTGGACAAGACACAACTCCCAGACGGTATGAAAAAAGTAGAACATTTATATCCGGTCGCGCTTACCCAGTTATTGAAAGAACTGGTATTGCCCAGCTATAACCTTGGGCTTTATGCAGAGGTGATAGTGATCACAGATAAACTGCCGGTGGATAGACGCCGCAAAGCGGTCGAAAAGGGCATCAAGCAGACACTTGCAGCAGCATTAACAGCGGGAACACGGTACCGCATTTATCATCACTCGTCGGCATCCTGTATGGGACTACAGGTTGCCGACTACTGCAACTGGGCGATCTATCGAAAATGGCAGTCTGGCGACGCCAGAAGTCATAATACGATTCAGCGGCTTATTCGCCATGAACGGCAATTTGCGTCAGGGGGGATAAATGCTGGATCCTGAAAAAACGACCGCCTTGACTACCCTCGCGGGAGAACCCCATGGGTTCTTGTCATCAAGGCGGGACCTTTTTTAATTTTTGTCAGGCTTGTCTAACTACATCAAACTCCATGTTTCACCTGACGTAAAGTATGATGCGTTACTCGGCAGAAATGCGCAACCAAATTCTGATTTCATTGCGCAGATTGAGAAGATTGAGAAACGCTCATAAATGACTCAATTGACTCACAAATTCGTTCCATAATCGTTTCATTTTTCGGGTGGAATCGTTTCATTTTTCGGGAAACAATCTGCCGAATGCTCGAGTCGATACCCCGTCTTTTCGGACAGTTCCTCCACATCCATCCGAAACCCAGCTTTCGCCAACTCCACCGCATCCTTGACCACCCTCGACACCTCATCCGCCGCTGGTGGGGCGAACTCGAAATAGGCAAGGATAGGCTGCCCCGGGAAATACTCTCTTAGCAACGGCGTGTCGAACTGCTCCTGAAATAATCCACTCAGCAAAGCCGCATCGCTTCTGGCGATTTGCAGGAAGGTGTCCGCGTGCGCATTGCCAGCTAAGGTTCCTGATCCTGCTTCAGCCAGCATCGTCAACAGTCCGCCAGTGGCAGTCAAAGTAATCTGTCGGTCAATATAATCAATGTGTTCCAGGTATGGTGGCTTATTGCCGCCTCCATTTACATACTTCACATCGCTGCCGTAGGGCAGGTACCCCCGGCCATCCGACATGATCTCCTGGGCGACCTTGTGGTATTCCGCTTCCTTTGTTTCCGGCGTGTTTGGCGGACCGATCAGAAATATGGATGGTATCCCGTAAACCTCCAGAAAAGAGTCCCAGTCCTTTTGATTCAGATTCTTCCGGAAATACAGCGAAGCAAGAATCCTGTTCAGAGGCATTGTTTCAAATACCAGAAAGTTCTCGTAATCAACGGGCACACCTCGACCCACGCCGCTCATAGCGTTCTGGTTATATTCCCAGGAACCAAATAACCCATCCCGTACCCAGAACCATTGTTCCACCGGCTCCAACCGTGTCACCATGCCGGCTGACTCGAAATTCTTTTCCAGATGAGCAAACCCCCGAAAGAACCCAGAAAATAGAAAAGACACCGCATCCCGGAAATTCTCCACCCGGTCATAGGCCTCGCGGAGAAAAGCAGCCTGTTCTTCAGCCAATATCTGATCGCCGGTCTTTTTCTGGATTCTGGATTCTGACTTCTGGATTCTCGCCTCTCCCGCCTCCGGCGGGCAGAGGCGAATATCCCAATCACACGCCAGCAACGCCGCCCTTCGCCTCTGGATTACAGCATGGATCATGGCATCCGACCGCTCCATATAATGGTAGAACCATTGAAGGTCGGCATAGGCGCCACGTTCGCCTGCCTCAAGGAGCGACATCAATTTCGGCAGGCTCAATCCCCGCAGGGGATTATACTGATCACGCCATTTATGATCCTTTGAATCGTAAATGCTTAAAGCCGCCATGTTGTTCTCCATAGGTGAGGGAAAGGGCCAAATGTCTCGTTAATCTCGGGACATTAGGCCTCCCCGCCATCCCATCCGTCCGAAACCATGTCCGCTTACTGCCCAACCTGAATCACTTCTGGCCTGACAATCTCCGGGCTTACTGTCCGGGGCTGTTCAAGCGCTTTTCCCAGCATCTGGTTCCCGTAATAGAACCCGAGCCCGAACTTAGCCACGTCCGTGGCTCCCCCAATGGCTTTCTCCAACACACCAGGCTCCCTGGGAATTGCATTCAACGGCGGCAGGATGGATGAAACCTTCATCTCATTCACACCGCTCGCCGTTATGGTCATGTTCGATCCCTTGATCGTGACCAAATCAACACACCGTTGTTGGCTGTAATAACTGTCCAGCCCCTTATTGACGTCCACTTTTTTGAAGGCAGACGCGCACCCGCCACAAACCAAGAACCCTGAACACAGACCGACGATTATATAAGTTTTCATGTTAATTCCTTTCAAGATAGGGAGGAAATCAACGCTAATCAGGTGAGAAATCAAAATTAGCCCATTAAAACACGTTGGGACCGACGAAGGTTGCTGGCAGTCGGGCGTCCAATTCCACCCAACGCCATCATCCTCCCGCAACTCTCCGTCTCCCATCGACCATGATTTGCTAGAGCCAAGGCCATAACGCAATCGTCATGATAACCCGATGGGGCATTATATGTGATCCCACCTGACGGTGAGATTTCATACTCATACCGCTTCATTTCGGCGGTCAAAATGTCCCAATCGGTTGGGGCGTGCCGCGGCGAAGCTCCTTGAGCGGAGCCGGGCCATGATACCCTCCTTTGCTCCACCCCAACAATCAACCGCTGAATCAACGTCGTCTTACTTGCCGAGGTCAGTTTGAACCCCTCAATATCAGCATACACTCGTTTCAAGTCGTCATAGATCGGATCCCCGACACCCGTGGCATCCAAAATTAATCGCCCCCGATATTTTCGGGCGAATCCAAGTATTCGTTCCTTCTGGATCGGCCAATCCAGTTGATTAAATCGCTCCATTGCAAAACAACGACCGGTCTCCGCATTCATGGCAATCAACACCGTCCAGTCTGTATGCTTTGCCACATCACAGCCAATCACGACGTGTCGGTGGTATATGTCCGTTTCCGTCCGTTCTGTCTGTGTGATCAGGCACGCGCCCACATTCCTGAACACACCGGCACTGTCCTCCATGAATTCCGCCATATATTCCTGCCGGAATACATCTTCCGGCAGGGTTCGCTTCGCCTCATCCCATTCCTTTATTGGAAAATAGGGCGATTCCTTACTCGGGAATGTGAAACTTGCGTAATCCTCTTCATTAGGATCAATACCACGAGTATATAGGTCGTAAAACCAGTTCCGGCCCTTCGGGGTACTTACGAAAACAGCCCAGCCCAGAGTCTGTGCAATGGTAGGGCGTAAGACATAATTCCAAACATCCGGCGAAATCATCGCCGCCTCATCAATCACAATCCCCTGGAACCCGAACCCGCGAATATTATCCGGGTTATCGGCGGACAAGAACCAGATCCGCACAGGACCAACAGGGCCGGTAAACTCAATCCGTGTCGGTGCCCGCCCGCAAATCTGGATAAATCCGTCGGCAATGGTACGGAAAGCCTCAATCCCACGGTCAGCGACATTATATGTTGGTGCGATCCAACCATAATCACCGGCCTTCTCACACCCGCCACGATCCAGCAACTCCGCTGCCAGGCATAATGTCTTTCCAAACCGCCGTCCGGTACATACCGTGCGGAACCTTCTCTTGCGTGCCTTATGAATCGCCTGCTGGGCCGGATGAGGTAGGTAATTGAAAATAAACGCCATGGCTTACTGCCCCCTGGAGGATTCGACGGCCTTGACGTCAATGGTAGAGCCTGCCCCAATGTGGGAGGCGCGCTCCGTCGCGGCGATCTTTTCTTCACTGTCTAATGCCACCTGCTCACCATGGCACGCCGAAGCCGTGCTCGCACAGGCGGCCGGCTCGACGCTCACGCCAATTAGACTTTTCCACTGGATCACCCCATCATTGTCAAACGACAACTTCGCCTCTCTGGGCAACAACGGCATGATCACCGTCTTGAAAAACAAAACAGGATCCTTCAACAAATCCTTCTCAAGCGCGTCCATCAGCGCCTTCTGGTTCTTTTTCTTGGCGAGCAAGTTGTCCAGACTTGCTAGCGCCATAATTCGTCCACCATACGATCCCTTTGGTCGTCCTACGGGATTACCTGATTGTCCTGATTCAAAAAGCATAGGTTTACCCTTCTGTGATTTCGGCCTGATTAATCATCGTGCCGTCTGATAAATAGGCGCAAATCAACAGGGAAAGACCACTACGCTACGCCTCCGTCACGGCACCTGCTCAAAAAGGCCAGGTGCCGCGCCGTCGGCTCCACTCAACCGGAAGCGCTACGCTTCCTTAAGTAAACCGCTCCCCCATAAAGGGGTCGCTGTGGTCCAACACGGCTCCGGCAACGCAGTCGCCGTCTACGCCGGCGACCGCATTACCTCCGCCGTGAATACGACCTACCGGACCCGCTTCGGACGGCCAGCGACGGCCTCTAAGCGGCCGGCGCAGACCGCCCTCAGCACAGGACTCCCTATTGACCATAGATCTTCGATCCAGGTTGGACTCTCTATTGACTGCTACGCGCAATCGAGTGTCACTTGCGCCTCCGCGTGCCGGTCGTACAACCTTCCTTCGTCAGGTTGGCCGCCCGTCTCGCTCCATCGCAAGCACCACTCCATTGCGCTCCGCAATACAATACAAACCGGAGTGCTGCCTTCGTGTGCCCGTTCCGGGTCTCCGCTCGTTCCTCGCTCCCAACCCGGCTCGGTCACACCAAGGCAGCCCCTTCACACCGCGCCGGACAACCGGCGCGGAAAGCTGCGCGCAAGGTGCGCTGTCTGTTCCTCCGTGCGGACGACTTGCCCGGTGCCTCCTATCGTCGGCCCCGTTCAAGTCGCCGCACTCCCCCACAGCATCGCACCATGCGCTTCGCCAAATACCAACTGGAGCGCGGTGTTCAATCCGCCCGGTGCGAGGCTCGTACCTCGCTGATCTCGCACCGGGCGGATTCAACACCGCTCCATCGCAGCGCGCCGGACGACCGGCGCTCAAACCGCTACGCTCCGCCTTGTCATGGAACCTGCTGAAAAAGGCCAGGTTCCACGCCAAGGCTACGCTTCGCGGCCTTCGGTCTCTCTATTGACACTCTATTGACCTAAGGCGCTTCAAAGGTCCGTTCGGATCGCCGCTTATTGTTCCAACTTTCACCCATGAAGCGTCCGCTTCGCGCTCGCGACCCCAACGGATCGTGCGCTTTCGCCGTCGCGCCATATTGCGGAGGTTCGTACCTCACCCCCGCAAAATGGCAAAACCGCGACGGCTCGTGCTCGCAAAAGCCTCGCACCCGCGCACGAACCGCCGGGGTCGACTCGTCCCGCTTCGCGGGATCCGCATCAGGGTTCAGTTTCCACAAACGCGTCGTTCCGCCCGTTCCTTTCAAGCGCCAAGAACTCGCCTACGGCTCGAAGCCGCCTACGGCGGTTCGGTACTTGCGGGCCGCAAGGGGTGCGCCAGTCACCGCCATCGGTCCGGGCTCAAAATTCCGCCCCGACCGCTGTCGGCACCTGTCACACCCCTTGCTTCAATGGCCCGCCAGCCCCACAGAAGAGCGCGGCGGGCGGCCCTGATCAACGCTGTTTCCCCCCATCAGTTTTCCCCCTTTGGAAACCCCCTTTCCAGATCCCCCCTTCAAACTCGAACACGCCAAAGGGGGAAAACCGCAGGGGGCAACAGCGCGGCGTCTCCACCGGCGCGGCTGAAGAAACCGCCGGGTCCCTCTCCCCCAGCGGAGCCGCGCCACGCCGCCCTTCGGGTTGTCAGTCCCACTCCGCCGCTCATCCCCCTTGCGCCTCTACCCCCAGGGGCCGGGCGCTCAGTCGGGCAGGGGAGGGCTCGTTCCTCACACCTCCCCAGCCCTCCAAGGTGTTCGCAAGCTCACCCAGCAAAGCGGCTACGCCTTAGCCCCCTTGCGCCTTATCACCCCCAGTGGGGGTGGGCGCATTGGTTTTGCTGCGGCGCGCCGGCCTCGCGCGGAAGAGCGCCTGCAAAACAATGCAGGGGAGTGCCCCTGCACCCCCTTGGAGACGCGCGTGTTGTCCGGCGGCCGGCAATCCCTCAGGCCAGCGTATTGATCAATTCCATCGCGGCTATTTCTGGCAATAACCCCCACAGCCCATTATGCCACCGGCCAACTGAGGCAATTATGCCGTCCACCTCTTTGCCACAGGATCAACCTCACCACCGCCACGAATGAAAACACCATCCGGATCCAGCCATTCACGACAGTCTCAAGGCCCATCCGGTCTGCCCACTGGCAACTACTCACTGCCTACTGGCAGAACTCGCTGCACTCGAAGCCGCTATGCGGGTGGTAGCCAGTCTGTGACCCCGTTTCTTCTGCGCCCTGTCACGACCCATCGGCGGGAGTCGCGCCAACATGCGGGAGTACCCGTCATGTTGCTGCGTCCGCCTGCGGCGGATCACGCCTCCCGCTTCTCGCTGGCTACGCCCTCCATAGCTCCTCCGCCTTCGGCGTCAGAGCGTCGGAGGGTTCGCGCCAGGTCGCACCGTTTCCCCGTTCCTTTCTTTGGCGTTTTCGCCCTGCCCTCCGCCCGGCGCCCCTCGCTTCAAAAGCTAGCGAAAGCGAGGGTCACCGAACGGAGGGCAGGTCAAAACAAATGAAAACGCCAAACAACAGAAAGGAACAGGAAAACATGAAAAACGGGGTCACAGTCAGGCAAATCTCTGAATTGAAAGCTCAGGTATCCGCCGTCGAGCTGGACAAAAGTGTGCATGCGCACACAACCATCGCGGCAATGCGCCGCCATCGCGACTTCACATCAGCAAAGGCAGGCAACACCATTGCCGCCCTCAATCTGGTTCGTGATCTCACACGACAGGAACGCATCACCCGCCTGGGGTCACAGCACCCCGGCGCCATCATCGTACCTGTTCTGGGCATTGAACGCACGGGAGTCAACATGCTCCCGCTTGCATTCGCCAAGTTCATTGGCTCATTGGCCGGACTCCAGGTCGAAACCAGGATCATCCAGACCAACAAAACGCATCACACGGATTCGGATGCCATGCACCGGCTCTTGCATCGCCCGGAATTTTCGGGCATCGTCATCCCCGGTCAGGATTACATCGTCGTTGACGATGTCATCACGAGCGGTTCAACCGTTCAGGCTTTGCGCCTGTTCATCGAATCGCACGGGGGGAGGGTGGTAGCCTTCTCCGCCCTGGCCGGAAGTTTTTCAATCATCACAGGTTCATCGCTCGAAATCAATCTCACCAAGGAAACAATCAATGCCCTCGACACCAAATTCGGACTTAACGCCTTTGCCGCATTCATCCGCCAAGCCGGCATCGCCCAAATACCGGAGGAGCTCACCAACAGCCAAGCCCGGTATCTCCTCTCCTTCGGAACGCTTAACAGCATCCGAGCTCGACTCATTCCGCAACACCATCAAGTCAGCTTCCAATCAACTCGATCAACTCCTCAAAACCAAATGACCATGGCCTTTGCCTGATCGGTCCTTCTCCCCCCCAGTCCCCCCCTCGGCACGCTGGAAGCGGAACCGCGAAGGTGGCTCATCTCCGCATTCTGCCTGCGGTCTCCCGACTCCACACTCGGCACTCCGAACTCCACGCTCCGCCCCCCTTGCCACGGCGTAGTGCCTTTGCAAAGCCAGGCGTGGGGGCCCCCGCCGCGCGTAGCGCGCTGCGCCTGTTATTCCCTGAACGAAATTATCTCAAAATTGATGTAAGTCCCTGCCATTCAAGCCATTGTTGAAAACAATCATTTCGCACCGTTTTGACTTTCAATTGCAATAAGCCCTTCAATTTTCATCGAATCCCGCGCAATCATGCTCGCTTTGTGGCTGTTTCATCCCGCATCCCGTTCAAAATCAGTATTTCTAACTACCTCAAACTTTCGACAATTTTCCTTTTCTGCCCACTGTCATCTGCCCGCTGCTGACTGGCTTCCGTCTCCCATGCCTCGCAAATTTCGTTGCGAAAAGTGCGCGGAGTGCCGGCCATTTTTGCATGGCCTTCCAATGCCGCAATTCAGCCCCCGCCATGGTGATCCCTTGTAAGGCCGCAATGTCACGATAAGACATTCCATTAAATCGCCAGCACACGACGTCCCGGATCTCCGGTTTCATGTTCAGCAACTCGACCACCACTTCGCTCATGATCGAGATCGGCAACAGTTCTTCATCGGTTTGTGGTCCGGTATTCCCCATTCTGGATTCCATGCCCGCCGTAGTCTCGGCGAAGGAAGGTGGATTCTGAATTCTGGATTCTTTGTTTTGGTCGTACTCCAGCGTGTAATCCGAGTTTTCTTTAAGTTCACACTTTGCGCAGGGCGTTTTGTCATACGGAACTCTCGCGTATTTTCCCGCCTCGATTTCCGCCCTGTCTTTACAACGATGACATTCCATGACCCTCCTCCTTCTAAAGAACCGTATACGCCGTATAGCCGTAAATATATTATTATTCTTGGTAAACATGTTGTCGTGTACTGTCTTGTATTGTGCTGTGCTGTATAACCCTAAGACATGTCCCGTTTACGTCACATCCCTGTCACGCATGGATCGTGACATTACCGTGACCGTTGTCGCCGTTTGCGCTCCGCCGCCAACATCCGGGCCTTGCTGGGCCGTCCGTTGAAACGTTCCCAATTCGGAAACAAGATTCCATCCCCGATATCCGAAAGCCAACCGACTGACACCATGGCTTCGCCCATGCCGGGAAGGCCGATTGTGGTGGAGAGGTCTTCAGGGGTCATTCCCTCGATGAGCCCGTTGACGGTCTGATCCTGTGCCCAGGCCCACACGATCATGCAGCGCGCAGCCATCTCATGTGGATGCACGCCGCACGCTCTGGCCATGCGGGCCACCTCCGACTTCTGCTGTAGCCCGATCTCCCAAGGTATCCAATGTCCCGCCATGTCATGTCCTCCGATTCCAGATATGATTGTTGATGCAGGCTTCGACGGCCTGTCGCGTGGCCCCGTTTTGAACCCACTCCCGTAAATCTTTTGCCGGCAAAACAACCAGGCGCGCAGGAATATCCAATTGTCCACACAATGTCCGTGCCCCGGCTAAGCCGGGTGAGTCGTTGTCGGCCAGCACTGACACACGCCGGATGCTATGTCGTTTACACCATTGCAAAATTTCGCATGCGCCTCCGCTGCATGACGGCCGTCCGATCGCGTAGAACCCGAGTGACACGGCCGCCGCCGCATCGGTCGGACCTTCGACAATCAGCACGTCCGCCTGGTTTTCGATGTAGGGGATGAAGATGCCCTGATGACTCCCGCGCAACGCCCACTTATCGCCCTCGTCGGAGCGCAAACGGATCCCGGCGAAATTTTCTTCGCCGTCATACATGGGGAATGCCCATGCCTCATGAGGCCAGGCCCAGCAAACGCCAACCGCCCGCAGGGACTCCGGTTTAACGCCAAGTCGTTTGGCAAGGCCTGCAATTTGTTCATCGGATGTGCCAAGCGCCCACCGCGCCCAGGTATCGCCCAGGGTGTCGGCGGAAAGATATCGCCGCGGCATCGGTGGCGCCGCCCGGGCGGATGCCCCGAGCAAATCCCGACCCAACTTGTGAAACCAACCGCCATTACCGAGCCGCCGACCCGATTCGGTCCGCATACAACAGGCCCCCGTTCCATCTGGGGCAATCGTGCACCAATCATGCTTGTGGCAGATGGGGCAGGGTGATCCCTTTGTAACTCTCACCCAGCCTGTTCCATTCTGAAATCTCATACCACTGCCCTCTGCCTACTGCCCACTGGTTTTGCTGACTCCCCACTGCCCGCTGATTTCCTGAAAATCTTGTCCAGGATGGCCGTCGCCTCTGCCCGCGTCTCGTTGCCGGTGTAGCCGTATTTTCGTAACTGGCGTGCCTGCTTGTACGAACAAAGCCCCGCATCCCACCGCCTGAAAATCTCGTTCAATAGTTGTTTGCCACCCGTATAGTCGACGGAGTCCGCATCAATCCCGGCCTTTTTAAGTATGTCGCGTTGCTTGTCGCTAAAGGTTTTCCCGGCATTCCAACCCCGTGCTTTAACGGGCGAAATCTGGAATACGTCGAACGGGTCCACTGCGCGGGCGGCATAGGATGCCTTGGCCTTGAGCTTCGCCCGGCGTGCCGCTTCCTGGGCGCGACGAAGTTCCAGCGCCTTTTGTTCTTCTTCAAGCGTTTTTGCCATGTCAACCGGGCCGGTTGACTCCCGCACCTTCTTGGCCGCCAGTTCGACGGCCTCATCCGAGATGTTTCCGCCCAGGATATCGGCGCTGGTCACCAGTTTGTGGCGACCGGCATTCCCGACAAAATCAATTACGAGGCAGGCAGGTTTCCGACTGTTGGCGATTGCCTGGCGGCGTTCCTCTGCCGTTTCCAATCCATCCACCAATCCCGGCAAGGGCCGTGTGGCACGCCCCACCATCTGGGCATAGAGCGACCGGCTTTTGGTCGGACGCCCCATGACAACGACCTCGACACCGGGATCATCGAACCCTTCCGTGAGCACACCCACATTGACGACATATTGCAATTTGCCGGAGGAGAACGATGCCAGGGCTTTCCGGCGTTCATCTTTATCAGTCTTGCCACACACCCATCCGGAGCATCCTTCCCTGTGCCGGTTCAGGATGGCGCATAACTGTTCAGCGTGGGTGACACTGGACGCGAACACAAGGGCGCGCCGGTTGCCCACAATTTCAATGGTAGGTCCTGCAATTTCATGCAGGTTTCGCTCCTCCTCCATGACGTGAGCCAATTCCGCACCGTTCAGGTCGCCAGCCGTCGTATGAATGCCGGAGAAATCCAAGCCGGACACCTCGACGATTTGTTGCTGGATGGGCACAAGCCACCCATCTTCAATCGCATTCAGGAGTTCGTAGTCGTAGGCCACACTTTCATAAACCTGCCCGAGTGCCTCCTCATCGGCACGGTCGGGTGTGGCCGTCACTCCGAGCACTTTCAGATTCGGGTTCTGCCGGTAATAATCGAGGGTGCGCCGGTATGTGGCGGAGGTCGCATGGTGCGCCTCATCCACAATCACCAGTCCGAAAAGGGCTGGATCGAAGCGGGTCATACGTCCACCTCCATCCGCCCCCGAGCACTGGGTTTGAATGGTGGATACCACCACCTGTGGGCTGGCAAAGAGGCTTTTCCCCATATCGGCGCGGTAATCCCCCATCTCAACTTCACATCGGAACCCGGTGACTTTTGTAATCTTGTCCACCGCCTGGAAGATCAATTCTTCGCGATGGGCAAGAACCAGTGCCCGCTTGGGGAAGCAGGATCGAATGAGGGAGGCAAACAAAACGGTTTTCCCCGTGCCCGTCGGGAGGACAACCAAGGTTGAATCCACAGTCTGCCATTCCCGCTTGATCGCGCAAAGGGCCTCGCGCTGGTAGTTGCGCATGATCATGCGCCGCGTTCCTTCTCAATGATTCGGGCCACGGCATCCTTGTGTTCCTGGGGAACAGTTACATCCCAGCGGAACTTGCCCAGCAATCCGCGCTGAACACAGGCCTTGCAACCGTGCCCCTGACAAAATGCACAGACCGCATAGGGCTTCGCCACCTGAACGGTGTTATACGCCTGATCCAGATGAACCAGCGCGGTGGAGTAGGCGACTTCCGAAAAAAGTGGATCATTAGCCTCTTGCGCCTTCTCCAAAGACACCCGGACCCGCGATAGCGCCGTCAGCATATTCTGCACTTCCTGCCGCCGGTTCCATAACTCGATCAAATGATCCGGTATCCTCCGCCCGAGATCATCTTGCGGATAATCCGGCTTTCTCTGAACGGGCGGTGTGCTTGGCATCTCCGCGGAATGGTCCGGGCCTGCAGGCTCAGGCCCTTTGGCCGGAGGGCGCGACGGCGGTGGGGGCGAAGGCGGCGCTTTACCCCGGTCACTTAAATGCGTCGGCGCTGCATCTTCTTGTGACGTAAGCGTTTTTGAACGCGACTGCGGAACGGAATACTGTTTTCCGTCCGCTCCGGTACGCTTTTCAGGGTGTGATCCGATCACAGGCTGAGGCATCGAATAATGGCGAATCCGTAACACGAATTCCCGGCAGACCCCGACATGACGGCCTATCATATCATCACTCATTTTCGGTTGAAGCCTCAAGGCCATTTCCACAGCTTTCCGTTTATCCGCGTTCGTCCGCCGGATTCCGTGCGTCTTGTTCGCCGCACATGATGCCCACGCCGCATCATCACGTGTGCCCTCTATCACCTCTGCCTTGATATTCCTCTTCCCATTCCGCTGGGCCGCCAGAAGCCGGTGGAATCCGTCCGCCAGCCAATATTCAGTCCCATCAAAGAAAACAGTCAATGGGGGCCATGTCTGCCCTGAGCCTGTCGAATGGGGCCCTCCCATCTGATTGTTCATCGCCTCGGCATATTCTGTCACCGCATCAGGGTTGATTTTTTCCCGGCTCTGCGTCTTGCCATCAATCCGGATGGATTCCACCAGTAATTGTTTCAACATTCTTCACCTCACGTATCACGCTTTACGTCTCACATCCCTAAAACGGCAATGCCACATCCGCCATAACACGGCCCCAGTCCTGCGGTCCGAAATCGGCCTGATCCTTGCCGGGAACCACTCGCGCCAACATCTCGAACCACCGCTCCCCGACTTGCTCGCGCGATTCATCCGGATATTTCTTGCACAACGCCTCCCAACATTCCTCCAGCGTCGATGGCTCAACCGGGATCTCCGGTGATGGCGGTGGCGTTTTCACAGGCGGCCCCGCCTGGGGTGATGGTCCTGCCGTTCTTTTTACTCCCCGCTCCGTACTTCCCGCTCCCTGCCCACTGTCCACTGGCTTCCCTCCTGCCTGCCCTGAGCCCGTCGAATGGGCCTGCCCTGAGCCTGTCGAATGGGCCAACGCCCGGAACCGTGACCCATACTTGCTCACTAACGTCCCACGATTTTCTTTTTCCGGCATGGAGGCCGGTGACGCAGCGCCTTCCCCGGGTGGATTTATAAACCTGACCCGCGTCCACCACTTTGCGGGATCCTGTTTGTCCTGTTCGTTCTCGACCGTGATATCCACTTCCACATCTTGGACACAGAATCCCTGTTCAAGGGTCTCGATATTTCCATCCCATTTTGGGAAACACATGCGCAGTCGTTTGATCGTCTTGTCGCTGATCGTCCCATCGTTCAACTCGATCCATTCCCGATGAACCAATTCCTTTCCTTCACACTCCACTTTGAACGCTGCAGTCAATCGTTCATATTCACCCCTTAAATAGAGGCTGATATCCTTCACCACCGCCCGGTAAATCCCATTTTCCAACAACATGCTTTCCTGCCCTTTCCTTAATATGGGAGGGGCACTCCATGCCGCGACACCCATTTTTTTTCTATCCGTTTCGTCCGTTCTGTCCGTTCCTCAACTCTGAAATCTCATATCCTGAAATCTCAAATCACCGTGTCCACCTGCCGACTACTCAGCGTCTTCACCTTCCTCAACCCCGCCGCTTTCCGCTTAAACTCCTTGCTCTGCAGGTATGCCTCTACCTCTGTCATCCGGAATTTCCTCCGTCCGCCAAGTTCATGACCCGGTACACCCCACCGCCACAATGAGCACGCGCTCAATCCCAGCTGCCGACCGCACTCCTTCAATGTCACGAACCGTTCCGGATCCGCACCTTCCTTCAGTGGTTGCGCTGCCTCACCCCGCAGAATCCTCAAAGCCGCCGCCTTCCTCTCATCCGTGGCCGTCACTGCGGCCGTTATCAACTCCTCAGTCAACGTCATCGTTTTTCCCTTTCTGAGATCTCATATTTCATATTTTCCCTCTGGTTTCCGTTCACGCGCACAACCATTTCACGAAAACAGAACTTCCGCATGGATTCCTGAGTGGATTCTTCATGGATTCTTAGTGGATTCTTGATGGAAACTCGGAAAACCGGCTTTTCCTGCCAAAAAAGAAGGGCCACCCGGCTTTCACCCGGTGGCCCCTCTCAACATCTGTTGGTATTTGATTTCCCGTTAAATCTTCATGCGATAGTACCCGGCCGCCTTATCCAGAGTCTCAAATAGCAGATCAAATTCTCGTTTCTTATGCCGGAACAGGTCTTCCCGGATTCGGTCTGACTTCCACTGTTTGCCAGCTGTTTTCCCGGTGCCACTCGCATTGAACTGCTCGCGCATTTCTTCAATGTAGAACTTTGTGGTGCCGGTCTGTTTTAATTGGCAATAGATGAACCTCAACAACGCCCGCGCCCTGTATCGTGTTCCCAGGTTAATGTCTTTCTGCCCGGGAATCCGGATTACCTTGAAGTCTCCGATGATTTTCGCCCCTGTTTCGCTTTCTGGTCGATTCATTTCCTTGTGTTCTTGACTTCTGTTGTCCTGCTTGATTTTTCGTGCCTCTTCTTCTGCTCTGTCCATATCCAGTCGCCATGCCTGCACATGTTCCCATTTCAGGCACAAATCGGGCGCATCCTCGGCCTCTTCCCCCGTGGGGAAACACAAATAGTGTCCGTCGGTTTCGCACACTCTCAACGTGATTCCGGTGGTGGGGCAGGGTATCTGTCTTGCTGCTTTCCCCGGGCAGGGAATCAAATATTCCTCTACCTCGGCAAACCGGCCTCCAAGCACCTTCTTCCACCACATGATTGCCTCACGCGCCGACCGCAACCCTCTCATGATTTCCAGCATTTCCTCCGTCATGATGGTTCGGGTAAAAACAGCAAGAGTCAGACTCAAGGTGTCCCCTCTTAGATATAACTCCTCACGAATTTTCGCCGCCGCAACCAGTTTTCCAGCACAAGCGAATCGCCGTCCCGTTCATACGACACACAGTTTCCCCGGCGCAGTCGCAGTTTGCCGCTTCGCTGTGAATCCTTAAGTCGGTATTCCAGGACAGCGTGCCGCACACCGATCGTCATTCCGGGTGGTGTCAGCCCCGGATGAAATTCATTACCGTCAAGCAGGGTGCGTCCTTCTGCCGCCTTATCGGTCCGCATCCGGCTGTCCAGGCCGAAGAGTTCATAACACAACTCTACCGGTGCTACGCTCGCCAGCCCTGGGATATCATCGCAGTCAAACAGCTCGGTCGCCCGTTTATCCAATATCGGCTCCAGATTAACCACGATAGCGTCATCCTGAAAGGCATGGTCATGCTGGAAGAGCAGGCGACTGAATGCGATTCGGTATTTCGTCCGCTCCCGCTTTCGGCGTGTGTTCATGCGCAAGTCCGCATAGACTTTGTTGTAAACAACCGCGTCATACTGTTCGGGATTGAACACAAATGCCTTCCAGTCACCTTCGGTATTGCACCCGCTGTAACGCATGCGTTTGCCGGGATACCGGATCATGAACCAGATTTCGTTCTCAAAATCATAGGGGATGATTTCAGTTGCCTTGCTCTGTTGTCGGTCTGAGGCGAGACCCTCGCTGGTGAAATGTCGGGTCAGCTCCTCCCGAGTTCTATTCAGCAGTCCATCGGTCGGTGTTTGATAGACCGCCCGGTGATCCCGTGTCGGAGCCAAGTAATCGTAGGACGACCGAGCATGCACTCGCGTCCGTGCATTGACATGGGTCAGGATGTCTTTATGTCGCGGCCAGTCTGTAGTCGCCGTCAGGAGCGCCATATCCACATAACCGTGACAGTGATCAGGAGGAGGCAACGGACATCCAACGGCCGTTGCCTGTCGTTCAATCATGCTCCACCCCTTGCTGTTTCCCAACAGACACGCAAGATGTAGGAGATTATCCAAGTCCTCATCCACATTGGCGGATATCAACGCGGCGCAGATGGACGGATAATCCAGATTGTCGCTGGTGGCGGCCTCTGGGAGTTTAATTTTCTGATGTGCCAGAAAATCCGGGAACAGTGCCAGCGTATCCCGTAACACCTGTGGACACAACAGCCTCAATCCTTGTGCGCTTGAAAAACAACGTCGGGTCAGGGCCATAAATTTCTTTCTTTAGTTGTATTGCGTCCTCACAAAATGCATCCACTGACGGAAACAAAAAACATAACAACCGAAAAAACATCCGTAAAGTTCAAATCTTGAAAATGGGCAAAATATTGGGGAATACCATCCGTCAGCAAATGATGGATGACAAGGGACATTTGTCCTTTTAAATTAGGGTCGAATGTCCCTTGTTGTTAGATAGACCATATTATATTTTCATGCCCATTAACTTATTACACGTCTTGTGGCATTCTTAACGACTAGACGGAAACTTCTCGCTCAGGATAATATATAGACCTGTAATGAAATCTCTTCAGGCGTGTCGGGAACCCCCTGACTTTCCCTTTGTTTCCGATTTGGGTACAGTTGTGGAATATCAGAGGTCTACTTGGTGTAGGTCGGTCGGACTGAAGGTTTCTGATGTGTTTGCATAATGACTTACCGGAAAAATGTTACTGCTGTGAAAGAATTCAAGGTGGCTAAGGATGTATTCTAAATGAAATCATTTCCCATGGAGCAAGTGTCGAGCGAAGACACGAGGACTGAACTCGTGTGCGGGATTGCCAGGACGACGCTGATGTATTTCCGCGACCTCATGGGGGAGGAGGCCGTGCGGGATGTGGTTTCGGCCTCGTGTATGAATTACGAGTATCTTGTTGATGACCGGAACTGGATGAGCATGAGCTATTTTTGCGGTCTGCTCGATGAATTGGTGCAGCGCTCGGGGAAAACCGGGGCTGCCTTCGAGGCCGGGCAATATGGTGCCCGCCATGACTGCATGGGCCTTGTGAGAACGCTGACGGCGGGAGTGTCAACTCCCGGCGCCGCCTATCGATTCTGGGTTGATTCGTCTTCGCATTGGAACCGTGTGGCCGATTGGGCCATTCAGGGTATGGGCCGGGACCACTGCCGCGTGTCGATGACGCTGCATCCCGGTCACGCAAACACAAAGAGCAACTGTCAGGTGATCCAGGGACTTTTGACTACCCTTCCGCGTTTATGGAATCTCCCGCCGGCCAGGGTGACTGAGGCGCAATGCAGTTGTTCCGGTTCGACGTCCTGCATCTATGATGTCAGATGGACCAATCCGTCCCCTGTCAGGTGGCCCCTGTATGGGGTACTCTCGGGCGGATTGATTGGCGCCATGTTGTATAGTCTCGACATGATCTCCGGCTCATGCGCGGTTTCGTTTTCAGGAATTGGATTGGCAGTCGGATTCGCTATCCATTACCTTTTACTGAGCAACATGCTGAAGGGTCAAAACAGCGAACAAATATTGTCGTTGGAGAATACGGTTCGGCAAATCGAGCAACTCAACGAGCAACTGCAACAGAAAGTGGAACTACGCACCACTGAACTCGCCAAGGCACTTGAGGATTTGAAAGCCAGTCGCGAAAAAGAGGTGGTTACGGCACGCCACGCCGCCATCGGTGTACTGGCGGCTGGCATGGCCCATGAGCTGAACAATCCCCTGAATGCGGTCGCGATATCATTGCAGGGCATCCGGGAAGACATTCCTGAATGGGGCGAAACATACGAATTGGTTCGGTCGGCCGATGTGGCCACGCGGCGCTGTCGACGGATTGTGGCTGAGTTGCTCGCCTATTCCCGGGATTCGAATTGTCGTCTAGCCGATGTGGCCGATATCGTCTCATCCACCGTCTCGACCTTCCAGGCGGAGCAATCGGATACCCTGACAATGGATTTCGATATCGCTTCCAGTCTCCCGCCCGTCTCAGTTGATCGCGGCCAGATCCAGCAGGCGGTCATGAACCTGCTGGACAATGCGGCGCAAGCCATGGGCGGGAAAGGCCGGATCACGGTAGCGGTGCGGTGTGATAAAGAGTATGTTGTAATTTCGGTACGGGATACAGGGCCTGGTATGAACGAAGAAACCCGGAAACGCATTTTTGATCCCTTCTTCACCACCAAACCACGGGGCAAGGGCTTGGGGCTTGGATTGGCAATAACGTGGCAGTTGGTGCAGCGGAATGGAGGGACGATCGATGTCAATAGCCGGGATGGGCAGGGTTCCGAGTTCATGATACGCCTTCCATTGTCCCCGGCGATGGGGGAGGAGAAAAAGGAATGAGCACGACGGACGCGAAACAATTGCATATTCGGGTACTACTGATCGAAGACGATCCAGAATCGGCGAGTTCGATGATTGTGATGTTACGGCGTCGAGGCATGAAAGTCAGCCATGTTCTGTCGGGTGAAGAAGCAGTCAAAGTTTTTGATTCGTCCGCTTTTGATGTCGTCGTGGCGGATATCAGGTTGGGAGGGATGTCCGGGGTTGATGTTCTTCGGGAATTGCGCAGGGACCACCCCGATTTCCCGATCATTCTACTCACGGCGTTCGACACCATCAAGACGGCGATTGAAGCGGTGCAACTGGGCGCCCATGATTATATCCAGAAGCCTTTGGATAAAATCGATGATTTGATCGAGCCGATCAGGCGTGCGGTCCGGCACAGCGAGTTGATCACCGAAAATGCTGCATTGAAGGATCGCCTGCAACGGCTTGCCTCGGAGATCCTGGTGACGGAGGAGAAGGAGCGTCACGGTCTGGCCTGTGATTTCCACGATACTGTGGGGCAGTCGCTGGCGTATGCGAAGATGAAACTGGAGGCGGCCTTGGCGGCGGCGCCGGAGAATAGCGCGTCCGGTGGATCTCTGAAGGAGATCAGGGGGATCCTTGACGATGTCATCCAACAGGTCCGAACCTTGATCTTCAATGTCAGCCCCCCGATTCTCTATGACCTCGGACTGGAGGCCGCGCTGGACAGTCTGGTCGTCCTGGCCCGCAAGAACGATGGTGCGCATATCCATTACCGCACAGGGGATGTTTCGGCGTTGTTGAGTCGTGAATTGAGCGTGGTCCTGTTTCGTGCCGTTCGTGAATTGTTGAACAATGCGGCCAAATACGCGAAAGCCGGAAACATCACGATTGAACTGGCAGAGCGTGATGGAACCGTGGCGATCACCGTTGAGGATGACGGCGTCGGATTCGATGCCGAGGAGGTGCTTGCTTATAAGGCCGACCATTTTGGGTATGGCCTGTTTAGCGTCAGGGAACGCCTCAAAAACTATGATGGCAAAATGCAAATCACCACCCGCAAAGGGGGTGGGACGCGAATCACGTTGTCGGTACCAGTGCAAAAGGCAAAGAAAGTTCAGGATAGTTTATGAAAATTCGGGTCATGGTGGCGGACGACCACAAGATTATGAGGCAAGGCTTGGGCGCAATGATTAAATTGGAATCCGGCATGTCATTGGTGGCCGAGGCGGAAAGCGGGCGGCAGGCCATTGAACTGGCGCGCCTGCACAAACCCGATGTGGTGACAATGGATATCGGCATGGCGGATATGAACGGCATTGAAGCAACCCGCGCGATCCTCAAGGAGCACCCGGAGATCAAGATTGTCGCGCTTTCGATGTACTCCGACAGGAAGTATATTCTGGAAGTCTTCCGTGCGGGTGCCAGGGGCTTCCTCCAGAAGGATTGTGCGTTTACGGAACTGGTTGAAGCGGTCGTCGCAATCCATGCCGGTCAGGCTTTTCTCGGGAAAACGGTGACTGGGGTTGTAGTGGATGAAATCCTCTCAGTTGAAAACGCGCCACTGGGGGACGATTCGCCTGCGTTGTCAAAACGTGAAATCGAAGTTTTGCGGTTAATGGCTGAGGGGCTTTGTACGAAGGAAATAGCCGACCGCATGCATATTGGCATCAAGACGATCGAAACACACCAGTTGAGAATGAAGAAGAAACTGAATATTTATCATCTGGCGAGATTGACAAGGTATGCCATCCAGCAGGGTTTGGTCTGCGATGGTCAGATGCTCCCCCTTCCTCGAACGGAAGGGAATACTACATCGTTCTTCCTCTCTCGATATCAAGGCAAGTTCATCAAGGCCTGAATTCTGTAAGGTAAGCCCTTACGGGGCGTCAGGTGCCCCCTCACGCTCCCATCAATCATCTTTTTTCATCATCCGATCCCGAGCCTGATGTTTCGGCAGTTTTACTGCCGCACTCATTCGTTTTATCCCGTTTTCCCTTTCATTTAACGCCTTAGGCGGAGCCTTCCTGTGTAAGGGCTCCCCTTACACGGGTGTAATGAAGCCCCTGACTATTCGTCTCTGTCGTTCTTCTGCAATCCTTTCTCTCAATCTTACCTGACGGAAATCAGGAGCCTGCAACAGGGTTTATCTGGCGGTTGACCATAAGCCCTCGTTGCAAAAAAAAGGGGAGGGGAAAATGGGGAAATTGCACGTAAGAAGGATGGAGGAGTTAGGTGTTGCTTCTCTGATTTGTGTGGGCCTCACGCTGTTCGGTAATGTGTTGTCACTGTCGGCGCAGACGACAATCAATGCGGTCGAAAAGACAAAGGTGGCCCTTGAATCAAGCACGGTCTCCGCCGTTGAAGACCTGGTAGGCCATTTGCGGGACGGACAGGACATGTTCCTCATGATCATGCCGCCCGGAGGGGGATTCACGCTGAAGCAAACTGGTGGGATGGTGGTTTTCGATCCCAAGGTGTTCCCCGACACGTTCACCTCAGGCCTGATCGGGGAGCAGATTTACGACTGTCCTGTCTATGCCATCACCTTGGCCGAAGACCCGGCCACCCATGAAACGATGATGTTCAATGCGGACGGCAAGGAGATTGCATCAGTGAAGCCGGAGGCGGGTTACAATCCATGGTGGTATCTGGATATGAAATACCCTGATCTCTATTCAGGGCTTTACAGCGAGGATGAGATCAAGAGGTTGCAGGATGAGTATGATCCATCCCACATCCAGATCACCTTGACCCTTTTGCCTGCGGATTATGTAAAAACCTATGCTGCCGCAGTTGCAGCAGAGAAAGCCAAGCTGGCTGCGGAACAGGCGGCGTTCGAACTCAACAACCCGAAATCCAAATTGAGTGGGGGAATGTTGAGGATGTACCAGGGTACGGGAATGACAAATCTTGAGATCGTCGCCTTCGATGTGGTTACGAATGGGATGAAGGTGACCCTTGCCTATCCTGATAATTACACGAACCGGGTGGACTTTTTCACCTGCCCCGATCTGCTTGCCGGCTGGTGGGATCTGGCGGTGAGTGCAACCAATGTAAGCACCTCGACTAACTGGATCGCATGGACCGACACAGCGGCATCGAGCCAGCCCCTTCGTTTCTATGCGGCGGGTAACGCCGACTTGGATTCGGATAGCGACGGATTGGCGGATGCGCGGGAGAAATTCATGTACCATACCTGTCCCACAAATGCAGATACAGATGGGGATGGGCTGAGCGATTCAAATGAGGTTTTTTGCCTCAATACCGACCCCAACAACCCCAAGACCAACAAGCCCAATGTCTGGATTTCCTATCCCGCCAGCGAGAGCAGAAAGGTATGGTTGCCGTGAAGAAAAGAACACCACTTGAAATCAGGATAAAATCGCTTCGCGCCATGGGATTAATGGCCGGGGTGTTGTTGGCCAGCAGTGCTGTCGCCAGGGGGGATGGTCTTTTTAATAAAACCAATATTACCTCCTCGGTAATGACTGGTACAGTTCACCAAGTCTTGCGTCGCTGTATCTCATACTACTTGGATACTGCCTCTAACCTTTATCTCTCACAAAATGCGGCTGATAGTGGAACGCCTGTTGTATCTGACAAAAACTGGAACAATACCGGATCTGACCGACCTGAAAAGGTTTGTCACACAGGAGACGGCACCCATTCCAGCACGCGGATTGACTGGGACGTAACGCTGAACATAAATTTAGCAAATTACCCGGTTGGCACATGGACAAAAGCCTACCTCACATGGCCGATCAACTTGTACCGTGATTCGACCAATGCCTATAATACTGTTGATTGCGGAAAACCCCTGAATTTGGGTCAGTCACAGACGGTCATGCAGAGTTTTTATGTGCCAAGATGGCCTACATGGGATGAGTTTTGTGCTGGCAATCCAGGGGATTCCTGGGGGGCGGGTTCCCCCGCTGCACAAGTGTGGGTGGAAGGCCAGAACTACGAGATCCATCCCCGCTCCGTCAATCCCGACCCGAAACGTGCGGTTCGTGGCGACCCCATCAACACAATCAATGGCAACATGTCGCTTGCGGAAACGGATGTCATCATTTCCTGCCCGGGATTACCGTTACAATTCACAAGATACTACAACAGCATGGTGGATTGCAATGGGACATTGGGGCGGCGATGGGGCCATAACTATGACTTGCGGTTGACATCGACCAATACCGTCTTTTCAGGGGTGACTAACACCTGGAAAACCCTCCATACTGGAGACGGCGAACTTTATTGGTTCCTGCAATTAACGAATGGCCTTTTCCAGTCTCCTTTCGACAATGCCTGGGTACTGAACCAGACGAACGGGGCCTACTCGGTCTCCATTCCCCCTTCGACCACGCTGTTGCTGGATTCAAACGGGGTTCCCACTTTGGTCAGTAATGCATGGGGTAATGCGATTTCCTTCAGCTACACCAATGCCTTCCCGAGCAACCTGTTGGTTCGTGTCCAACACAGCGATGGGCAGGCCCTTAACTTTGCCTACACTTCGAATCTTCTGGCGAGCGTGTCCACGCCAACGAACAGTCTGTCGTTACAATTTTTGTATGACGGCAACGGTTTGTTGACCAATTCGGTAAATTCCAACAGTTGGGGCCGGCAGGTAACGGCCTACACCTATGATTCGCAAGGCACAGGGGCCAATTGTATCCTGACCCAACGGGTAAATGCCCTCGGGGATGTCTTTGTCTGGCAGTATGCAACCAATGCCACCGGACATGCGACAGGTCAGGCCATCCGTTCCTTCATCGGCACAAATCTTCTCGACACGCAGTTCGGGTTTTCAACGAATATCCAGAATCAAACCCAGGTGACATACAGCCGCGACACCACAAATCAGGTCTATCAATATAACTACCATCCGGTGTTGCAGAGGATTCTGGAAATTCAGGGGCCAGTCGTAGCCATTACAAACTGGGCGGGAACTGGCGTTGGTCAGAAATTTCAATATGACGACTTCGGCAATGCCACAAACACTACCATTTACGATAACAACTGCGGGCAGTGGACAACTTTGGCGCAGGCGTTTGACGCCCGGCACAATGTCACCAATGTTTCTTATGGTTTCTGTTCCGTATCAAACCCGCCAAGCAGCTTATCATGGCATTCCCTTTATCGGACGTTGACGGCGGTTGTTGATCCGGAAGGCCACCGGTCGGAATGGGACTACACCAACGGGTTGGTCAGCGTTGAGCGGATCTTTCCTGTATCCAATCAACCGGCCGCAACTGTTTACACCTACACCTCCAATGGTGTTCTTGCAGCTGTGACGAACGCCAACGGGAATTGGACGTGTTTTCAGAATGATTCTTATGGTTGCCCGACTCAGACTATCTCGGCATCTGGTGCCACTAACTGGATCGCCTGGGATAAGCTTGGCAATATCACGAGTATCACACTGCCCGGTTCCACCAGCGATACAAATGATCCGCCTAACATGATTCCCCGCGTCATTACCTTTGACCACAATGAATTGGGGTGGGTGAGGAAAATCACCTATCCTGACTCGTCGGTAGAATCGTTCGCCTTCGATGCGTTGGGTAATCTGACCAACCATGTCGATGCAGGCGGGAGGACAAATTGCTTTGCATGGCTCCCAACACGGAAGCCCTCTTCCTCTTCTCGTTTCCTGACCGCAGGCGGAAGCAACCAGGAGGCGAAAATCTCCATGAGTTACAACCAGCAGATGAACACCCTTAACATCAAAGATGAACTTGGGCGCTCTGTCGAAGGTTACCAGCTTGATTTGCAGGATAGACCGCAGTCAGTGACCAATGTTGAGGGGCAAGTGATGTCTCTATCCTGGGGGCTGGGAACCCTGTTAAAGTGCATGGTGAGGTTTGACGGCACCACGAATGGCTTCGCTTATGATGCGGGGAGTCGGCTCAGCCAGAACATCACTTCTGATGACACTATTTCGCTGACCTATTTCAACAACAACCTCCCCAGGACGTTCGGGAACAGCAGGGGGACCATTACCAACGCCTATGACGGGGCAAACCGGTTGATCACGCAGACACAGCCTGTGCCGTCCGGCAGCCTTTTCTATGGTTATTACCCCGCCGGTCAACTCTCCAACGTCATTAGCGTGGCGGGAACCAACACCTACACCCTCGATTCCGGGGATCGTCTCCAGAAACTGGCCGTCGCATCCCCGCGCGGGCGGGATTCCGTGGCCTATGCCTATGACCCCGTGAGCGGCATGCTGTCCGGCGCCAGCTATTCCAACGGTCTTCACTGTTCCTATTCATATGATTTGATGAATAGATTAAACGCCATGATCTGGACCAACGTGTACAACCAGGTCGTGAAAAGCCGCAAGTACGCCTATACGGCAGCCGGGTTGATCAGTAACATCACTTTCGAGACAGGGGAGAAGGCAAATTATTCCTATGATTCCCTCGACCGCTTGACCCGTGAACGGCACACGGATTACTATGGCCAGGTGATTTCGGACAATAAGTATGAGTATGATCTGGCCGGGAATCGGACCCGGAAGAGCGTCCTGGACAAGGATGGAAATACGCTGGTGACCGTCAACTACTCGCTCCCAACGGGCAACAAGATTGGTTCATGGACCGTGTCAGAGACGAATCTGGCAACAAGCTTTTCTGTGGCGGGCTATTCGGCTGACCCGATTGGTGTCGGGATACGCTATGGGAAACTATGGGTCAGTAACTCGCCCAGCGCCTACAGTATCCCGTATGTCGCCAACAACACGAATTTCTACGCCTTTGATCTGATTTGCGGCATGGGAACTCAGTATGTCTATGCAGCCATACGGGATGTGGCAGGGAACACGACCTATGTCACCAACCGCTTCTATCCCACCTGTCTGACCAATGGAACCTACCAGTATTCCTCCGCAGGCTGCCTCACCAACCGGCAGAACAGCGGCAAGGACTATGTGGATAGCCTCGGCTTGGTGTGGAATGGCCAGTATCAGTTGACGGCGGTAACAACCAACGGAAATTTGGCTGAAACTTATGCTTATGATGGAACTGGTCGGCGGAGTTTCATCGCCGCAGGCGGCACCACGAACTGGATGGTCTACGACGGCATCCAGGTGGTGGCGGAGGTGGACGGCACTGGCAATTTGAAGAAGTCCTATGTTTACGGGTCGGGAATCGATAACCCGATCTCGATGACCGTCTATGCGGCAACCACGAACACTTATTATTTCATCAAGGACCATCTTGGCTCCACGTTGGCGCTGACCGATGCCCTTGGGAACATCGTCGAAAGCTATCGTTACGACGCTTGGGGCAGGGTGCTGGGGGTGTATAACAGTGCTGGGACTCAGATTGATGAGTCGGCGCTTGGGAACCGGATTCTCTGGATGGGTAGGGAATATTCCTCCCGGTCGGGTCTCTACTACTTCCGGGCTCGATGGTACGATCCCACCATAGGGAAATGGATTTCCAGCGACCCCATCGGAATCTCCGGGGGACTGAATCAGTATGTCTTTTGTGCTAATAATCCCGTTAACATGAAGGATCCTCTCGGTCTCTGGGCCTGGGACCACGACTGGATTCAAATGGGGGCTGGTGGCCTGTTTGGTTTCTATGGACGCGATGCTGCCTCATCCTGGATGAAAACTGAGCAAGGCGCTTATGCAACCCTGGATGGGCTTATTCCTTTCGGCGATCCTTTTTCAGGTAAATATGACGGATGCGATGAGTCGCTCCAGTTGAGCAAGTCATTCGGTAAGTTGTCTCAAGGACTGCTCCTTTCGGCGATTCCGTTCCGGCCATTCACTTCAACTTTGCAGCAGGTGACGCACTGGGGGCCTCCTCTACAGCCTGGCTCGTGGGTTATGACTGGTGGTCCCAGTATAAGGAATTGGATTATGTCTGGCGCAAAATATCCGTACTGGCAGCATGAGGTAACAGTGATTGTTGACAAGGCATTGCAGTATCCTTCCGGATGGCAGTTTATCAAGGGCTATCTTGGACAACGGCTCTTTATGTTTTGAACATGGAGGTAAATACGATGACAATCTTCATCATCACTTTATTGGTCGCCGCTCTCCTTACAGATGTTCTGTCGTTGGTGTTGTCGGTCCGCCGGATCATCAAAGGCTCCGGTTCCACGGGGATCCCTTTTCTTTCCTGGGTCGTCTACTACTTCCTGATCGAATGGATGAACCAAACATTCATATTCGGGACCCCGCTTCGGGCCATTTTGGCCTTAACGGTGTTTCATGTTTCCTGCCAATATCTTATCCCGTTGGCATTCATTTTCGGCATGAAGGTCCAAAAAAGGTTGAAGCACCCGTCCAGTCAATAAAGGGCTGAAATGACCCGGATGCGAGAGAATGCGTATGAGTAAAAAGGTAAGAATTATCATAGCCGACGACCATAAAATTGTCCGGCAAGGGTTGCACATGATGTTCGCCGAAGATGAAACCATGGAGGTGGTGGGTGAAGCCGAAACGGGTCGCCAGGCTATTGATCTGGCCCATTTGCACAAGCCTGATGTCATGACTATGGATATTGGCTTTCCTGACATGAACGGTGTTGCTGTCACCCGTGAAATCATGGCGCTAAATCCGGCAATCAAGGTTATTGCCTTGTCAATGCATGCGGACCGTTACTATGTCGTGGAGGCCATCAGGGCTGGAGCAAAAGCCTTTTTGCTGAAGGATTGTGCGTTCAATGAGTTGATGGCCGCAATCAAGGCGGTAATCGGAGGACACCGCTATTTATGTCAGGCCGTCACAGGCATCGTGGTGGATGATGTTATTTGTGGGGACAATACCGGAAATGCAAATTCTCTCTCCAAGTTAACCGACCGTGAAATCGTTGTCCTGAGGAAGATGACTGAGGGAGCTACGGCAAAGGAGATTGGCGCGAGTTTGAATGTGGCAAGCACAACAATCGCTACCCATCAACAAAGATTGAAACGCAAACTCGGCATCTCCAATATCGTGGAACTCACGAAATTGGCGATTCGCGAAGGTCTGACCCCGCTCGATTCCAAAGTCAGTCTCCCTTCCTCTCATACGCCGAAAATAAGATGAGTTCACTTGGATGACGTATACTCCCACGTCAACGGTCCCTCGTAGACATTGCCGCCGTAAGCCACGTTCAGGGTCAAACTTTCCCGTGGCCCATCATCGCCGGTCAGGGGATCCACCGTGTTGACGGTCCGTTCCCGCCAGTGATGAAAACACCGGATTACCGGGAACAAAGACTCACTGTAGGGGG